>Ga0105047_10002636_pt1 | contig 31920 bp, 31 predicted proteins | sample MAT04_FD_78384 | JGI IMG/M metagenome (GOLD analysis project Ga0105047, IMG submission 78384) | Freshwater microbial communities from Lake Fryxell liftoff mats and glacier meltwater in Antarctica - MAT-04 (megahit assembly) | ecosystem: Environmental > Aquatic > Freshwater > Ice > Liftoff... | reverse complement strand
CCGTTCTTGGCCAGCAGCACCAGGCCGGCCGGACACTGGATCAGGATGCTCTTGTCGACCGGGCCTGCCTCGAGCAGGGCCACGGTCACCGTGGGGTCTTCGCTCAGCCGCCCTGCCAGTGTGCAGCCGGCCGAGCCACCGCCGATGATGATGTAGTCGAACATGTGTGCGAACTTCCTTCCCGATAGGTCCTCGCGCATCGGCCACCGGGTTTGGCAGCAACAATCCGCATCGCGCCTGACCGTGAGGCGCCGCGGACGCACGATTCCAGACCACCAACCATAGTCCAGTTTCGGCCGTGATGTGTAAGGAGTGCTCTTTAATGCGCCCACCTGGAAACCCTGCGCCGCTGTCCAGCGATCGCCACGCACGGTGCGTTTGCCGTGGATTCGGGTACTCTGACGCCACTGCACAAGCGCATCAAGGCTGGCAGCTGTTGGTAGCGGACCCGCTCGAACGACGACGAGTCGAGCGTTCTCGTGTCGCCGGCGGCCACTGGGCGCATGAGCAAGATCCGTGCCGCGCGTATGTCAACCCGCCCTGTCCGGGGCATTTTCAAGAAGGAAGCACCATGGTCACCCCAGTCGAGAAAGTCATCTACCAGGCCCACGCCACCTCCACCGGCGGTCGCGACGGCAGCACTCGCTCCTCCGATGGATTGCTCGATGCCAAGCTGGCGGTGCCCAAGGAGATGGGCGGCGCCGGCGGTGGCATCAACCCCGAGCAGCTGTTCGCTGCCGGTTACAGCGCCTGTTTCATCGGGGCGATGAAGTTCGTGGCCGGGCAGCAAAAGGTGTCATTGCCCGCCGATACATCGATTGACGCCGTCGTGGGCATCGGCCAGATTCCAGCGGGTTTTGGCATCGAGGTGCAACTGGCGGTGAAGGTGCCCGGCATGGACCAGGCCGCCGCACAGGCCATCGTCGACAAGGCGCACCAGGTCTGCCCGTATTCGAACGCCACCCGCGGCAACATCGAGGTGACGATCAGCGTCTCTGTCTGATCGTCCGAAGCCTCAGGCGTTCGGGCGCATGATCTCCGGTGGCGCGTCGGTCGGTACGTCGATCCGCCGACCGGTGACGGTGGCCACCTCCCGGCGCAGGTGGCGCACTTCGACGCGCAACAAGCCGATTTCATGCATCAGGTCGCGCTCGACCTCGCGCTCTTCGGTTCCGACGAACATGGCCGCCAGTGATGCGGTGACCAGCGACAACACCGCCAGGCCGAGCAATACCACGACCACCGCGAAGGCGCGCGCCGGCAACGTGGTCGGCACCAGATCTCCGTAGCCCACTGTGGCCGCCGTCGTGAAGGCCAGCCACATGGCGTCATGCAGGGTCGGCGTTTGCGGCTCGAGTATCCAGAAACCGACCCCGCCCAGCAGCAGGATCAAGAGACACAGGGCCAGTGAATACCATAACCCGTGGCGGCTGATGTGGCGGTGACGGGCGAAACGGTCGGACATGGACAGACTTTACGCCGTTGCCCTTCTGGCCATCAGAGCGTGCTGCTCGCACCGACCCCGGGTACGGTCCATGCGGTCAGTCGGGTGCCAGCGCGCATACCACTGCGTCGCCGGCCCGGACGAGCCCCGTCGAAAGTACCCGGGCAGTGACACCACCATGACCCCGCATCGCGTTGGTTCCCCCCGGTCCGAGCAACTCTTCCATGCGCGAGCAGGGTTCGCAAGGCCCGGTGATCTCCAGCACCACCTGCGTGCCGACGCGCAGTACCAGGGGCTGGTCCCGAAACAGGCTGCGCGCTGCCAGCAGGTTGATGCCCGACACCACCAGGTTGCGGCGCAGCAACGCAGGATCGGCACCCCCTGGCAAACCGGCCAGCGCGGCGATGACCGGCAGATGTTCGGCCTGTAGCAGCGTGACCTGCCGCTTGCTGCTGCCGCCCGGCTTTGCCGCATCGCCGAAGCGGTCGCCGATCAGGCCATGTCCTGTCACCGCCTCGGCTTGCGGCGCACTGATCATCGGCGCACGTCGCGCTGGCCGCAGCAGAATCGCTTCCAGGCGACCGGCGCGGGGAAAGTGGCTGGTAAGCTCGCGCAGCGTCATCATGGCAGGCGCCGAGCCCGACCATCGGCGCTCCCGCGGTATCCATCCGGCCTGACATCCATCAGACCTTGGGCTGGCACATCGGCGCTGCGAAACAGGATCGGCGCCGGCAGTTGCGGGTTGGACATCGCGATCTCGAGTGGGATGTGCAGGATGGTCATGGAAGTCGACGTGGCGGTTGGCGCATGCGCAATGTCCGGATCGCACTATATCAATCGGGACCGACAAGGTCACAATCGGACCGGATTTCAAACCACTCGATGGAAACCTGAACACATGCGCAAGGTCCTCGACCGCAAAGCCGTGCTCTGCATGCTGATGTTGTGCCTGATATGGGCTCTGCAGCAGATCATGCTCAAGGCCACGGCGGCGGACTTCACGCCGATATTCCAGCTCGGCCTGCGCTCGGGTGGCGCGGCAGTGCTGGTCGTGCTGTTGATGGCCTGGCGCGGCGAGCGACTCTCGCTGCGCGACGGGACGCTGCCCGCGGGTCTGCTGGTGGGGTTGTTGTTCGGCATGGAATTTTTGCTGGTGGGAGAAGGACTGCGCCACACCAGCGCATCGCACATGGTGGTGTTTCTCTACACGGCGCCGATCTTTGCTGCGCTGGGCCTGCACCTGCGGTTGCCGGCGGAGCGGCTGGCGCCACTGCAGTGGCTGGGTATCGCGCTGGCGTTTGGTGGCATCGCCATTGCCTTCATCGGGCGTGATGCGGGTAACACGTCCTTCTCGAAGGACATGTTGCTTGGCGATTTCATGGGCCTGATGGGTGGCCTGGTATGGGGCGCAACGACGGTGGTCGTGCGCTGCTCCCGGTTGACCTCTGCGCCAGCGACGCAGACGCTGCTGTACCAGTTGGTTGGCGCGTTCGTTCTGCTGACTGGCGTTGCCTTGGCCACTGGCCAGACCCACTTCAACCCGACGCCGCAGGTCTGGGCCAGTCTGCTGTTCCAGGTGCTGGTGGTGTCGTTTGCCAGCTTCCTGCTGTGGTTCTCTCTGATGCGCACCTACCTGGCGTCACGCCTGGGCGCCTTTTCGTTCCTGACCCCCTTGCTCGGGGTCATGCTGGGCGCGCTGTTGCTGGGCGAGACGATCGAGACGCACTTCGTGCTGGCGACCGTGCCGGTGCTGCTGGGCATAGTGCTGGTCAGCGGCCACGGCACCGTGGTGACGTTATGGCAACGCGCACGCGGCGCCGAGCCGCAGTCCTGAAGTCCCGACAGGCCTGGCGCGATTCCCGCTGCGCGGCGCTTTTTCGGCTTCAGTCGCCGCGGCCGGCTATTTGACCAACCCGGTCATCGGCGCCACCTGCTGCGCCCAGCGGCCGCCCTTGACCATGTCGATCGAGGCATATTCGGGGCTCACATGGTTGCCGACGAAGGACTGCTTCGAATAGGTCGTGAAATCCTGGTGCGAGACGCCCTGGGCAGCCTTGGCGAAACTCTCGGCGGTGAGATTCTTGCCCGCCGCCTGCACACTCTTGATGAACCAGTCGGTGTACGAATAGGCATTTGCTGCGTTCTCGTCCGGGTCGGCATTGAACTTCTGCTTGAACGCCGCCTGGAATTTCTTCGCATCGGCGTCGGTGGAGTCCGGTCCATGCAGCTTCCAGCCGCCGATGCCATACAGCCCTTCGACTGCATCCTTGCCCAGCGCAGCGACGATACCGCTGCGGCCCGGCAGCGTGGTCAGCACCTTGACTTCCTTCCAGCCCAGCTTGCGCACTTCGGCCATCACCGCCACGGTCTCGCGCACTACGGTGCCGGCCACAATCACATCCACATTGGCGGCCTTCATCTTGGCGACCTGCGACGAGAAGTCGATATCGCCAGCCTTCCATGCGGCCTCGGCGGCTGGCGTCAGGTTCGCTTCCTTGAGTGCGGTATTCATGCCGGCCCTGACCAGATCGCCGAACGGGCCTTCCTGGTAGATCACGCCGACCTTCTTCGCGCCCCAGTTCTTGATCGCCCAGGACACGCCGGTGGCGGTCGTGCTGTCGTAGTTCTGCACCGTCGTGAACAGCAACGGGCTGTTGCCCGAGACCTTCTGGATGATGCCCGACGCAGCCCAGGGTGCGAACACGATGACACCGGCATCGGTGGCCATCTTGACCGTGGCCGCGTTCGGGCCTGAGCCGAACGGGTTGAGGATGGCGAACACGTCGTCGCTCTTGGTCAGTTTCTGCACCGCGCGCACGGCCAGCTGCGGCTGGCTGCCGTTGTCTTCGACCACCAGGCGGAACTTGCGGCCATTCACGCCGCCAGCTGCGTTGGCCTCGTCCAGGCGCATCTGCATCGCGTTGCGCAACATCGGCATGCCGGCCGCCACCGGACCGGACAGGTCGAGATGGGTGCCGATGACGATTTCGGTGTCGCTGACGCCGCCGGCGAATGCCAGCGAGGCGCCCAGGGTGGCGGTGAGGCCGATCAGGAGGGACAAAGATTTCTGCATGGTTTGCTCCTTATGAAAATACAGGTTGATGTCGACAGGGATGGAACGGAAAAACTCGGTACGGCGGATTGTGGGGCACTCAGTCCCTATTCAGGCGGAATACATGGCGGCAATCAGTGCGGCGTATTTGACGGCGATCACCTTGCGCTTGAGCTTCATCGTCGGTGTCAGTTCTTCGTCCTCGGCGCCGAGCAGCTCGGCGATGATGCGGAAATCCTTGATCTGCTCCACCCGGGCCAACTGCAAGTTGGCCTGTTCGACCTGCGATCGGATCAGCTCCACCACTTCGGCCGTACGTGTCAGGCTGGCAAAGTCGGTATAGGGCACCTGGCGTTCCTGCGCAAAACGCGCCACATGTTCCTGGTCGATCATGACCAGCGCGGTGAGGAAATGGCGACCGTCGCCGATCACCACCGCGTCGGTGATGTAGGGGCTGAACTTGAGCAGGCTCTCGATATGGCTGGGTGTGATGTTCTTCCCGCCCGAGGTGATCAGGATGTCCTTGATCCGGTCGCGGATCGCCAGGTAACCCTGGCCATCGAGTTCCCCGCAGTCACCGGTGCGCAGCCAGCCGTCGGCGTCCAGCGCCTCGGCGGTGCGGTCCGGGTCGCGCCAGTAGCCGGCGAACACATGCGGCCCGCGCACCTGGATTTCGCTCTCGGCGCCGATGCGGATCTGCATGCCGACGCCGGCGACCCCGGCCCAGCCGAGCCGGATACCGCCCACCGGTGTCGCGGTGCAGAAACCGCAGGTCTCCGTCATGCCGAACGCTTCGCGCAGTTCGATGCCGATCGACAGGAACCAGCGGATCAGGTCCGGTGGCACCGGGGCCGCGCCGGTCAGCGCCGTCTTCACGTTCTGCAGGCCCAGGAAGATGCGCAGGTTACGGAACGCCGCCGCGTCCAACATGCGTTCGCCCAGCGATGGCGGGGTTTCCGCCTGCCCATCGAGCCGTTGCTGGACCCGTGTCCGGTTGCCGGCCAGCGCCCGCTGGTAGGCCCAGCGCGCGGGCGCGATTGCATCGCGCATGAACAGGTCGATCTGCGAGTACATCTTCTCCCAGAACCGCGGCGGTGCGAACAGCACCTGCGGCGCCACCTCGCGCAGGTCGTTGAACACCGTACCGGCGTTCTCCGGGAAATGCACCACCAGGCCCACCGCCAGCGGGTTGAACACGGTGGACATGCGTTCGGCAATATGGCACAGCGGCAGGAACGACAACGAGCGGTCACCGGGCGCGGCGTCCAGATAGGCGGTGGCCTGGCCGATCTGGAACACCACGTTGCGGTTGGACATCATGGCGCCCTTGGGCGCACCGGTGGTGCCTGAGGTGTAGACCAGGAAGGCGGTGTCCGATGGTTTGCCGGCATCGATGGCGGCGTCGAAGTCCGCGCCGCGGCTGCACGCCAGCTCCATGCCGCGGGCCAGCAACGCGTCGAAGAACAGGACCCGGTCGTCGCGCAGCTCGCGCAGGCCTTCGCGGTCCATCACGACGATACGCTGCAGTTCCAGGCAGGCGTCGCGCACGGCCAGCGCCTTTTCCAGCTGCTCCTGGTTCTCGACCAGCAGCACCCGCGCCTGGGAATGCTGCAGGATATAGGCGACCTGGTCACTCGACGAGGTCGGGTAGATGCCGTTGCCGACCAGGCCCATGCATTGCCCGCCCATGTCGGCATACAGCCACTCGGGCCGGTTCTCGGCCAGCACGCAGATCACGTCGCCGCGCTGCAGGCCCAGGTCGGACAGCGCAAGCCCGATCGCACGCGCATGCGCGAAATAGGCGCTCCAGCTGACGGTCTGCCAGATGCCACGGCGCTTGTGGCGCAGCGCGCCCGCCTCGCCCCAGGCCTGGCAACGCGCGCGGAACACCTTGGCCGGGGTGTCGCAATCGAGGAAAGTGCAGGAATTCATCAGCGTGCTCAGGCTAGCGCCAGGTCTTGCGCCGGCTCCAGCGTTGTGCGGTTCCGCTCAGGCCGTGGGTCTGTCCCAGCCCCAGGTAGGCTTCGCGCACATCCGGCTTGCGTGCCAGCGCCGCGCAGGTGTCGGCGGCCACGACCCGGCCCAGTTCCATGATGTAGCCGTCGTCCGCGTGGGCCAGCGCGACCGCTGCGTTCTGCTCGACCACCAGCATCGCGGTGCCGGTCTCGTCGCGGATGCGGCGCACGATGCCGAAGATCTCCTTGGTCAGCAAGGGCGACAGGCCCAGCGAAGGTTCGTCGAGCATCAGCAGCTTGGGCTGGCTCATCACGGCGCGCCCGATGGCCAGCATCTGCTGCTCGCCGCCCGAGAGCAGTCCGGCGTGTTGCAGCGCGCGCTCCTTCATCCGGGGGAACCACTGGTAGACCCGCTCCAGGTCGCGCTGCACAGCGTCGCTGTCGCGGCGGGTGTAGGCGCCCATGGCCAGGTTGTCGCGCACGCTCAGGAACGGAAACACCTGGCGTCCTTCGGGCACCAATACCAGCCCCTTGCGGCAGACCGCATCGGCATCGCGCCCCTGCACTTCCTCGCTGCGGAACACCACCTGGCCCTTGAACGGGTCGATCACGCCGGCAACCGTGTTGAGCAAGGTTGTCTTGCCCGCGCCATTGGCGCCCAGCACTGCGACGATGCGCGCTTCGGACACCTGCAGGTTGATACCCGAGATCGCGACGATCGGCCCGTACGAGGTCTCGAGATTGCGCACGTCCAGCATGGGTTCCATGGCTCTCACGCGTTCAGCTCCCCAGGTAGGCCGCCACGACCAGCGGATCGTTCTGCACCTCGCGCGCGGTGCCGCTGGCCAGCATTGCGCCCTGCGCCATGCAGATCACGCGGTCCGCCACCGCGCTGACCAGCGACATGTCGTGTTCGACCATCACCACGGTGATGCCCAGATCGGTGCGGATATCGTCGATCCAGAACGTCAGGCGGCGCGTCTCCTCCGGGTTCAGCCCCGAGGCCGGTTCGTCCAGGAACAGCAGTCTGGGCCGGGTGGCAAGCGCGCGGCCGAGTTCGACCACCTTGCGCACGCCATACGGCAGACTGGCGACCAGGCTGTTGCGCCACGGGGAGAGATCCAGGAATTCGATCACGTCCTCGACCGCCGCGCGCGAATGCTCCTCGAGCCGGGTCACGGCCGGCGTACGCAGCAGTTGTTGCCACCAGGCGCCGTGGCCGAACCGGTGCCGGCCCAGCAGCAGGTTGTCCAGCACGGTGGCGGCCTCGAACAGCTCGATGTTCTGGAACGTGCGCGCCACACCCAGCGTCGCGATCGCATGGCGCTCGACCCGGGTCAGTTCGTTGCCGTCGAACCGTACGCTGCCGCCACTGGGGTCGAACACCCGGGTCACGACATTGAGTACCGACGTCTTGCCGGCTCCGTTCGGGCCGATGATGGCCAGCACCTCGCCGGCACGCACCTCGAACGAGAGTTGGCGGATCGCGTGCACGCCACCGAACGACAGGGACAGGTCGCGCACCTGCAGCAGTGCTGCCACGTCGGTGGACGCCGTCATTTGTAGCGCTCCGATTTCATGTAGCGCTTGGTGCGCTTGAAGGTGTCCCTGCGGTACAGCGGAAAGCTCTGCACCAGCATTCGCAGCTTGATCCAGCGCCCGTTGATGCCGGTGGGCTCGAACAACACGAACAGCGCCAGGATGAACCCGAAGATGAAGGTTTCGAGCCCGAACTGCTGGGCGATCTGGTCTGGCAGGAATGGCTTGATGCGCGATATCAGGGTTGGCAGCAGGCTGATCAGGATCGCGCCCAGGATGGCCCCGCGCAGGCTGCCCAAACCGCCGATCACCACCATCAGCACCAGTTCCATCGACAGGATCAGCGTGAACGCATCCGGTGTCAGGTACCTGGTGTGGTGCGCCAGCAACGCGCCGGCCAGCCCGGTGACGCCAGCCGACAACGCGAATGCGGCGACCTTGACCCGGGCCACCGGGATGCCCAGGGAGAAAGCGGCCGCCTCCGAGTCGCGCACACCGACAAACGCACGCCCAATGGCAGAACGCAACAGGTTCAGCAAGGCCAGCAGCACCAGCGCCAACAAGGCCAGGCAGAAGAAATAGAACGCCTTGCCGCCACCGAGCGACAGCCCCGCGAGCATCGGGTCCGGGACTGCGAGGCCTGTGAAGCCACCCGTGACCGCGCTCCATTGCCCGATCACATGGGTCACGATCGCCGAGAACGCCAGCGTGACCATGGCCAGGTACAGACCGGAGACCCGGATCGCCGGAATCCCGAGCGCCAGTCCGCAGAGCCCGCAGAGCAGTCCGGCCAGTGGCAGCGACACCATCAGCGGCACACCCTGGCCGAGCATCCAGGCGTGCCCATAGGCGCCCACGGCCAGAAACGCAGCATGGCCAAGCGACACCTGCCCGGTGTAGCCGGTCAGCACCATCAGACCCAGGCTGGCGATGCACAGGATGAAGACATAGGCCAGTTCGCCCACCAGGTAGTTCGATGCCAGCCAGGGCAGGGCCAGCAGCAGGGCCGCCAGCAGGGCGTAGGCGATGCGCTGGTCGGTATGGCGCAGCAGCGCGAAGCTGTCGCGGTATCGGGTGTTGTAGTCAAAGCGCATGGTGCTCTGCGTGTCAGACCCGTTTGCCGTGCGCTTCGCCGAGCAGGCCGTGCGGGCGCACAATGAGCACCGCGATCAGCACCACATAGGCCACCACGTCCTTGGAGCCGTCGGGCAGGTAGACGCCCGCGTACTGCTCTATCAACCCGATCGACAGGCCGCCGACGATGGCGCCGGCAATGCTGCCGAATCCGCCAAGCACCAGCGCCGCCAGTGCCTTGAGCACGACGAACCACAAGGTGATGTCCACCAGCGTGATCGGCGCCAGCAGCACGCCGGCCACCGCCGCTGTTGCGCCGGCCAGTGCCCAGACCAGCGAGTTGACGCGCTTGACGCGGACCCCGGTCAGGTACGCGGCCAGCTGGTTCTGCGACGCCGCCTGCATCGCAACGCCGAGCCGGGTGCCGCGGAAAAACAGCAGCAAGGCGGCCGTCACCGCCAGTGCGACGCCCACGATGACCAGCTGCAGGTCGGCGATCGCGATGCCGGCCAGGCTGCTGGTCTGACCGGTCCAGGGCGTGGCGTAGTTGCGCGACTCGGGACCGAAACCCATGCTGACCAGGCCGCGCAGCATGAAGGCCAGCGCGATGGTGAGCATCACGCCGGCGAACTGCGGTTGGCCAGTAATACGCCGCACGATGAGCGCATCGAGCGCGTAGGACAGTGCGGCGGCAATCAGCACCGTCACACCCAACGCGGCCCAAAATGGCAGGCCGACCACCGTGATCAGGCCCCAGGCGGTGAAGGCCGACACCACCAGCATGTCGCCATGCGCGAAGTTCAGCACCTCGGTGGCCTTGTAGGTGAGCACCAGCCCCAGCGCAACCAGTGCATAGATCGATCCCACGGCAATGCCGTTGACCGTCAGCTGCGCGAAGACCTGCAGTCCGACGGCGCTCATGACTGCGGCAAGGGCGTCCAGGCGCCCTGCAGGTCGGGATGGTCGCCGGCTTGGATGGCGCTGCGCAGGGTGCGGAGTTGTTCAATGCTCATCGGGTTGATGCGGGTTCAGCGCAGGCCTGTCCGGGTGGGTGAAAACCGACGTCCCACGGCGTGACGGCTTCGCCGCAACCGCTGCAGGATACCTGGGGCGTGAACGGCTGGCCGCAAGCCTTGTGTACCGGCCGGATCGAGCTGGGCTGGTGCAGGTATTCGCGTGCGGCCCAGTTGGAAAAACACACCAGGTAGCCGAACAGGTCGCGGCTCGATGGGGTGAGGCGGTAGACGGTGCGCCGGGCGTCGTGGGTGTCCGGCTGGGCCAGCAGCAGCCCGGCCTCAACCATGCTGCTCAGGCGGCGCGCCAGCACACTGCTGGCGATACCCAGCACATGCAGCAATTGGTCGAAGTAGTGGCAGCCCAGCACCACTGCGGTCACGATCATCAGCGACCAGCGGTCGACCCGCAGACCCAGCCCCATGCTGGCCGCGCCGTTGCTGGCCAGGCGCGCTCCCCGGCCCGACGGGGCGGCCTGCGCCAGCAACGCCGGATTGGGTTGCAGCGTGAGCTGCAGGTCGTTGATGCCGACCTTGCCGCCGCAGGCCGCGCAGATGAGGGTGGGCACGAAGTGATGGCCGCATTTGCGGTGGAACAACTTGTCGGGCAGCTGCGAGCGCCGGCTGCCCCAGCGCCGCTCCCAGAGCCAGACCATCAGCACATGAGGGTAGAGTTTCGTGCCCGCCGCGGTCAGGTGGTAGGCCATGCGCCGCGGCCGCTCCTGGTAGGCGCGCTGGCGCATCAGGCCCAGCGCGACCAGCATCTTGAGCCGGCTGGCCAGGGTAGGGCGGGCAATGCCCAGCCGGTTCTGCCAGTCGTCGAAACGGTTCACGCCGGTGAACGCACCCATCATCACGGCCATGGTCCAGCGCTCGCCCAGCACCATCAGGCCGTGGTTCAGCGTGCTGCTGGCCAGCGCGTCGCGCGTCAGGTCCAGGTCTGGCGCGTAGAACAGTGCGGAGCTGGAGCGCATGCTGGCCGAGGGTCGGCTCAAGTGTCGCGCGCCACGACGAAACTCGCCACCGTGGCGCAGGAGCCGCCGATGTTGAGCGTCTGGATACGCCGAGCGCCCTCGATCTGCATGTCGCCAGCCTGCCCGGTGACCTGGCGCGCGGCATCGAGCAGCATGCGCGCGCCGGTTGCGCCCACCGGGTGGCCGCAGCCGATCAGGCCGCCGCTCATGTTGATCGGGCAGCTGCCGCCGCGTTCGATCCGGCCGTCCTCGATCGCTTGCCAGCTCTGGCCGGGCGGCGTCAGCCCCAGGTGGTCGATCGCCATGTATTCGGTGGTCGTGAAGCAGTCGTGGGTTTCGACGCCGTCCATGGCGGTGATGCCCGATACACCGGCGCGGCGCCAGGCGTCTTCGATGGTCTGGCGCACATGCGGAAAAACATAGCGCTCGTTCGCGCTGCGCTCCAGCTTGTCCTTGAGCCGCAGTCCGGCGTTGCGATGGCCCCAGCCAGCGATACGCGGCAGCTGGTTGAGCGGCGTGCCGCCGCGCTGCGCATGGGCACGCGCGAAATCGGCCGACGCCAGCACGACGGCGCAGGCGCCGTCGGTGATCTGGCCGCAGTCCTGGCGCCGCGAGCCCGGCTCGATCAGCGGATTGGCCTGGTCGTCGTCGGTGAAACTCTTGTCGTCGAACTGCCACTTGCGGGTCTGCGCCAGCGGGTTGCGCCTGGCATGGCCATAGTTGAGTTCGGCGATACGGTTCAGGTACTTGCGATCCAGGCCGTACCGCTTGTCGTATTCGCCGGCCAGCAAACCGAACGCTGCCGGCCACATGAAGGTGCAATCAATGTCCTCGTGGCCTTGCCAGGCCGCTGCATTCTGGTTCGCCGAGGCCTGGTCGCCCGGCAGGTTCTTGAACTCCTCGACACCAACTACCAGCACGCAGTCGTAACGGCCGGCCTCGATCTCGGCCATGGCGGTCAGGATGGCCAGCGATGACGATGCGCAGGCGCCTTCATGGCGCATGGCTGGCACACCCCAGAGTTCGGGCACCACCTGCGCCACCATGGCGCCGAGATGGGCTTGCTGGCGTTGCAGTTCGCCAAAGGCGTTTCCCACATGGATACTCTGAATCCGGTCCGCATCCAGCCCGCTGGCCTGCAGCGCGCCCAGTGTGGCCTCGCGTGTCATGTCGGAGATGTCCTGGCCGTTGCGTGACCAGGCCTTGGCAAAGTCGGTCTGGTAGCCGCCCAGAATGTAGGTGGTAGCTGGCATGCTGGTTCCTTCAAGTGTGGTCAGAGGTCCGCTGCGTCGCAGCGGATTGGGCCGGGCGCTCGCGCGGCCAGCCGCCGGCACGCACTGCGGTACTCGACTTCCAGCCGGTCGACGACGTCGCTGACCGGTTCCACCTGCTTGATGGAACCCACCCCCTGGCCGGCGGCCCAGACGTCCTTCCACTTCTTGGCCGCGATGGACTGGTTGCTGTCGTAGTTGCGCGACGGCGCTGCTGGCATGTTGTCCGGATCCAGGCCGTTCGCGCGCAGCGACGGTTTGAGCCAGCTGGCCGCCGTGCCGGTGATGCCGGCGCTGACGACGATATCCTCGACCGAGCAGTCGACCAGCATCTGCTTGTACGCGTCGGGCGCCAGACTCTCGCGGGTCGGTATGAAGCGTGTTCCCATGTAGACGTAGTCCGCCCCGGACGCGATGGCACCGGCCACGCCCCAGCCATCGCTGATACCGCCGCCCACGACGATCTGGCCATCGAAGAATTCGCGTACGGCGCTGACGAAGGCGAACGGCGATATCGAACCGGTATGCCCGCCCGCGCCGCTCGACACGCAGGCCAGGCCGTCGGCGCCGGCCGCGACGGCCTTGCGCGCCAGCGCGATGCTGGTGACATCGGCGAACACCCGGCCTCCATAGGCCTGCACGACGCTGATCGCGGGCTTCGGGCTGCCCAGTGCCGTCACCACCACCGGCGGCTTGTAACGGGCCACCAGTTCCAGGTCTTCGGGCAGCCGGGAGTTGGACGAATGGGTGACCAGGTTGGCGCACCACGGGCCGATGGTGCCCGCGCCCGGTTCGTCGCGCGCCTGCGCCAGTCCTTCGGTGATGCCGCGCATCCAGACGTCGAGTTCGCTGATCGGCCGCGCGTTGGGTGTCGGGAAAGCGCCGATGATGCCAGCCTTGCAGGCCGCCAGCACCAGCTGCGGACCCGAGATCAGGAACATCGGCGCGGCGAACACCGGAAGCCGCAGCGCGAACGGTTGGCTGGCCCGCAGGATCATTGCGTGGCCTTGAAGCCCGAAATCTTGACCGCTTCGGCCCAGCGCCTGGACTCGGCCTGGTAGAAGGACTGGAACTCCTGCGGTGTCGTGGCCAGCGGCTCGAAACCAACCGGATCCCACTGTTTCTGGATGTCGGCACTGCGCAGGGCCTTGCCGAACTCTGCGTTCAGTCGCGCGACCACCGCGTCCGGCGTGCCCGCCGGAACGGCCAATCCGGCCCAGATGTAGATGTCCAGGTCAGGGTATCCCTGCTCGCGGAAGGTGGCCAGGTTGGGCATGTGCGAGGAGCGGGTCGGCGTGGTGATGGCCAGCACCTTGGCCTTGCCCGAATCCACGTGTTGCTTGACGGCCATCATCGGAACGAAGGCCGCGTTCACCGTGCCCGAGAGCAGCGCCGTGACAGCCGGCGGTGAGCCGTTGAACGGCACATGCAGCATGTCGATGCCGGCGCGCTGGTTCAGGATGACTCCGGCGAAATGCGACGAGTTGCCGGCGGTGAAGGAAGCAAACGACACCTTGCCCGGGTTGGCCTTGGTCCAGGCCACGAACTCGGCCACGTTGCTCGCCGGCACGCTGGCATTGACCGCCATCACCATCGCCGCGCCGAGGAAGTTGGACACCGGCTTGAAGTTCTTGTCCGGGTCGTAGGGCAGGCTGGCAAAGGTATGCGGGTTGATCGTGAACATGCTGGTGTTGCACAACAAAACGGTGTAGCCATCGGGCGCCGCCTGCATCACGTTTTGTGCCGCGATGATGCCCGAGCCGCCAGGTTTGGCATCGACCAGGATCGGTTGCCCGGTGTTTTGCTTGAATACCTCGCCGACCTGGCGCACCGCCGTATCCAGCGTATTGCCAGCCGCAAACGGCACCACGACGCGCACCGGACGGTCGGGGAAATTCTGTGCACGGGCGGCTGGCAACACCACGCTCGCGGCGGCCGCCGTCAGGGCGCCGAGCACGGTGCGGCGTTTCATCATCGTCATCTTGATCATGGTGTCTCCTTCGGTTGTTGTGAGTGGGTGGCGGACGCGATCAGCTGCTTCAAGGCATGGGCCAGGGCAGCCGGTTGTTCGAGCGGGCTCTGGTGGCCGGCCTGCTCCAGCCACTGCAGGCGGGCTCCGGGAATCAGGGCGGCCAGGTCTTGCGACAAGGCCGGTGGCGTTACCTTGTCCTGGCGGCCACACACCACCAGGGTCGGCATGGCCAGTTGCGCCAGCATGGAACGATGGTCGGTGCGGCCCATGATGGCCCGGGTCTGGCGGATCGCCGTCGGCGCGCCGACGGCGTGCATCATGCTGCGCATGCCTTCGACCAGTTCGGTGCGGCCATGGTGGTCCGGATGCAGGGTGAACGAGATCACCGCGGTGACCGCGCGCTCGAAACTGCGTTCGAGCGCGGCGATGGTCTTCTCGCGGCTTTGCATCGACTCCGCTGTCTCGACCTGTGCCGAGCTGTCGATGAATGCCGCAGCCTGTACCCGCGCGCGGTGCCGGGCCAGCAGTTCGATTGCCACATAACCGCCCATCGAGAATCCGGCCACGATCAGCGGCGTAGCCGCTGGAAGGTCGGTAACCCGGGCCCAGGCGTCTTCGGCCATGGCGGCGATGCTTGCCTGGGTCAGCACGTCGGCAACCCGCACATCCAGGCCCGGGTCCAGGTGGGCGCGCACCGGATCCCAGATCGCGGCGGTGTTGAACATGCCGGGAATCAGCAACAGGACCGGATTCATGTAGGCATCTCCTTGTGTGCCGCCAGCAAGGCCTTGGCCTGCGCCCGCAACTCGGTCTTCAGGATCTTGCCGACTGGATTGCGCGGCATGGCCGCCAGCGGCATCAGGTATTCGGGCAGCTTGTAGGCCGCCACGTGTTTCTCCGTGCGCAGATAGGCCACGATGTCGCCCAGCACGATCCGGTGTCTTTCCTGCACGACGATGCAGGCACACACCTTTTCGCCCAGGATGTCGTCCGGCACTCCGACGACGGCGACTTCGCGCACACCGGGGCAGGCCTGCAGCAGGCCCTCGATCTCTTCGGCGGAGATGTTCATGCCGCCGCGGATCACCAGGTCCTTGGAACGGCCGGCGTAGCGGTAGAACTGCTTGCGGTCGCCGGCAATCTCGAACAGGTCGCCCGTCTTGTAGTAGCCCTGTTCGTCGAAGGCGCGCGCGCTGAGTTCAGGCGCGTTGTAGTAACCGCTGAAGATGGTCGGGCCGGTGAAACGCAACTCGCCGACCCGCCCGGCCTGCATGATGTCCTCGCCGCTGTCCAGGTCGACCAGCCGGGTGCGCACCTTGCGCGTGGTCGACACCGACCAGTCGAAACCCGGGACGCCAGCGCGCGGGAAGAAGGTGGCGCGGTCGCCAGGGTCGGGCAGGTCGATATGGTTGCCCGCCAGCGCGGCACCTTCGTTGGAGCCGAAGTAGTTGATGATCTGCACGCCGAACTGTTCGGCAAAACCGCGCACCATCCATTCGCTCAGCGGCGCCGAACCCGAGCCGATGCGCGACAGACGCTTGAAATCGATGCCCTCGAGCAGAGCCGTGTTCTGCAGCAGCATGTTGAGCACGGCTGGCGGCGCCACCGTGTAGTCGATGCGTTCGTCGCGGATCTGTTGCAGGAACACCGGCAACGAGAACGGATGGTGCTGCACCACCGTGCCGCCAATGACCAACCAGGCGGCGATGGCGGTCGAGAGGCCGGCCATGTTGACCAGCGGAAACGGATTGAGCAGCCGCGCATGCGCGCGGATCTGCCCCGCCTCGATGATGGACGGTGCCACCACCAGCCACTCGTTGTGGCTGCGCGGTACCCCCTTGGGGCGGGCCTCGGTGCCGGAGGTCCAGCAGATCGTGAACACGTCGTTGGCGGTCACTGCCGCGTCGGCCTCGGCCTGTTGCACGCGTTGGCGGTCGGTGTCGGTCATCGGGATAGCGGTATACCGGCCGATGTCGACGAATTCGGGACCGACGTCATCGCCCCAGGCCAGGATCGCACGCAGCCCGGTGTGCCTGGCCCGCATCGCGCAGACCATCGCTGCCGTGGCGTGGCCGGTATCGGGCTTGCCGATGCGGGTGAAGGTCACGACGGCGGCTGCCTGCGTGTGCGCGACGATGTGTTCGAGTTCGTGTTCCCGGTATTGCACCGGCACCGGCGTGATCACGATGCCCAGCCGCGCGCACGCCAGGTAGACGATGTATTGCTCGACCCCGTTGGGCAACTGCATCAGCACGCGCTCGTCGCGCCGCACACCCGTGTCGAGCAGCAGGCGGCAGAAGCGGTCCACCGCATCGGCCAGTTGTGACCAGGAGAGGCGCTGCGGCGCGCCGTGCGCGAAATCGGCGCGGTTGGGCGCGTCGATGACCGCCTCGGCGTCGGGGCGGTCGGCCACGTGCCGCACGAACAGGTCCCACAGCGTGGTCGTGCCCCACCAGCCGCGCTGCGTGTATTCGTCGATCGTGTGTTGCGCAACCAGGATCATGGCGTCACTGCCACCGATCAAGCGTGCTCTGGCTGAACAAGTTGACCGGGTTCCGGACTGGCATCACCAAGCGGCAGGTCGCTGAGCTGCATGCTGTGGCTCCGGATCTTTCAGTAACCGCGCGCCAGCCGCTCGCCGCTGACCCAGGTCGCATGGAAGCCGTTGGGCACGCGTTGCGGCAGGCGGATCTTGCACACCGGGCCGCGGGCAATGTCGTGGGCATCGAAGATGCTCAGAAACGATGTCTGCTTATCGTCGTCCCACAGGAAGCCGACCAGGTAACCATCGTCCTCGTTTTTCCAGTGATCCCTGGGCGCGAAGGGCGCCTCGCTGAACCACTTGCGGGTGCCGGCGTGCCAGCTGGTGCAGGTGTCCTGCTCCAGGTCATAGCGCACCAGGCCGCAGAAGCGCGGATCCTCGGCGCGGTTGAGCCGGCCCATCAGCACGTTCCAGGAGAACCGGGTCTTGTAACCCTGCATCCAGGAGTTGATGGCCGGGAACTCCTGGTTGACGATGTCGTCGATGACCCGTTCCTTCGTCTGCCCGGTGCGCAGGTTGAAGCGCCACTCCTTGAAGATGAAGTCGTGCTCCAGGTGGGCCAGCATCTTCGGAAAGCGCGCCACGTCGAGTTGACCGTGCACGTCGGTGGGCAGCCGGAACGGTGTGCCGGTCATCACGATCTCGGTGCCGCCCTGGCCATCGTCTTCCTCCCAGGCGTTGGAGACGTGGTACATGTAGGTGGGCTCGGCCTCGAACCAGCGGATCTGATCGGCTGTGCCATGGCGCGGCACCACGGCGAAACGCGAAGGCAGCGTGTGGTGGAACTTGAGTTTGTGGCGGCCGGCGGCAAACGCATCCAGGTCGTAGAACAGCGGCAGGTCGTGCAGGATGCTGTAGTTCGGCGTGATCGCCATGTCGTGCGGCAGGCGCGGGCCGGGCAGCTGAACCGGCAGGAAGGTAGTCAGCTTGCCGTGGCGGTCCATCACGCCGTAGTGCATGTACGGCGCCTCCTTGCCATAGGCAAAGAACAGGAACTCGCCGGTGCGTTCGTCAACCTTGGAATGCGCCGAGATCGGCAGGCCCTTGAGTCGCGGGTCCAGCTCGAGTTTGCCGATCGTGGACAGGTCCTGCGGCCGGCACTGGTAGACCGCGCCACCCAGGTACCACATCGACACCAGTGTGCCGGCGTAGAACTTGACGTCGGTGTTCGAGGTGTTCTTGATCGGCATGTCGGGCCGGTCCTTGCGCGGTGGGTCCTTGATGCCTTGCCACAAGGCGCTGCCCGCCGCGAGTTCCTCGCGCAGTCCGTCGGTCATGATCCATCGGTTCTGGTACTGCGCACGGCCGCCCTCGAAGCGCACCGCGTGCAGCATGCCGTCGCCGTCGAACCAGTGGTATCGGCCGCTGGCCTCGAAACGCCGGTTCGGGCCATTGCGCACGTACATGCCGGACAGGTCTTTCGGGATCTCGCCCTCGATGTCGGTCAGGTCGACCGTTATCTCGTGCTCGATGGGCGCGAAGCCGCCGAGCAGGACCGGGATCTCGTTGAATGCGTGAGTATCGGTGGCGCCCATGGTGGAGTTCTCCTTCAGGTAGGGTTGGTTGTCGTGGCTGCTGCGCGGACCGGACGGCGCGACTGGCTGATACAAAAACGGCTGGCCACAAAAGCCAGGTGGGTCAGCGATGCGTTGCCGGCCGGGTTCAGTCCGGTCACGTGGTAGTCGCTGTAGGCGGCTGCAAAGTTCAGCGGCATCGCACCGGTCAGGTTGATGGTGAGCTGGGCGCCGGCGCGGGCATAGGCCACCTCGGCGCGTGTGATGAAGTCTTCGTCGGTCGAGTACAGGAAGGCGGTCAAGCCGCCACATTCGGATACGTCGTGTGTGGCCTGCGCCAGTGCGTCGTCGGCGTCGTTGCAGCGGATCACGAAACTGATCGGTCCAAAGCGCTCCGCTGCATACAGGGCGCGCGCGGCGGTGTCGACCTGCAGCATCAGTGGCGTGCAGGTGCGCGCATCGGGAAAGTCCGGATGGGTGTAATTGCCGGGCTCGAGCAGTACCGAGCCAAGCGCGGCGCCCTCGTCGCGCAACTGGCGGACCAGCGCCAGTGTCTGCGCCGACTGGATCGTGGCCAGGATCATGGCGGCCTTCTTCGGGTCGGCACCGATCCGGGCGACTGCATCGGCCAGGCGCCGAGCCACCTCGTCCAGCGCCACGACGCCCTGCGGCGTGTGCACGCCGTCTGCCGGTACATAGATGTTCTGCGGACTGGTGCACATCTGCGCGCTGAACATGCACAGCGTCGTGGCCAGGCTGCGCAGCACCGCATCCAGGTCGTCAACCGACTCCAGCACCACGGTGTTGCAGCCAGCGGTTTCGGTATAGGCCAGCGCCGGGTGGGCGTTGCGCTCGACCCACTGGCCGAACGCCACGCTGCCGGTGAAGTCGACTATCGCGGTCTTGGGGTGTTGCACCAGCCGCTTGCCGATGGGCTCGTCCACCGTGTCGAGTGCCAGTGTGACCAGGTCGGGGTCGAAACCGGCGGCTGCGATCTCTTGGCGGAATACCCGCACCGAGATCGCCATCGGCAGGATGGTTGCCGGGTGCGGCTTGACGATGACCGCGTTGCCGGTTGCCAGGCTGGCCATCATCGACGGCCAGGCGTTCCAGGTCGGGAAACTGGCACAGGCAAAACACACGGCCACGCCGCGTGGTACCAGCCGGTAGGTCTTCTCGAGCGCAACCGAGGACGGGCCGAACTGGCGCTGCCAGATCGCATGGGGTGTCACCGCGCGTTGAGCCTGGTGCGCGAACACCAGCGCCTCGATCGCGCGGTCGAGCGCGTTCACGCCGGAGCCGGTGTAGGCCATGTTGAAGCTCTGACCGGCGGTATGCATCACCGCATGCGTCAACTCGAACAGATGCTCGCGGTACAGCACCTCGACCACCTGCATCAACACGCCGATGCGCTCATCCACCGTGGCCATTGACCAGCGCTCGATGGCAGGCTCGGCCGCCTCGAACAGGTCGTTGACCTCCGAACGTGGATAGACGATGCCCAGGGGCTTCTGGGTATAGGGCGAGACTTCGGCCCCCAGCACGCCGCTGGCACCGGGTTGCTCCAGTGCGAACTGGCGGTGCTGCTCGGTGCCCAGGTGGGCCTGGAATGCCGCGAGCCCCGCGGCCTGGGCGTTTGCGGCGTCCGGGTATTTGCCGGGCAATTCCGGGAACGGGCTCCAGCAGTTGCGCTCCACGCAGGCCACCTGAGCCTGCTGGAAACGTGCGCGATGGCGTTCGAACAGCGCCTGGGCGTGGGACATGGTCGGGTCTCGGGTGGAGATCAGCGGCGCCAGACCAGGCGGTGGTGCCGCGCGACGGCGGATCCGGGTACGGTGTCGCTGGCAGACAGCGTCAGCGTGCCGTCGCCTGCAAACGACATGTCGCGAATTTGCTCGGTGCCGACGAAGTTGGGGTTGAGCGCATGGGTGACCCGGTGCACCACCTGCTGGCGGCCCGGCTCGCCGCGAAGGGTGTAGGACCCTGCGTACTGGAAATAGCTCTCGAATGCGGCCAGTCGCTCGGCCTCGGGTGCGCTGCGCACGCTGTCGCTGGACAGGCGTGGCCTTTGGCCGCGGGCGATGCAGGCACTCATCGTGCCGTCGCAGGTGTAGAGGATCAGGCCGTTGACGTCGGCGCCGAAAGGCAGGCTGTCGGGCCGGCCGTCGTCATGACGGATGTCCCAGCGCACCAGGTGCCAGGTTCCAAGCAAAGGGTTGTTCACACTGCCATTTGCAGTCATCGCCGCTGCCTCCTTTAACTTTCTTAGTTGAACTTATCTTAGGTCAATGTTTTCAGCTGCGCAAGTGCCAAATCCCATTGCAAGGCCGACAATGTCACGATGGCGTCACCCCCCTACCCGAACCCTGCGGATTTGTCCCATGTCCATCCGTTTGCGACGCTGACGCCCGACCAGGTGCTCGACGCGCTCGACGAGGTCGGTTTGCGCGGTGACGGTCGGTTGATGGCCTTGTCGAGTTACGAGAACCGGGTCTACCAGGTGCAGCTCGAGGATGGCAGCGCGGTCGTGACCAAGTTCTACCGCCCCGGTCGCTGGAGCGAGGCGCAGATCCAGGAGGAGCACGATTTCTCGGATGAGCTGGAGCAGGCCGAGGTGCCGGCCGTCGCGCCGCTGCGGCTGGCCGGTACGACGCTGCACCATTTCGGCGGCTTCATGTTCAGCGTCAGCCCGCGCCGCGGTGGCCGCGGGCCGGATCTGGACAATGGCGAGGTGCTGGAGTGGATCGGACGCTTTCTCGCCCGTTTTCATGCCGTGGGCGCGCGCAGCGCTTTCGTGCACCGTCCCGCGTTGAGTCTGCAGAGCTTCGGCGTCGCGTCGCGCAACTGGCTGATCGAGAACGAGAAGCTTCCGCTGGACGTGCAACGCCTGTGGGCCGACATGTCGGCGCGCGCACTGGCGATGGTGGACCAGCACGATTGCCTGGGCGCTCGGGTGCCCGCGCGCGGCGAGGAGCCGATCCGGCTGCTGCGCCTGCATGGTGACTGTCACCCCGGGAACATCCTGTGGACCCCGACTGATGTTCCCGCCGCCGCGGGCCCGGGGCCGCATTTCGTCGACCTTGACGATGCGCGCTCCGGCCCTGCGGTACAGGATTTCTGGATGTTGCTGTCCGGCGACCGTCAGCAGCGCCAGCGCCAACTCGGCGCGTTGGTCGACGGTTACGAACAGTTCCGCGAATTCGACCGCCGGGAGCTGGCCCTGATCGAGCCGCTGCGCACCCTGCGCCTGATCCACTACAGCGCCTGGCTGGCCCGGCGCTGGGCTGACCCGATCTTCCCGATCAACTTTCCGTGGTTCGGCTCCAGCGACTACTGGCAGGGACAGGTGCAGATGCTCGAGGAGCAGTGCGAGGCGATGCAGGAGGAGCCGCTCGTCGTGTAGATGGGTCGGCAACCGACGCTGCTCGCCCTCGGACCCTGAGAGGCAGTCGCCGAGCCGCGATCGCGTCTGACGCCGATGCATGGGCCCTACCTGCGCAGCTTGCGTCAGGGTTGCCCGGCGAGGCGATGTCCGACAGGATGCGACTGCACCCTCCGACAGGCGTTGGCCGGGCCTCTGGGTAGTATGAATTGTGGTGGTCAGGCATGGGGTCTGGCGCCACAGTCCGATACCACCAGGGAGCAACCTCATGCAATCGCAACAAACGTCGAAAAAGCCGGCCGAGAAGTCGCAAAAACAAGCACAGGTCACGCCGCGGCAGCACGACGCGCAGGCGACATCCGGCAACCGATCACCGACAGCGGGTCTGGGCGACAACAGCCAGGTACAGGGAGAGGGCGACTACGAGTCCGACCGCCGATATACGGAGTCGGTCCAGGATTTTGTCGAGTCGGGCAAGGTGGACGCTGCGGCACGTGACGCCAGGCCAGCGACGCAACAGGAGGCGCAGGATATGCGGCGCGCCGAGCAGGAAGGTGCGTCCCATGCCAAGAGCGGCCCCTCGCCGTCGGACCGCAAGAGCGGCCCGCAAGGTTGAAGTTGAGGGCAGACCAACCGGGTTCGAGGCGCAACGTATGGCGATGACACCCGGCAGTTCGCTGCAGAAGATGGGCGCCTTGCGCCGCGTATGGGTGTGCATGGCGCTGCTCGGAGCGGCGGGGGCTCACGCGGCCTTGGACGCGACCTCTGCTCCGGCGCTGGCGCAGGGGCAGGCTCAGGAATTGCGCGACCAGTACGCGACGTTGACTGACGAACTGCAGCGCAATGCATTTGGCCGACCGCTGGTGTTGCGCTCGCATCAAGCCGGCGAGCATGTTTCGGGCGAGGTATTCGCCGTCGTCGACCATTCCTTCGATACGCTGCGTGCCCGTCTATCGAATGCGCAGCAATGGTGCGACGTGTTGCTGTTGCATATCAATACCAAATCGTGTCGCGCCGGGCCCGGTACTGCATCGACCAGCAGGCTCACGGCGCACTTTGGCAAGAAGACCGAACAGCAATTGGCCGATGCGGCGCAAGTCGACTTCACGTACCGACTGGTCGCCGAGTCCGGGCAGTACCTGCACGTGTCCATGCACGCGGGCAACGGGCCCATGGCGACCAGCAACTATGAGATTACCTTGCAGGCCGTGGCACTGGACGCACGGCGCAGTTTCATCCGGTTCGTATACGCCTATGACGTCGGATTCGCGGGCCAGTTGGCGATGAAGGTCTATCTGGCGACCGCCGGACGTGACAAGGTCGGCTTCTCCGTCGAACCAGGGCAGGGTGACCGGGCGGATGCACCGGTGGACGGCTTGCGCGGCGTGGTGGAGCGCAATGCGATGCGTTACTACCTTGCGATCGATGCGACGTTGGACACAGCCGCCGTATCGCCCCGCGAGCGCCAGCGCGAAGAAACGTTGAACGCCTGGTTCACGGCGACCGAGCGATACAAGCGCCAGCTGCACGAACTCGAGCGTGACGAATATCTGGCAATCAAGCGCGCCGAATTCCGCCGCGCCTTGCAGCCACCTTGAAGCAGGCCGGCTCCGGGCCGGAGCACGCACCGGGAGACGAGGGTGACCCGGCGTGCGGCGACATCAAACCGGGTAGGGCTGCGTCGCCGCCCGGATACGGGGCCAGGTGTTCTGGATGTGTTCGCGCATCGCCCGAGCCAAACCGGGGCCGTCGCGCCGCTGCAGCGCGGCAATGATTTCCTCATGCTCGGCCATTGCGGCGGCCCAGTTCTCGGCGCCGGAGTTGCCGCTGTAGCGCAGGCTGCGCATGCGTTTGCCCAGCGTGGCGTGGGTCTGGCTCAGCGTGTCGTTGTTCGCCAGCGCGATCAGCGCTTCGTGGATCTGCTGGTTGAGCACGAAGTATTCGAGCCGCTCGCGCTTCTCGTACAACGCACGCATGCGCCGGTGCATGTCGATGACCTCCTCGATTCGGGCCGGGTCGGCCTGGCAGGCACGTTCGCCTGCAAAAGCCTCCAGCAGCGCGATCACGTCCAGCATGTCGCGCGCATCCTTGTCGTCGAACACCTTCACGATGGCTCCGCGCAGCGGCAGCAACTCCACCAGACCTTCGGAGGTCAGCACCTTGAGCGCCTCTCGGATCGGAGTGCGCGAGACGCCAAGTTGTTGCGCCAGTTGCATCTCCTGGATGCGTTCACCCGGCGCTAGTTTGGACTCCACGATCATGTCGCGGATGCGGCTCGTCACTTCCTCGTGCAGCGGAATGCGGGCAATCTGCGCCATCGGATCGGGCTGGTTCATGGTTGCGAGTATGGGTGAAAACCTAGCTTGACTCCACGCCCTTAGCCTATTACATTATGTGTAATTACGCATTACAGATTACCAATTAGGTCGGTTGCCGCCAGCAGCGCCGGCCGTACGCAGACATGCAACAAGACAAACTAACCACGATTGCGCTCTTCACCGGTGATCCTGCCGGCATCGGCCCCGAACTGGTCGACAAGTTGCTGCAGGATTGCGCCGCCACGGACAGCGCCCGGATTCTGCTCATCGGCCAGCAGAATCGACCCACGGCCCGCGGACCGGTGCAGGTACACGACTGGTCGGGCCTGGCCACCGCGCCGTTTGCGCCCGGTATCGCCGGCGCCGACAACGGTCGCTATATGCTCGATGCGCTGGCCCGGGGTGCCGACCTGGTCCGCAGCGGGGTCGCGGACGCGTTCTGTTTCGCGCCACTGAACAAGGGCGCGCTGCGTTTGGGCGGCATGCACCAGGAGGACGAACTGCGCTGGTTTTCCGATCATCTGTCCTTCACTGGCGAATGCGGCGAACTCAACGTGCTCAAGAATCTGTGGACCGCGCGTGTCACCTCCCATGTGGCGCTGAGCGAGGTAAGCGCGCTGCTGACACCGCAGAAGGTGGCCGACGCCATCCGGATGATCACCGAGGCCCTGCGTGCTGGCGGCGTGGTGCAGCCTCGGGTTGCGGTGTGCGGGCTCAATCCGCACAACGGCGATAACGGCAACTATGGCGACGAAGAGGGGCGCATCATCGAACCCGGCGTGCGGCTGGCCGCGCAGCAGGGGTATGCCGCGCAAGGGCCGTTCCCGGCCGACACCGCCTTCGTGCGGGCACTGCGGACCCCGGGCGGATTCGATGGCGTGGTCACCATGTACCACGACCAGGGACAGATCGCGATGAAGCTGCTCGGTTTCGAGCAGGGCGTGACGGTTCACGGCGGCTTGCCGATCCCGATCACTACGCCGGCACACGGTACCGCCTACGACATCGTGGGCAAAGGCATCGCCAATCCGCAGGCGATGCGCAACGCATTTGACCTGGCCGTTCGCATGGGCCAGGCCTTTCGCCGCCACAAGGCAACCATTGCAACCAAGGAGACCATGACATGCATCTGAAAAAAATCCTGTGTACCGGCATCTTGCTGGCGCCGCTACTCGCGCTGGCGCAAGCCTACCCGAGCAAGCCGGTGCGCATCATGGTCGGCGCCAACGCCGGCGGCGGCACCGACATCATTGCGCGCATGTTGGCCGAGAAGATGGCCGACGGGCTCAAGGGCAGCTTCGTGGTCGAGAACAAGCCGGGCGCATCGAACACCATTGCGGCCGACCTGACCGCCAAGGCGCCAGCCGATGGCCACACGCTGTTGGTGGCCACCAACACCGGACAGGCGATCGCGCCGCATCTGATCAAGCTGTCTTTTGATCCGATCAAGGACCTGGCGCCGGTGGGACTGATCGTCACCGTGCCCAATGTGCTGGTGGTCGGTCCGTCGGTGACGGCGACCAACGTCAGGGAGCTGGTGGCGCAGATGAAGGCCAGGCCGGACGACTTCAAATATGGCTCTTCGGGCATGGGCAGCACCCAGCACATCGCCGGTGAAGGTTTCAACCTGGCTGCCGGTGTCAAGAGCATCCATATTCCCTACAAGGGTAGCAGCCAGGCCCACCTGGACCTGCTCTCGGGCAACATCCAAATGATGTTCGACACCACCTCGTCGGCCATGGGACAGATCAAGGCTGGCAAGTTCAAACCGCTCGCGCTGACCACGTCCACGCGAAGCGCCGAGTTGCCGCAGGTGCCAACGCTGGCCGAAGCCGGCGTGCAGGGTTTCGAGATGAGCACCTGGTATGCCCTGTTCGTCACCGCCGGCACGCCGCCCGACGTGCAGGCCAGGCTGCAGGCCGAACTCACGCGTGTGCTCAAGCTGCCCGATGTGCAGGCCAAACTCAAGGGTCTGGGTGGCGAACCAGGCGCCATCAGTGCCGAGCAGTTCGCGCAGATGAACAAGCAGGAGTTCGAGCGTTTCGGCGCGCTGATCAAGCAGGCCAACATCAAGCTGGAATGACAACGCCCGGTGGGCCCGGCGCCAGCGCGCGCCGGGCCCACTGGAACGGCAGCAGCATCACCAGGCCGAGGCCGCAAGCCGCCAGCCACGCACCGAACGGCAGTGGCGCGAAACGGAACGCGGCGGCCAGCACCGGAACGGCGGTCACCAGCAGCAGTGCGAGCATCGTCCCACCCAGCACCCAGGTGGTGACCGCCGGCAGATCGCGCCACAGGTCGCGCCAGTGAACAGCGGCGCGCCGGCTGGGCAGGATCAACGCGGCGTTGGCCGTGACCAGCGTGACAAACACGGCCGTGCGCGCCAGCTCTGCCGCCAAGCCTTGTCCCTGCATGCCGGCGTACAGGCCCATCAGCACCAGCGTCAGCGCGCCTCCCTGCACCAGGCCGAGCGCCACCTGGGCGCCAGACACCAGCGCCTGACCGCTCGGGCGTGGCGGCTGGTCCATCGCGGTGGCGTCCTGCTGCTGGGCCTCGAACACGATTGAACAGGCCGGATCGATCACCAGTTCCAGGAACGCGATGTGCAGCGGCACCAGCACCAGGGGCAGGCCGAACAGCACAGGCATCAACGACAGGCCGACGATGGGCACATGCACGGCCAGCGTGTAGACCATCGCCCGGCGCAGGTTGGCGTAGATACGCCGCCCCAGCCGAATGGCTTGCACGATGGCCGAGAAGTCGTCGTCCAGCAGCACCAGCGCCGCTGCCTCGCGCGCCACATCGGTGCCCCGTTGCCCCATCGCGATGCCGATGTGCGCGGCCTTGAGCGCCGGCGCGTCGTTGACGCCGTCGCCGGTCATCGCCACTATCTCGCCGCGCGCCTTCAGCGCTTCGATCAGCGCGAGCTTTTGCTGCGGCCTGACGCGTGCGAACACATTCACGTTGGCCACGCGCTGCATCAGCGCCGCGGCGTCCAGTTCGGCGAGCTGCGCGCCGGTGATCACCGCAGCGCTGTCGATGCCCGCCTGCGCCGCGATCGCGCTGGCGGTGCGGGGATGGTCGCCGGTGATCATCACCACCCGGATGCCGGCACGCCGGCACTCTGCCACCGCCTGGGGCACCTGTTCGCGCAGCGGATCGGCCAGCCCGATCAGGCCGATCAGTTCGAACTCGAAATCATGCTGATCTTGCGGATGCGCGGCTTGCGCTTGGTGGCGCGCCTGTGCCACACCCAATACCCGCCAGCCGCGGTCGGCCATCGCGTCGGCTTGCGCCGCGAGCCGCGAGCGCGCGGCTTCGTCCAGGTGACACAACTCGGCGATCGCCTCGGGCGCGCCTTTGGTGGCGACCACGTCGGCGTTGCCGGCACTCCCGTGCCACAGGTGCGACATCGCCAGCATGCTGGGGGAGAGCTCGTATTCCTGCGCCAGCGTCCATTGCGGATGCAGATGCTCAGTGTCGGCCAGTTGCGCGCCGGCAAACCGGTGGAATGCCTGCTCCATCGGGTCGTGCGGATCGATCTCGCTGGCCAGCACCGCATATTCCAGCAAGGCGTGAAACGGCTCGGGCAAGTCCTGCGTATCCGCCCGGACCTCCAGCACCTGATCGCCCACCTGCAGCGCCGCCACCGCCATGCGGTTGTGCGTCAGCGTACCGGTCTTGTCGACGCACAGCACCGTGGTCTGGCCCAGTGCTTCGATCGCGCCCAGCCGGCGCGTCAGCACCTGGTGCGCCGCCATGCGCCGCGCACCCAGCGCCATGAACACGATCATGATCACGGCAAATTCCTGCGGCAAGATACCCATCGCCAGCGTAATGCCGGCCAAGGTCGCCTCGAGCCAGCCGCCACGCAACCACAGGAACAGCAGCGCCAGCACGATGCTGAATGCCACGCCGATGACCACCAGTCGGCTCGTCAGACGCCCCACCTCGTCGCGCAGCGGTGAGCGCTCCAGCGCGATCGTATCCAGAGACTGGCCGATCCGGCCCAGTTCGGTCTTGCGGCCGGTCGCCCCGACCCGCACCAGCGCCTGGCCGCCGGTCACCATCGTGCCGGCAAAGACGGTGTCTTCGGCCTGCTTGGACACTGCCACGGACTCGCCGGTCAGCATGGATTCGTCCAGCGCCAGCTCATGCGCCTCCAATAACGCTCCGTCGGCCGGCACCCGGTCGCCGTCGGACAGCGACAGCAGATCGCCGACCACCACCTCGCGTCCGGGGATCCGCTCGGCCACACCGCCGCGGATCACGCGTGCGCGCGGACTTGACAGGTCGCGCAGCGCTTCCAGCGTGTTGTCGGTGCGGCGCTCCTGCACGATGGTGACGGCGATGATGATGACGACGAAACCCAGCAGCACCAGCGCCCCTTGCGGATCGCCCATCGCCAGGTACACCGCCCCCGCCCCAAGCAGCAGCAGGAACATCGGCTCGCGCGCGACCTCCCAGGCGATGTTGGCCAGGGTGCGGCGCTGGCTCAGGCCCAGCTCGTTCGGGCCGTCGGCGCGCAGCCGCCTGGCGGCCTCGTCACGGTCCAGGCCCTGAGAGAGGTCGTTGGCCATCGGGCAGGGCGTCCTGGTGGGGAGGAAGAATGCCGGCAACACGGCCATACGCCGCCAGTGTCAGTCATCGTCGTCAGGACGGCCTTGCGATTTGTCACGGTACCTGCCTGTCTGCTTCGCGGCATCCGTGCCTCATTTGTATCCGTGTGCAAAGAATCGGCGGCTGTGAACGTTCTCACAGCCTCTGCGCGCAGAGCACGACTAGCATCAGCAGGCGTTATGCTGCAAAGCCGGCTCGAGGTGTGTGTCGACAAGCGGGTCATACTTGATTTTTTCCTCTTTTTGTCAGCTACACATGATCATTCGCAAGACCTAGGCCGCCTTTGGCGCAACCGGACTCGTCTTTGCGTCAGCCGCTACCCAGGCGCAGACCTCGGTGCATGCAACGCAGCCGTCGAGCGCGACGCCGGATCTACCGGCTACGGCACGCGGGCAGCCGGTTTGGCACCGACCTACCGCAGGCGGTAGCGGAGGCGGTCATGGAGGCGATCATGGAGGCGGAGGCAAAAGCGGTTGACGCAGCGCAAGCCATCTGGGCAGACCGGCGCGCAAGTCGCATTGCCGACTCAGAACCAGCTCAGGCTGTGGACATCACAATGCCGTCAAGGCAAGGCAACATCATGAATATGCATTCTTTCTCCTTCTCTCGACCCTCAGCAGCCGCGCTGCTGGTACTCTCGTTGTTTTGCGCTTACAGCCATGCGGCGAAGCCCGAGGGCGAGGGCGGAAGCGGCAACGACAAGAAGAACAAACACAGCCAGGTGGATCGGGCGCAACCACGTATCGGTGGTTATTTCGCCCCAGACCAGCGCACCGTGGTCAGCAACTACTATGTCCAGCAGCGCAAGGCGGGTCGATGTCCACCGGGGCTGGCCAAGAAGAACAACGGTTGCCTGCCTCCGGGGCAAGCACGAAAATGGAACCTGGGACAGCCACTGCCCGCTGCCATAGTTTTGTATCCGCTGCCGCAGGCGGTGGTGCTCCGAATCGGCCCTGCGCCGTCCGGTTACCGCTATGCCCGCGTCGCCAACGACTTGTTGCTGATCGCGATCGGAACCCGGGTCGTGGTCGACGCCATCGAGGACCTGATGTCACTCTGACCCCGGTTGCATGAACCCGCTCGCAGACGCGCGCGATCACGGGCATTGCAACACGCCGCCCACGTCCTGGCAGATGCGCCCGTCGGGTCGCACCAGCGCGCCGCCGACCGCGTTGGTACGAGTCCCGTCGGAGCCCCAGCATCCGCTGCTGTCGCAGTGGCCAGTAAATGTCGGACGCGGCGCCGGGTCGATGGTGATGATGGGCGAGGGCAGCGCGGGTGCGCTGATCTGCCCGGCAGCTGCCGGTACCGCGATCGGCGCCCGGTAGGGTCGGGGGGCGCCGCCCCGCGACGGGGCACTGGCGGACGTGGCTGGAGCCGAGGCACCCATTGCGGTTGTTGTCGCCCACTCGCCGGCGGTTGTGCCGGTGCATGACAACAACATGGCAATGGTGACCACGGATGCTCGCAGGTTTTGTGCTCCCATGTATAACCGAGTGCAACATGAAAGATAAGTTGCACCGACGGGAATGGATGGGTCGTGTTGGCGTCAGCATGCTGGGCGCCGTGGGCGCCGTGGGCGCCACAGGCGTGGCGCAACCCGCCGCGGCAGACGACATCCTGCGCAAACCCGTCGGCTCCAGCGGTCTATCGCTGCCGGTCATTGGACTGGGCAGCTGGATCACCTTCAATGTCGGCGACGACCTGCAGGCGCGCAAGTCCAGCGCCGAGGTCATGCGCCATTTCTTCCAGGCGGGCGGCCGCCTGATCGACTCGTCGCCGATGTACGGGTCGTCGCAGCCGGTCATCGGCGAGGCGTTGCAGGCGCTGGATGTCCGCGGCACGGTTTTCTCGGCCGACAAGGTCTGGACGTCCGGCGATGGCCGCGCGCAGATCGATGCCTCGCGCCAGTACTGGGGCGTGCCGCGTTTCGATCTGCTGCAGGTGCACAACCTGCTGTCCTGGCGTACGCAGCTGCCGCTGCTGTTCGAGCTCAAGCGCGCGGGCCGGCTCGGCTACGTCGGCATCACCACTTCGCATGGTCGGCGGCACGCAGAACTCGAGGAACTGATGCGCGAGCATCCGCTCGATTTCGTGCAGGTCAGCTACAACATCATCGACCGGGCGGTGGAGCAGCGCATCTTGCCGCTGGCGCGCGAGCGCGGCATCGCCGTCATCGCCAACCGGCCGTTTCGCGAGGGCGCGCTGATGCGCGCGGTGCAGCGCGAGCGCCTGCCGGCCTGGGCGGCCGAGGTGGGTTGCACCCACTGGGCCGAGTTCCTGCTCAAATTCATCGTCTCGCATCCGGCCGTGACCTGTGCAATACCGGCGACCAGCCGGGTTGATCACGTACGCGAGAACATGGGTGCGGCGCGCGGGCGGCTGCCCGATAGCGCGCAGCGTGCGCGCATGGCAGCAGCCGTCGCCGCGTTGTGACAGGCGGCGTTGTGACAGGCGTCGTCGTGACCGGGTCGCCGTGATGGGCGAATGGTCCACTTACAGCCTGGACGATTTCCTGATGTTCTCGCCGCGAGCCTGGTACCGGCTGCTCGAGATGCACAACCGAGCCTGGTGGCCTCTGCAGATCGTCGCTGTGGCGCCGGGCTTGTGCCTGGCGTGGGCCTTGCACCGTCGACTGGGATCTGCGCTGCGTCTGGGGCTGGTGCTGGCCGGCGCAGGGCTGTTGTTCGTGGCCGGGTCATTCCACTGGGGGCCGCATGCCGGCATCAATCTGGCGGCGCCGTACTTCGCGCTCGCGTTCGCTGCTCAGGGCCTGTGGATGATCGGCCTGGCCTTGCTGCGGCCTGGGCTCGCGCTTGCGCGCCGCTCCAATGCGACCATCCGACTGGCCCTGGCACTGCTGGTTGGCGCGCTGGTGGTGTATCCGGTGCTGGCGCTGGTGTGGATGCGACCGATGGCCCAGGCCGAATGGTTTGCGCTGGCACCCGACCCCACGATGCTGGCTGCGCTGGCGGTCGTGCTGTTGCTGTCGCACAGCCAGGGTTTGCGTCGTCCAGCCGTGATCAGCGCCTTGCTGATGATGCTGCCCCTGTCGTGGAGCGCCGCTACCGGCCTGACCCTGTGGACGCTCGACGCCGGCGACTGGTGGCTGATGCCCGCGGCCGGATTGCTGGCATGTGTTACCGCTGGATGGCAGGCAGCGTTCCCGTCGGCTGTGTGAAATCGGCGACCGGTCACACCGGCAGTGGGTGGTCTGTCGGTTGGTCTGTCAGTTGGTCTGTCAGTTGGT
>Ga0105047_10002635_pt1 | contig 31927 bp, 26 predicted proteins | sample MAT04_FD_78384 | JGI IMG/M metagenome (GOLD analysis project Ga0105047, IMG submission 78384) | Freshwater microbial communities from Lake Fryxell liftoff mats and glacier meltwater in Antarctica - MAT-04 (megahit assembly) | ecosystem: Environmental > Aquatic > Freshwater > Ice > Liftoff... | reverse complement strand
GCGGTGGTGGCTGTGGTGGCACCCGAGTTGGTGGCGGCCGGTTGTCCGGTCGCGGTGGCCGTGGTGGAGACGGGCGTGGCGGTGCTCGCACGTGCCGCCGCCGACCACACGGCCAGTGTGACGGCGAGACCGAGGGTCGGGCCGAGCGCCGGGCGGCACCGACTCAGGCACAGGTTCGGCCCGGTTCGGTGGTCGGCGGAACGCCGATACGTTCTCAAATCGGCGCTCCGCGGCGCCGATAGCCGGACGAAGTGGTTCCGGACGCACCGACGCCCGCACCCCGCTAGCCTCACGCTCCCGCCGAGTCACCATTTCCCACGCGCCGCCGCCCCCGACAGGAGTACCGCCCGTGCCCAGCTTCAAGCCGCCGGAAGGCGTCGACCTCAGTGTCCCTCGCAGCGTCGAGGCCCTCGGCATCCCCATCGGCATGGTCCACGACCTGGTGCTGAAGGTCGCCCTCAACGAAGGCCGCACGTCCACCCTTCGTCTGAGCGCCAAGCTCTGCATCAGCCCAACGGTCATGACCGGCATCGTGGAGGAGTTACGCGATCTGCGGTTTCTCGAGGTGCAGGGGGTCGACGGGCGCGACTACCTGCTCGCACCTTCCGATGCCGGTCGCAAACAGGCCCTCGATCGAATGGGTCTATGCCGCTACGTAGGTGCCGCTCCGGTGAGCTTGGCGCAGTACTCCGCCGTGATCCGCGCCCAGACGGCACACCCCGTCACCAACCTCACGGAACTGCGGGAGGCCTACTCCGATCTCGTGATCTCCGATGAGTTGCTCAAGGAGATCGGTCCGGCCTCGTGTGCCAAGGGCGCCATGTTCCTCTACGGCCCGCCCGGCACCGGCAAGTCGTCCATTGCGGAGCGTCTCCTCCGGGTCTACGGCGACGACGTCTTGGTGCCTTTCGCGATCGAGGTCGACAGCCAGATCATTTCAGTGTTCGACCCGGTGGTCCATCGCCCGATCGAGGTGCAACCCGACGGCATCGATGCTCGATGGATCTTGTGCAAGCGGCCCTTCATCATCGTGGGCGGCGAGCTGAAGATGAGCATGCTCGATCTGGCGTATCAGCAGGGCAGCGGCATGTATCTGGCGCCGCTGCAGACCCAAGCCAACAACGGCATCCTCGTCATCGACGACTTCGGCCGGCAGACCCTCCGGCCCGACGAACTGCTCAATCGGTGGATCGTGCCGCTCGACCGCCAGGTCGACTACCTCACGCTGGAATACGGCGTGAAGTTCGAGGTCCCCTTCGACGCCAAGATCGTGTTTTCCACCAACCTCCAACCGGAGTCGCTGGGAGACGAGGCGTTTTTCCGTCGAATCCAGAGCAAGATCTTGATCCCCACGATCACCGATAAGCAGTTCGAAGAAGTGCTGAAACGGGTTGCGGCGGCCAAAGGCATCGAACTCACTCCCGACGCTCCCACGTTTCTGCGCTGGATGAGCCGGGAGCTTGGCGACGGCGACCTTCGCCCCTACCTTCCCGGCGCAGTGTGCACGATCCTGCAGTCGATCTGTGCGTTCGATGAGGTGCCCCTTGTCCTCGACGCCGACATGATCAAACGGATCGCCCACATGTACTTCACCCACACGCAGGATGCAGAGGATGGCGCCGAACCGCAGTCCGTCATGGCGAGCTTGGCCTCGTCGCTTCCCGACGCCCCACCCGGGGCGGGCGGGTCGTCATTGTTCGGCGGTCGGTCGGCGCCGTCCGACCAAAAGAAGACCACACAATCGGACTGGACCTCTGCCGCGGTGAAAGCGATGTCGTCGCTGAAGGACGGCGACGAAGAGGCAGCCCGCCAACTGTTCGATGCCGACGGCGCGGGCAGCGGGGCCAGCGCCGAGGAAGCAGGCGGCACGGATTTCCTTGACGGGATTGACGGGCTCGACGACCTCTCCGATACCGCTGGCGCCGTCGGGCCGGTCGTGCGCTGACTGGTTGCGCACCGACCGGGGTCGACGACGACCTCCGGTCGGCGTAGCTCACGGACGGGAGCGGGGCGCTGAGCGTGTCGTCGTTCCGCGCCCCCTGTTGCACGAGGATGCCGTCGTGCATGACCAGCAACGACGCTCCGGGAAGGCCGGCCTGTCCGAGCTGGCTGGGTGTGACGCATGCCCCCTCGCCTTCAAGACTTACCTTGCGTAAGCTACTACGAGTAAGGCTCCGGGGGTCGGGGCCTGTGAGGGGATCGCATGACCAACCAACGCAACCGCACTGTCGCGCCCGCGGTTCGATTTCGAGACCAGCGGGTGCTTGTGACCGGCGCCGGCAGCGGCATCGGCGAGGCGACGGCACTGGCGTTTGCTGCTGCCGGCGCCACGGTCTACTGCGTGGACATCAACCACGAGGCGGCGATCCTCACCGGCAAGGAATGCGAAGCGGTTGGGGCGAGCGCCGCCACGGCGTTCGGGGTGGACGTGAGCGACCGGACCGCGATGCAAACACTGGCAGCCACGGTGGAGGCGGACGGTGGTGCGCTCGACGTGCTCGTGAACAACGCCGGTGTGGGGATGACCGGCTACTTCCTCGACGGCGATCTCGACGACTGGGACTGGATTCTTGGGATCAACCTGCTCGGCGTCGTACACGGTTGCCAATACCTCGGCGGGCCGATGGTGGCGCGAGGGAGCGGTCATGTGGTGAACACCTCCTCGGCGTTGGCCACGATGTTCCGGGCGTCGGAGCCGCACTACGTCACCACCAAAGCCGCCGTGCTGGCGCTGTCTCGCTGCCTCCGCGCCGACTGGGCGGTGCACGGCGTTGGCGTTTCGGCGATCTGTCCGGGTGTCATTGCCACCCCCATCATCGACGGCACGCGGTTCACCGGCGATCGGCGCGACGCGGCAGCCATCGATCGCACCAAAAAGCTCTTCACGCGCGGCCACCCGCCGGCCAAGGTGGCCGCAGCCGTCCTCGATGCCGTCGTCCGCAATCGTCCGGTCGTGCCGGTGGGGTTCGAAGCCTGGGCCGGCCTCGTGGCTCACCGACTGTTGCCGTCCCGCATCGCCGACGTGGTGAACCGCCAGCAGCTCAACGGCGTGTGAGCGTGGTCCGACCGGGGGCGGTAGGTGCCCTCAAGATCGGTGTTCAGCTTTCTTCCAACGCCCGTGCATCGTCGGAGGCTTTGCGCAACTCGGTGACGTCGAGCTCTTCCTTGGCACGACGGACGCGGTCGGCGCCGGCCTGATGGGTGACGGTGCCGAGCGCCTGGCTGGGTGTCGTCGGCGGGATTGCCTCCTCGAGCCGCTTTCGGGTGGTGGTACGCAGGCGGGCGGTTTGCACGGCCCCCAGCATGATCACCATGCCAGTGGCGATCACGCCAATGAGGATGACGGCAAGGACGGGGTTCATGCGCTGGTCGATACCTGCGGGTCGGCGGTTGGGAGGTTCCGGCGAACCCGGACGGGAGCACGGTAGCCGGTGGGCCGTGAAGGACGAAGATTCACGGTGGCCGGGGGGCAGGCGGCGCCGATGGTGTGGGTGGGTGACTCATGCTGGCCGGCCCGCGGTGACCCGCGTTCCCGGGGGATCCGCAGCCCAGGTGGCGGTGTGTTTCCAGCGGTCCTCGAACACGACCTCAGCGAGGGGCCTACGGCGAACGGTGCCGTGGCGGCCCAACGGACGGCCGAGTGGGATCGTGGCGGCGATCACGACATCGTCGGGCATGTGCAGCGCCGTCCGAAGTGCGGTTTCCACCGGACGATGCCACACGGTCATCACCCCGCCGTAGCCCAGATCTCGAGCGGCCAGCAACAAGTTCTGGCACGCGGGATAGATCGAGGCGCCCTCACTCGGATCCGGTTCGCGCCACCGCTGGTAACACGGGAAGATGATCGCCGGCGCGAACTCGATGTGATCGACGAAGTGGCGCATCGTCGCGGCCATGCGACTCTTGGGGGATGCCGGATCCGTGCCGGTGCCGCTCCGGTAGCCGTCCCCGGCCTCCTTGGCTGCCCACATCGATCGGAAGGCCTCGCCCAGGATCTGGCGAGCACGGACCGCGGACGGCGCGGTGGATTCCGATCGGAGCACCACGAATCGGCAGGGTTGGCGATTGCTTCCCGAGGGGGCGCGTGTCGCCGCGAACAGGATGCGGTTGAGATCGTGCTCGGGGATTGGCTCCTGGGCGTAGCGCCGGATCGCACGGGTGGTGGTGAGGGCGTCGAGGAGCTCCATACGGTCAGCTTGGCACCGTGGGCCACGCACCACCGGCAGGGTCGGGAGGAGGCCGTTCTTGGCGTCCGCGCCAGCGCCGCCAACGAGCCCGAACCGATCGCCACGCCCGTCGGGCGGTGCGAAACATGACGATGGAGAACACCACGCTCACCACGCCAAGGATGAGGGCGATCACACCGGCCACCTTGGGATAGGCGAACGCCAAGGCCATGAAGGCGGCCACGAAACCATCTTCGAGCGCACTGACCACCACGTTCGAGGCTGGTTCCGGCGACGCGTTCACCACCATGCGAGTGGTGGATTTGGCGGCGTGGGCGCTGAGGCTGAGCGTGGCGCCCAGAGCGATTGCCACTGGCATCGGGAGTTGTTGGTGCGGCGCGAGCGCGCCGATCATCGCCCCACCGAGTGGACGCAGGAAGGTGTGGATGAGGTCCCACAACGAGTCGAGGAACGCGATCTTGTCGACCACGAACTCCACCACGAACAGCACCAGAGCGATGCCGATCACTTCGGGTCGTTCAAAGAACGGGTTGGCTTCGATCCACCGCAGTCGGCCGGCGATGCCGACGGCGGCGATGACGCCGTACAGGCTGATGCCGGCGGACCATGCGCTCGCCGCTGCCGTCCCGAGGTCCATCGTGTTCAGTGTGGCATTTCTGGGGGCGGTTCAGAGGAGGGAGGCGAGCAGATCCTGGGTTCGGTCGGCGTTTCCGAACACGGCAGCCGTGAACGTGGTGGCACCAGCATCGAACACGGCTTCGATCTGCGTCCGTACCTCGTCCTCGGTGCCGACGATGGCGACGTCTCCGGGGCCGCCCACGCCTTCCCGATCCAGCATGGCCCGGTACGACGGCAAGAAGCCGTAGATCGAGAACAACTTGGCCGCCTGAGCCCGCGCGTCGTCGACATCATCGGTGACCGTGACGGGCAGCGACATGACCACCTGCGGTGAAGGGCGTCCGGCCTCGGCCGCGGCCGCAGTGATGAGCGGCACGACGTGCTTGCGAATGGTGTCGGGACCGGTCATCCAGGTGATCGTGCCGTCGGCCATTGATCCCGCGAGCGCGAGAAGGTTGGGCCCGAGGGCCGCGACGAGCACGGGAACGGGGGGCGACGACTGGAGCGGGATGTCGAGCGTGACCTTGGCGGTGAGGGTGGCGCCCTCGTGGCTGACGGGTTCACCGGCACAGAGCGGACCGAGGATGGCGAGGTAGTCGCGCACGTGGGTGGTGTGCTGCTTCCAGGGGATGCCGAGCATTCCCTCGATCACGATCTGATGCGACAGGCCGATGCCCAGCACGAAGCGCCCGTTGCTGGCTTGCTGCACCGTGCGGGCCTGGGCCGCGAGCATCATGGGATGGCGCGGGTAGGTGGGGATCACGGCCGAGCCGATGGTGATGTCGGGTACCTCACGGCCGGCGATGGCCAACGCGGTCAGCGTGTCGATGCCGAAGATCTGGGCCATCCAGGCGGAATGGAAGCCGCGGTCGGCGGCCGCCCGAACGCTTTTCACCACACCGTCGATCGAGGTGCTGTCCGGGATGGTGATGCCGATATCGAGTCCGTTGGTCATGGGGTGTCCTGGTGGTGAGGAGGCGAGAAAGGTTGGGCGAGCATGGCGTCGGCGGCGAGCACCCGAGGGAGGGATCGTAGGGCGAGCCCGTCGGGGGCCTCGTGCCAATCGAGGTAGGGGCGACCGAAAAGGTCGGGGGCGCCGGGAACGTGGGGGTCAGCGATGGCTCGACTCGGCAGGTGTGGCAGCTTCTCCGCCGCTCGTGACAAGGGCGGTGACGTAGGCGTCGATGGCCGCTTCGGCATTGGGGACATTGCCGTTCACCAGGACCGAGAACGTGAGGGTGTCGCCGCGGCGTGTGACGAGTTCTCCGGTGAGCGTCCGAGCGTTGGCCAACCCTCCGGTCTTGGCCCACACACGGCCGCGGACGGCGGGGCCGGTGAACCGACCCACCAGCGTGCCGGTGGTGCCGCCGATCGCGAGGCCATCGCGGAACGACCTCGCCCACGGCCGGGTCCTGGTGGTGTCGGTGAGCAGGCGCAGATCGGCGGCGGTCTGCCGGTTCATGCCGCTCAAGCCAGAACCGTCGAGCGCGGTGCCCACCGCCACACATCGGGATTCGAGCACGGCGCCTACCGCTCGCAATCCGTCGACGGTGGTGCCTTTGCCCGCCGTGCGCCAGCCCAGTTCCTTGGTGATGAGTTCGGCGGTGAGGTTGTTGCTGTTGGTGAGCATGTCGGCGATGAGCGCTCCCAGCGGGGCAGAAGAACGTCGTGCCAGTTCGGTTCCGGCGGGTGACGGCGCCTTCTCCCGGGTGGCGTTTGGTCCGGCGATCTCGATTCCGGTGCCGCGCAACTCGGTGCGAAAGGCGTTGGTGGCGTGCACCGCCGGATCGGCAAGGGCATCGGTGGATCGGTTGCGGTCGACCACGATGGCGCTGAGCGCGCCGACCGCCGATGGCCAGGCGCTGTCCGGCCATCCGGGCGTGGTGCGTTCGCGGTCGTACCGGGACACATCGACGATCAACGAACCTTGCACCCGTTTCACGCCCGCCCCGGACACGGCGGCGGCCAACGCGGTGAGTGAATCGGGGCCCTCGGCGGTGAGCGTCGGGTTGCCACCACCGACCAGCACGAGGTCACCGCGCAGTTCGCCATCGACGATGGGTCCGGTGGCCACAACGGTCGTGTCGAACACCGTGTTTGCTCCCAGCAGTTCGTAGCCCGCAAAGGCCGTGCGCAGCTTCTCGTTCGATGCCGGAACCATCGGTTCGAGGTCCCGGTACGCAGCGATGCGTTCGCCCGGGGTCGAACCCGTGGCCGGCGCGCGTGCCACGCTCACCGCCAGCGTGCCGCCCCGCTGTTCCACGGCATTGCGAAGGTCGGCGAGGGCTCGCTCAAGCTCGGGGTTGGAGGTGGTTGGGGGCGTGCTCGTGGACGACACCGCGCACGCGGTTCGCGGCGCGGGTAACGCGATGGTGGAGGCCGGACGGGTGGTAGTGGCCTGGACCGTTGGGGGGCTGGCGGCGGTTGACGTGGTGCCGGACGACTCTGTGTGGGGTCGGGTTGTCGTCGCCGCGCCGGCTGACCCCGATGGCCCGGCCGATCCGTTCCGTGACTCCGTCGCCCCGGTAGGCCCAGCTGGCGAGGAGTCGGGCGCGGCGCCGAGATCGGCGGTCGGGCCGCACGACACGACGGTGCTCAGGGTCGCAACGGCGAGCATGCCGATCAAGAGTGGTCGGGCACGGTGGGTGCGCCGACGGGTGCTCATGCCCGGAACGTGACGCGTCGTTCGATCGGATCGCGGGTGGGTTCCGAGCGACCCGCGGTCGACAGTGGCGGATTGCGAGGGTTGCATCGGGGTGGCCGCTACCCGTGAGGGCGTCGTTTGGGGCGACGTTTCCCGTTCGGGCGTGCGCGGTTCTGCGCCTCGCTGGGGTGCTGGCCGTCCTTTTCGAGGATCTCCACGATTCGTTCGAGGCGTTCACCGAGCTGGTCCGCCACGCTGCGTTCCATCGCCATCGCCATCTCCGCCTCCACCACCGCTTGGGCGACGGGACGCAGCCGGTCGACCATGGCGGCAAGGTCAGTGATCTGTTCTGCGGTAGGTACGTCGCCGAGCGGGTCGATGAGGTGGGTGGCGATGAGGGCCACGAATCCCGACGCGACGGCGTCCATCTGCTCACGAAGCACGGTCCACTGCGCGAACACGGCGGCGAGAGGCACACCGGCATCGACGAGCTCCACCCCGGCACCAGCCAGCTTCGGGCTCCGCACGAGATACCCATCTCCGTCGGGCTCGAGGACCCCGAGCGTCTGGGCTTGGTCGAGCGTCGCCGGCGTGAGGTGTGCCCCGAAAACGGAAACCAAGTCGGCCAGCGTGATGTGTGTGGGCACCTCCTCGGACCACGCGGTGAACCGTTCGGTGAGCCCGAGCACATCGCCGATGTCGTGACCCTGTTGCCACGCATCGAGCAGTTCGGCGATGTTTCGGAGTGAGTAGCCACGATCAAGCAGTTTGGTGATGAGCTGCAGGCGGCTCAGATGTTCGTCGTGGTAGACGGCGTGGCGGCCTCGCCGTTCGGGAACCGGAAGCAGCCCCCGGTCGCGATAGGCGCGCACGTTGCGGACGGTGGCACCGCCGGCGTCGGCGAGCGATTCGATGCTGTAGTCGGCCATAGCTGTTGGGGTTCGGGTAGCTGTTGGGGTTCGGGAGGGCTGTTGTGTGCGGGAGGGCTGTTGTGTGCTGGTTCGAGAGGTGCTGGTTCGATTCGGGGGCGCGTTCGCCCGCTTGATCAATGTGACATTGTGCACGGTAACCCACCCTTGACGTTGCCATTGTAAAATGGCATTGTTGGGGGGTGCCCACCCTCGCCTACCCGTTCCGAGTTTTCCGCCCGTTGGGGCTCGTTCGATCGAACCACCCGTGAGCAGGGTTCGGCGGGCGGTGCTCGGTGGGTCGTTGCTCGGTGCCGGTGTGCTCGGATCCGTTGCGGCCGCGCATGTCGCCAACCGTCGGTGGGCCCGCAACGGCCACGGCCACGCACACGGTGGCACGGTCGACGAGGTTCTTGCCCTCCCGGCCGGCCGTGAGTTCACGGTTCACGGTGCCGACGGGGCCCGGCTGTGGGCCACCACCATCGGCCCCGATCGCCCCGATGCTCCTCTCATCGTCCTCTCCCACTGCTGGACGGGCGACCATCGCATCTGGGCACCGGTTGCCCGTGAGCTCGCTCGTGAACATCGGGTCGTGCTCTACGACCAGCGCGGTCACGGTCGTTCCACCGTGGGCACCGACGGACTCACCCTCGACGCCTTGGCCGACGACCTCAAAGCCGTGCTCGACCACGTCGATGCCCGCGACGCCGTGGTCGCCGGTCACTCCATGGGGGGTATGACGGCTCAGACCTATGCCGTCCGCCATGCCGACCACGCCAGGCGATCGATCCGCCACCTCGTGCTGGTGGCTACGGCCGCCGACGGCATGACCTACGGCGAGAGCTACAGCACGCGGGGCAGCGCCATGATCGGCCGCGACATCACCGGGCGGATGGTGGGCTCCGGTCGTTTCGGCGCCGCCAGCGTTCGCGGGGTGTTCGGGCAGCGACCTCACCTCGGCCATCTCGAAGCCACGGCGCTCACCTTCGCCCGTACCCCGGGCGCCGTGCGCTCCGGGCTCTTCTACGAGCTCTCCCGCATCGACCTCGGCGCGTGGCTGGCCTCCGTGGAGATCCCGGCCACGATCGTGGTGGGTACCCGCGACACGCTCACCCCTCCGGGTCGGTCTCGCCGCATGCACGAACTGCTGCCGAACGCCAACCTCATCACGCTCAAGGGTCGCGGCCACATGCTGCCGTTCGAGGCGGCCGACGAGGTGGCGGCGGCCATCGCGGCCGCAGTTCGATCCGACGCACCCACCACGGTGTCTGCCCCGGCCTGAAATCTGACCACCTGAAATCCGACTTGCTGACGTTCGGCCGCCTGACCGGGCGTGCCGATGCGGTTCTGCTGAAGGCGTCGTTTCCCGCGCCTGAACGCGACCCAACACCCGAGGAGACACCATGTCACCCATCACCGCCACCCCTCCGGCCCTCGACGACGAAACCTCCGTCGAGGTCGACGAGCGGGCAACATTTCATCGCCTCGTCGAACGGCTGAGCCGGCAAAGCGTCGACAAACACTTCGACGCCTATGCCGACATCGTTTGGGACGCGCCCGAGATGGCAATCGATCCCGACGACCCTCGCTGGCAGTTGTGGGAGTTCGACCCACTTGCGCGGACAGAGTGGTACCAGGCGCAACCGTCGGCGTTGCAGACCCGCATCGGACTGGCTCGGGTGGCGACAGCCATGAAGGTGGGGTGGAACTTCGAGAACCTGCTGCAGCGCGGCCTGCTTTCGTTTGCCATGCGCCTTCCCGATGGCGCTCCCGAGTTCCGTTACCTCCAGCACGAGGTGATCGAGGAGTCGCAGCACACGTTGATGTTCCAGGAGTTCGTCATCCGCACCGGCCTGCCGATTCACGGGATGCCGCGGTACCTGCGGGCGCTCGCCACGGTGTTCGTACTTCCACTGAACCGGTTGTTCCCGTCGCTGTTCTTCATGTTCGTGCTCGGTGGGGAGGACCCGGCCGACCATTTGCAGCGCAAGGCGGTGCGGGGTGGCATCCCGCATCCGTTGGCCGAGCAGATCATGCGTATCCATGTCACCGAGGAAGCCCGCCACCTGTCGTTCGCTCGTCACTACTTGAAGACCACCGTTCCGACCTTGGGTCGGTTCTGGCGCTTTCGGTTGGCGGTGGTGGCCCCGATCCTGCTCGGGGTGATGGCTCGCATGATGGTCCAACCCACCGGCGGGCTGCGTAAGGAGTTCGGTATCCCCGACGCCGTGTTCCGGGAGGCGGTGCGTTCGCCGGAAGGTCGAGCATTGCTGGCGGAGTCCGTGGCGAAGGTTCGGAAGCTGTGTGACGAGCTCGGTCTGATCACCCCGGTCACCCGGCACGTTTGGAAAGCCATGGGCATCTGATCGTGTCCAGCGACCGTGCCGGATAGGGTGCGGCATGACTGAACGCGAGAAGCCAATCGTTGAGGTTCCCACCATGGGACCGCCGCCCACCGAGTTGGAGATCACCGACATCGAGGTCGGCGACGGCGCCGAAGCCACCAACGGCTGCACCGTGATCGTGCACTACGCCGGCAACGCGTGGTCGACGGGCAAGCAGTTCGACGCTTCGTGGGATCGCAACGATACGTTCGACTTCAAGCTCGGCGCCGGTCAAGTGATCGCCGGTTGGGATAAAGGCGTTGCGGGCATGAAGGTCGGCGGTCGCCGTCGACTGGTGATCCCCCCCAAGCTCGGTTACGGCAAGCGCGGTGCGGGCGGCGCGATCAAGCCCAACGAGACACTCGTCTTCGTGGTCGACCTCATCAACGTTCGTTAGCGGTCGGCCGCTGTTGCGGGGCCGGCGGTAGCCGGTGTGGTCGCGGGGGTGTCGGTAGCCGGTGTGGTCGCGGCACTCACCCCGGTGGCGGTCGACCCGCCGGCCGTCGAGGAAGTCGCGCCTACCCCGACACCGGTGCCGTCGATCGGCCGCGGGCCGAACGCGAAGTACGCACCGGCCAGCAGCAGCAGGGTGACCACTGCGGTGACGGCGCGGTTGCGTTTCCGGGAACCGGACCCGTCGGCCGCCTGCGCGGGGTAGTTGCTGTTGTCCGGTTGCCGTTCCCGGCGGTCACCCACCATGTCGTTTCCTTCGCCGCGTCTTGTGGCACAACCTGCCATGTCGGCCACAAGGGGCACCTTAACACCGATTACCGATCTCGACACGAAGTAGCAAGTGCGCGCTCGCTAGGTGGGATCCGAGGAGGTCGGGTGCGATGCGTGCGTCAGGTGAGCCACCCCGCGGCGCGGGCCGCGGCAAGGCGGGCATCGTCCCAGCCCCGTTCTGAGCCGAGGATGGTGTCGGTGTGCTGGCCGACGTCGGGCGCCGCCCATCGGGCCACGATCGGCTCGTTGTTGAACTGCGCCGGGCTGGTCTGCACCCGAACGGTGCTGCCGTCGGCTCGTTCCGTCGTGAGGATGTAGCCGTTCGCGACCACCTGCACATCCTCGATGTATTCGGTGGGGGACTGCACCGGAGCCCACACCACATCGCTCGGGTTCAGGCGGTCGGCCCAATGCTGACGTGGCTGCGAGGCGATCTGCTCGGAGAACACGGTGTGGAGGCTGTCGCTGGCGGCCGCTCGTTTCTCCGGGGAGTCGAACCGCTCGTCGGTCAGCACCCAGTCGAGTTCCAGGGCGGCCAGTGCCGACGGGTAGTAGCGCTCCGGCTGCAGCATCGTGAACACCAGCCGTTTGCCGTCGGCGCACTCGTACCAGGTCATCAACGGGCCGGCACCTCGGCCGTCGCCGGAGTTGAGCGGCAACTCGAAGTCGTTGCTCAAGACGTTGGAAATATCCGGGCCGAGCATCCAGCCGCCAGCGGCGAGAAGGGACACCTCCACGTCGACGGCTTCACCGGTGCGGCCGTTCTTCACGAGGGCAGCGGCGACGGCTCCGGCGAGGAAGTTGCCGGCCGTGGTGTCGACGAACCCCGGTCGTTGGAGCGCGAACGGCGCGCCCTCGGCCGTGAGTTGACGTCCGACACCGGCCCTGGCCCAGGCCGACACATAGTCGAAGCTGGGCTTGGCGGCGTCGGGACCACGACTTCCCTGGCCGGTTGCGAGCGCGTACACGAGGTCGGGTTGCACGGCCCGGACGTCGTCGGGGAGGAGGCGGAGGCGTGCTCGCAGGTCGGGAAGGTAGTTGGTGAGGAACACGTCGGCGCCGACCAACAACTCGTCGAGCACAGCCCGGCCCTCCGTCGTGGTGAGGTCGAGGCCGATCGACCGCTTGTTGCGGTTCCACTGCTCGTGCATGAAGTTCACCATGCCCTCCTTCCCCACGAACTTCACGGCGCCAAAGATGTGGCGGAGCGGGTCGCCAGCAGGTGGTTCGACCTTGATGACGTCGGCGCCCCAATCTGCCAACACGGTGCCGGCGGACGGGGAGAACCCCCAGTTGTCGACTTCGACCACTCGAATGCCTTCGAGTACCTGCATCTGTTGCCCCCTGGTTGGCGTGTTTGGCGTTCGGGGAGAGCGTAGGTCAGTCGACGCCAGAAAGCTGACGCATGTGTCAGGTTGACGATCGGTTCGGCGAACGGGGCGCGAGCTCCGCCTTGTCGGTCAGTGTTTGCGGCGCGTGCTCACGTGTTCCGGAAGGCCAGGGCCAGGATTGCCGCGGCTTCGTGGATCACGGTGAGTTGATTCGGACTGGGGTTGCCGGCCCGGGACCGCCACATGACGAGGGCGGCATGGGCGGTTCCCCCGCGACCATCAACCACGGGTTCGACCCATACGGCATCGGCGGCGGCACCGACGGCGATGTCACGGATCGGCGCGGGGGCATCGGCGAGTTCGCCGTACAGCTGGCGAATGCCGTCGAGCATCACCGGCCGCCACGGGTCGTCGGCCATCCGACCCACGATGTCGGGTGAACCGGCGCTTCGGGCGATCGTGACGAGAGCACCGTCGACGATCGCGAGCAACGAGGCCTCGCACACCGTGGGCGCACCTCGCAGCGCGGCGGTGACCAGCCGGCCCACCTGCGCCGGAAGCTGGCCGGCGGCGACGGCGCTCACCGCATCGGCCATTCCCGATGCGGCTGTCTCCTTGGTGATAAGACACACGATCCCCCCGATCAGTGGATCGTCGAGGCGGTTGGTGGCCCACATGTCGGCGTCGCGGCGCTGGCCCTCGCCGTCGATGTACGCGATGCGCAGCGGGCCCATCGTGACCTCGGGGTAGTCCGACGCCAGAGCCACGGCCGAGGCATACGCCCAGGCCGTGTCCGGCGTGACGAACTCCAGCACCGACCGCCCGGCGAATGAATCAGGGGCGTCACCCACGAGCGCAGCGGCCTGCGCCGTGCCCCACAGGACGTTGCCTACACCATCGATGACGAAAACGGCGCCGGGCAACGACTCGAGGATCTGCGCCAGGAACTCGGGATTGACTTCCCGCTCGGGGTTGCCGACGACCGTTTGCTGTGTCTCCGCCACAGCTGCACTGTACGGCGTTCAGGGCCACTCATGGAGCACAGACGGCAATCCACGCCCGTTTGCCGAATGACACCGGTGTTACTTGTCAGTGGGGGTCGGGAGGATGGGAGAGCGCTCGGCACCACATCGCCGCCGCGGTTCCGGCGACCGGCCGGTTCGACTTGGAGGGACCTATGAGGACGATGACGAACGATGCCGTCGTAGAACGTCTGGTGGCGCAGGTGGTGTCGGGAGATCCCGAGGCGGTGCGGGAGCTTTGGGCGCAATGCGAACCTGATCTCACGCGAATGGTGACGTCGACGCTTCGCGGGTGGGGGCGGCGCGATCTGTTGGCCGACCGTGATGAGCTCAGTGGTGTGATCCTTGATGCGTTCTTTGCGGTGGTGGATCGGGCGGGAGGTTGGTTGCCCGGTGGCGCCCCGCCGTGGGTCTGGGCGAAAGCGGCAGTGCGAGCGTCCGTGGCGGTTTCCGCAGGGCATCAGCGAGCCGGAGGCGATCCCGACGACGTGTTTGCCGGCTTGCCGGCCGAGGAGCAGTCTCCCTCATCGAATCCAACGGTCGGAAAGGGCGGCGTGCACGCCGATCTCGAACGCCTGTGTTCGACCCATCCAGAGGTGGAGCTTCTCCTCGATGCCGCCACGCGTGTGGGGTCGGCCCGGGATCTGCACGTGCACCTCGACTACCGGTTTCAGAAGCGCAGCGGCGATCCGTCGCCGGCCAACACCGTGGCAGATCTGCACGGCCTCACACCGGCGGCCGTTCGCCAGATCGATCGGCGCATGCGGGTGAAACTCGGTGATCTCGCCGAGTTGGAGGCACAGTACGCGCCGATTCTCGACCTTCCGTGGCTTGCGGCCTGACGCGAGCCAGGAGCGAGTGCTGCGATCGTCAGGCGCCGTCTCGTTGTCCGTACCGGCCTGAAGGCTTACCGGCTTGGTGCCTGCACGAGATGTGGGCGGCCTATGCGCACCGGCACGCCGGGCGAGTAGTGGGTGAGGGGCTCCGGATTCTCGGGTCTCGGAAGCCCCGCGGCCGTGAAGAGTCCGTCGTCGAGATGCAGCACCTCGGCACGATGGAGCGGCCACGGCGGATGGTCGGCCAGTGCGTACCGCAGCCTGCCGCGGCCTGACACAGAGAACAATCGCCACCTCCCGGTCAGCCAGTGATCGAGTTCGGAGAGCTCGTGGTCGGAGAAGGGCTCGCCGATGCGAATGGCGCAGTCGAGCGACGCGCCGAAGGGCCCGGGCCACCAACGGCGGGACTGGTAGGTCATGAGGTCGCCCACCCCGAGCACGGCCATTTTCGACCAGAAGTAGGGGAGGTGGTAGCCGGTTCGGGCGGCGACGACGGCACCGAGGCGGGCGGCGTCGAGGGAGAGGAACCACACCCCGGTGGACCCGTCGGGGGCGCGGACGTAGGTGCGGACGTTGGTTTCGGGAAAATGGCAGACCCACGGCACGGGCGGTCCGCCCGGTGCGTAGGCCGTCATGTGGAACGGGACGAGGCCCACCCAGGCATCACCATCAAAGGTGTGCACCGTCAGGCCAGAGCCGGGTGGGAGCAGCCGTTGCACCACCTCGGGATCGAAGCGCCAGTGCAGAAAAGTGAGCAGCTCCCAACGATGGAGCTGCACCGGCCGCCGCACCGGGTTCGGGCACACGGGCCACACGTCGTCACGGCTCTCCGACAGGTTTGGCCCGGCTGTTGGCGGCATCGATGCAGCCTACGGGCCCGTCGGTGGGGAGGCGGTCGGCCCGTCGCGACTGTCGTCGCCGGTGTCGGCCCGTAGGATTCGGACGTGGCACCGATTCGGCATCCGGCTGGCGAAGGGAAACGCTGATGGGGCTTCGTGATCGGGGACCGCGTCGGCTGCGCGGCCGTGATCTCGATGTGGCCCTTCGTATGGAGTCGGCGTGGGGGTGCTCGCCCTGGTGGGATGTGGGTGGACAGGAACTGCATTGGGCCGACGCCACGGTTGGCGCCGTGCACCGATACGACCCCGTCGGTCGTGCCGACGTGGTGTTCGCTCGTCTCCGGCCGCCGGTTCCGGTGGTGGTGCCGGTGGCCGCGCCCGGCGTCGCTCCCGCGGTCGCAGGATCTGGATCGGCGGGGTTGCACGGTTGGCTGGTGGGGCAGTCGAACGGTGTCGCGGTGCTCGATGCCGACGGGGAGATCGTGCAACGAACCGCGGTCCCGGGCATCGGCACCACGCTTCGCATCACCTCGGGTACGTGTGACGCCGCCGGTCGGTGTTGGCTCACTGCGGTTGGGGTGGGTGCTGATGGACGGCCCGAGGGTGAGGCGGGAATGGCATCGGGACGATTGTTCCGAATCAGGCCGGAACTCGACGTGGCTCGTGTGGATGCCGGTGGCGTGGCGCCCGCAGGGATCGGGTGGAGTGCCGACGGTCGCACGGTGTTCCTCGCCGATGCCGGTACCTCGTCGGTGCGAGTTGCTCCGTTCGATCCTTCGACCGGAACCATCGGTGACGAGCGAGTGTTGGTCGACCTCAGTGCTGGTGCCCCCAAGGGCGACGCCGACGCCGTGTTGGTCGACCTCGCGGTCGACATCGCCGGGTGTGTGTGGGTGGCGTTGCGGGGTGTCGGCGAGGTTCGCAGGTACAGCGCCACCGGTCGCCTCGACACCGTGGTGGAACTGCCGGTCACCCAACCCACTGCTTGCGCGTTCGGCGGGCTCGACAACACAACCCTGTTCATCACCACCGGGTGGGACGGGCTCGATCCCGTGCAGCGGCGGAAGGAACCGCTCGCCGGTGCGTTGTTCGCCGTGCAACCCGGGATCGCCGGCGTGATGCCCCACACCTATCGAAAGTGAGGCCTCACACCGGTTGAGCCGTGCTCGGGCTCAGCCGCCCGATCGAGCTACCGGACTCCAAGTTTGGCGGCGCCATGCGGAACCGTCGGAAGCGTCGGCGCCGGCCAACCGGGATCTAGGCGACGTCGTGGAGCGCGGCGAGGCGGACAGGGGTAGCGGGGTCGTGAAGGTGGAGGGTGTCGAACACCGGAAGGTCGGGGCCGAGCATGGCCTTGAGCGCCCTGGCGCCCTCGTTGCCCTTGACGGGAAGATCGGTGGAGAGCAGGACCAGGCGGACGCCGTCGGCTCCTTGCTGGGCGGCGAACACGGCGGCCCGGCCCAACGCCTTGAACAGCACGTCGGTGCGGCGGAGCCCGGCCGGCGTGGTGGTGATGGCGCCGGATACGTCGAAGGCCCATTCGCGGCCGGACGTGTCGGTGGCGGTGAAGGAGGGCGTGATCACGGCAGCCCGAGGTCGGTGGTCCTCTCGGAGGTTGGTGAATCCCGCCTCCCGGAGCAGCGCGGCGGCGATCTCCTTGGCCATCTTTCCGCCGCTTCGAGTGGCATCGGAGGAGAGCGGCGCGTCGGTTTGACCGCGGGGCTTGGACTCGATGAGTGGGGTGACGTGTACGGCGTTGGCATGAGCCGACAGGACCGCCTCGTTCGTGTGTGTGAGAGCGATGCGGGACTCGGCGGCGGCGGCGTACGCCGGGTCGGTGTCGAAGCCGAGGTAGTGGCGGCGGGTGCGTACGGCGGCGACGCCGGTGCTGCCCGAACCCATGAACGGGTCGAGTACAACGTCGCCTTCGAACGTGTGCATGTGGATGAGTCGTTCAGGAAGTTCCACCGGGAACGGCGCCGGGTGTCCCACCCGTTTGGCGCTCTCGGGAGCGATCTCCCAGAGATCGGTGGTGGCTTCCATGAACTCCTCGCGCGAGATGCTGATGACCGAAGGCAGGCCCATCGCCGCGCGCTCCCGGGGGCTGTGGGCGCGCAGGAAACGCCCTTTGCCGGCGATGATCACCCGTTCGGTGACGTCGCGGAGCACCGGATTGCTGGGGCTCTGGAAGCTGCCCCACGCACACGATCCGCCGGCGGCTTTGCCCTTCCACCAGATCACCTCGCCCCGAAGCAGCAGACCGAGGTCCTGGAGAATTGCGGTGACATCGCCGGAAAGCGAGCGATAGGGCTTGCGGCCGAGGTTGGCCACATTCACGGCGATCCGCCCGCCGGGTTCGAGTACACGTTTGCACTCAGCGAACACGTCGCGGAGGAGGTCGAGGTACTCGAGGTAGGTAGCCGGTATGCCGTGCTCACCGAGCGCCTCCTCATACTGTTTGCCGGCAAAGTAGGGGGGTGACGTGACCACGAGCGCAACCGAGTTGCTCGCCACCATCGTCATGTCGCGGGCGTCGGCCACGTAGATGCGGTCGACCTCGTTCGGGGCGTTGACCGTGACCTCGTCGGACAGCTCCGGCGGGGTGAAACGTTGGTAGAACGCCGTGGCGTCGTGGGCCTCGCGTCTTCCCGAGCCGAAGTTGGCCGTGGCGGTGGCTTGCCGGGTTCGGCGGGCGCCAGAGGGTGCCCCCCCGTCGGCCATTCGAGAGACGGGTGCCGGTGCGGAGAGGGGTACGGCGCTCATGCTCGCCCTCCGTCGGGATCGAGGGAGGTGTTGGCATCGGGGAGCCGATCGAGGTAGTCGCTCACGGCCCGAGTGACGAGCCGGTTCACCGACACATCACGATCGGTGGCGGCTTGGTGGAGGCGCTGGTGGAGGGATTCGGGAATCCGCACGGCGGTGGTGACGCGCGGTTCGTCGTGGATTTTCGGTCGACCCATAGGGTCAATCTACGCAGGGGGTCTGACCGTAATCGCGGATACCCGCGCGCGGGCGCGCGCGATCTCCAGCAGGTACCGGCAGGTGAGGCGTTGGACGCGACAGAAGGTCAGGTGGGCCAGAGGAACGGGCCGAGGCCGGAGGCGCGAGCGACGGGCCGGGCGATAGCGGCGCGGATCGCGGTCTCCGAACCCACGACCGTGACGCGCTCCTTGGCCCGGGTGACGGCGGTGTAGAGCAGTTCGCGAGTGAGGATCGGGGAGTCGGACGGGGGCAGCGAAACCACGACGTGGCGATACTCCGACCCTTGGCTCTTGTGAATGGTCATCGCCCACCACGTGTCGATGTGGGCGAGTTGGGCCGGCGACAGGAATCGGATGCCATCTGTTTCGGTGGCGGTGGCATCGGGGAAGGCGACGGTGGGCCGACCGTCGCGTGCCACCACCAGGCCGGTGTCGCCGTTGGCGAGGCGGTGGAGTGGATCGTTGCGGGTGACGATCACGGGCCTCCCCGGGTACCACGGCCGAGCGGTGTCGAGCCGCGGTTCCGCTCGCGTGACCAGCTGTTCGATGCGGTCGAGCCAGTGGTAGGTGCCAAAGGGTCGGAGTCGGGTGGCGCCGAGCACCTTGAGCTCGTTGAGGGCGGCGAGTCCGCCCGCGGCGTCGGCATCGAGGCCGGCCCGAGCCACATCGAGCGAAGACTCCACCACCTGCACCTCGATCGCCGCCACTTCCTCGGGATGGTCCGGGCGCACCCAGCACAACGAATCGTGGGACCGGAGCGCGGTGATGGCGTCGTCGGGACGGTTGTCGCGGATCGCCGCGGCAAGGATGGCGATCGGGGAGTCGGCGGCGAAGCGGTGGACTCGCTCCAGCAACACCACCGATTGATCGAGGGGGCCCGTGGCCCCGGTCGTGGCACCACTGACAATGTCGCCCAACACTGCCCCGGCCTCGATGCTGGCCAGTTGGAAGGGGTCGCCCACGAGCACAAGTCGGGCATCGGGGCGGGTGGCCGCGAGCAGGCGTGCCATCAACGGCAGGGCGATCATCGAGGCTTCATCGACCACCACCACATCAGCAGGAAGCGGGTTGTGGGGGTCGTGGCGAAACTCGAGACCGCCGGTGGCGCCGAGCAGTCGGTGGATGGTGGTGGCGGTGCTCGCCCGCAGGACGTCGGCGAGTGGATCGGGAAGGTCGGCCTCGTCGACGGCTTGCACGATGGCCTCGGTCATACGTTTGGCCGCCTTCCCCGTGGGAGCGGCCAGCGCGACATCGATGGCGCGCCCCTCGTCGGCGGCGTGCTGATGGAGCGCCGCCAACAGGCGAGCGACGGTGCGGGTCTTGCCGGTGCCGGGGCCGCCGGCAATCACCACGAGCCGTCGGGTGAGCGCGGCGATGGCGGCCTCTCGTTGGTGGTCGACACCAGGCGTGACCGGAAACAACTGGTCGAGGAAGGCAGCGGTTGCCGCCGGGAGTTGGTGGGCACCCTCGGCTTGTTCGGCCCGACGGGTGAGGTCGAGGCCCACCAGGCGTTCTGCCCGCCAGAACCGTTCGAGGTACAGCCGCGTACCGTCGAACACGAGCGGACGGATCTTCTGGTCGGTCACCGCCGCGTCGGGCGCAGCCCCCTGGGGATCCACGTTCGCAACGAGCGACGAGTGGTGGAGCGCGTCGGCGATCGCGGTCGGAGCCGGCCACGGAAGTGACGCGATATCGACCGGTGCGGCGTCGGGGCCGGTGGCGTCGGTGGGGGGCGCGGCGGGGCTTCGGTTCGGCGCGATGTCGAGCACGACGTTGCTCGGAATCTGGGTGACGTCGATGCAGACATGGCCGAGGCGGGTGCCGCGCACGGCAATCGCCGCCGCGAGGAGCACGGCGTCGGGCACCCCGGGCGAACAACGGGCGAGGGCGGCGGTCACATGGACTTCCGCCGCGGTGAACACGCCAGCATCCACGAAGGGGTGAAGGAACGCGACCGTTCCGGGAAGTAGCGGGTTGGGCGGCGTCATGGCGCACCGCCGTCGAGCAGGTCGGAGAGGTCGGTGATGAGCCCCGGGGGCGGAAGCCAACTGAACACGCCACAAGGGACGCCATGGGCATCGGTGGGCGTGGCGGGGCCGACCATGCCACGGAGGAACAGATAGGCGATGCCTCCGAGGTTGTGCTCGGGGTCGTAGGTGGGGAGCCGAGAGCGAAGGTACCGGTGGAGGGCGACGGAGTAGAGCAACGCCTGGAGGACGTAGTGATTGTGGGCCATCGCCTGGGGAAGCATCGATGGGCGATAGGCGTCGATCGAGAGCGGGACGCCGCGGGGGCCAAGCATGTTGGTCTTGTAGTCGGCTACCACGAAACGATCGGGGGAGCCGTCGCTGCCGGCAACACGAGCCACGAGGTCGATGGATCCCACCAGCATCCCGGCGAGCACGGCATCGAAACGGCCCGCCGCCAGATCGGTGGCCCAGGGAAGCAGGGAATGGTCGGAGGGCAAGTGGTCGGCCACACACCGGCCGACGTCGGCGTCGGTGATCGGGCGGGCGTCGGGCCGCAGGAGGAGAGCGAAGTCGAGCTCGTCGAGCCGGTTTGAGGGCGCCAATGCACGGAGCGAGTGCTGGTTGAACAACGGTCCGAGGGGCGTGTCGATCGACGCGACGAGCGCACGGACGAGCGCAACAGGGTCAACCGTCACGCCCCACTCGGCGCGGGCCTCGGCCAGGGCCACCGACAGCGCGCCGGGGAGATCGGGGACGGTGAAGTCGGTGTGTTCGAGCACCGTGTGGACGAGGTTGCCGAAGTCGGCGCCACCAGGAATGCCGGTGAACGGCAACGCCTCCGGCCGGTCGCCGGTGGTTGGATCCGTGGAGATGAGGGGCGCCGGGGAATACGGATCGGCCTCGTCGGCGCTCCCGGCATCGCCCAAGCTTGGGTCGAACGGGTCGATGGTGTGATCGCGATGACCTGCCGTGATACCGCTGAACGACCAGCGCCGGGAGTGACGATCGGGGGCCTTCGGCAACTGGTTGCGCGTCAATTCGGCCGGCACGGGGATCGCCATGCCGGTCCACCGCTCGGGGCGATCGGGGGCAGGACCGATCACCTCGACGTCGATCAGGCCGTTCGCCCGGACGATCAGCGGTGCGAGTGTGTCGGCGGCGTCGTCGTCGGCGGGTGGTGTGAGGGTGAGCTCCCCATAGGCCGTCGGGTCGATTCGGCCATCGGACGATCGGCCGTAGAGCAACCGGGTAGGCGCAGTGCCGTCATTGCCGTCGATGGTGGCGTGCCAAAGCACGGTCTGGTGTTTGGCCCGGGTGAGAGCGACGTAGAGCAGCCGGAGGTGCTGCCCCTGAGCATCACGGTCCGCCCATTCCTCGCGCTCCCTGGCGTCGGGTTCATCGGGAGCGGACCACTGGGTGTCGTGGGCGACGTCGACCGTTCGGCGGTCGGTGCGCGGATCGTGGTAGGTGGCGGTGGGATCGCTGGGGCGTTTCCCTTTCGACGCGCGGGAGCGCCAGAGCGTGGGCAGCAGCACGATCGGAAACTCGAGGCCCTTGCTGGCGAAGACGGTCATGATCTGCACCGCCGCCGCTTCGGACTCCACCCGACGGGCCACGAATTCGTTCTCCTCGTCGACGGGCATCGAGGCCAGGGCCGCGAACGCAGCGAGGACTGCGGAACCGCTGGTGGCACCGCCGGCGGTGAGCGCGAGCAGTTCGGCGATGTGGTCGAGATCGGTGAGGTCGCGTTCGCCGTCGGGGGAGGCGAGCACCCTCGCGGCGACGCCAGATTCGTTCCGGACGGCGCGTAGGAACGAGGCGGTGCCGGAGGTCGCGAGGATCTGTGCCCAGGCGTGGATCTGTTCGTGGACGCGAGCCAGGTCGTCGTCGTTGGCCTCGGCGAGGGCATCAGCGGTCCATCCCCCGAACCACGAGATCGCCGCCGTCCGCGCCTTGGCGACATGGCCCGGCATCGCGATGGCCTCGAGGAGCCATTGCCACTGGGTGGCCGCCCGGGACCTGGCGACCGAGTCGCCCTTGGTGATCACGGCGGGAATGCCGACAGCGTTGAGGGCCCGACGGATCTTGGGACCGTCGACGTGGGTCAACGTGAGCACCGTGAGGTGGGCGGGTTCCACTCGCTGAGGTCCCGCATGGCCGGGGATCGTTGCTCCGTCGAGCAGTTCGCGGGCGACCTGCGCAAGGTCGGCGAAGATGGCGTCGGCGGCCTCCTCGCTCGCGACCCTGGGGCCTCTTTTGGTGCGTTTGATGTTGGGGTGGGCCGCCAGCCGCAGGCGAAGCGGCGCGACCTCGGTGCCATGCGGGCCGTGGATCCGCTCGTGTTCGTGAGATGGAGACGGGGCGACGGGGTGGAACGTAATGCGGCGATCCCCGAACGTGGCGCCGTCGAAGAAGTCGGCAAGGGCGGCGAGGAGAACGCCGTCGGACCGCCAGTTGGTGCCAAGGGTGGCGCGCACGGTGCGGGGGTCTTGTGTGGCCGCGAGGTAGGCGTGGAGGTCGGCGCCTCGAAAGGCGTAGATCGACTGCTTCGGGTCGCCGACGAGCACCAGCGTGGTGCCGGTGTCTGGGTCGCCGAAGGCGGTGTCGAAGATGTCCCATTGCACGGGATCGGTGTCTTGGAACTCGTCGACGAGCACCACGCGGTATCGGCCCCGCATGAGCGCACAGGTGCTGATCCCGGTGGTGGGGTGGCGCACCGCGGCACGGAGCTCGGTGAGGACGTCGTCGAAGGAGAGCCTGCCGGCGAGGCGTCGTTGCTGGCGGCTGCGTTCGATGGCGAGGTCCACCAAGCGGCGACGCAGCGCAGCGGGCTCGCTCGATGCGTCCGGGTTGGCGGGCGGCACGACGGCGATCCCGGCGTTGCCCCCCACCTTGGCGACGGCCGCGGTGAGTTGTGGGAGGCCGGGCAGATCGGAACCGGTGTGGTGCCCCGCGAGCGCCTCGGCCACCAACACGTCGTTGCATGCGCTGCGCACGGCGCCCGAGGCGGCTTCATCGAGGGTGGCATCGGGGTCGGACGGCGACGCAGAACCGAGGGTGGCGAGCACCTGTTGCGCGAAGCTGTGGATCGTGGTGATGGTGGCGCTGTCGAAGTCGGCCAAGGCGGTGCGGGCGCGTGCGAGGCGTACCTCCTGATCCGTGACGCAAAGGTGGGTGAGCAGCGCATCGGGGTTGGCGGGCGGATGGAGGAGGGCGTCGGCGGCCTCGGTGAGACGGGCCCGGATGCGATCGCGAAGTTCGGCGGCTGCCGCCTTGGTAAAGGTGACGATGAGGATCTCACCGATCGGGGTGCCGGCCTCGATCACGTAACGCGCCGTGAGGCCGGCGAGGGCGAAGGTCTTTCCCGTGCCGGCGCTCGCCTCGATGGCCACACGACCGGTGGGCAAGGGTCCGATGAGGTCGAACGGGGGGGCCGTCATCGCTGCGCGATCCGGCATGTTTGCTGAAGGGTGCCCCAGAGGAGATGGGCAAACCGTTCGGCCCGGTTGACGCCGGGGCCATCGGGATCATGGGGCAACGTGGGGAGGCGGAGGAGTTCGGTGTAGGTGAGAAGGCCGAACACGGCGTCGACGTCGGGTTTGTCGGCATCGCCCACCCCGGAGTACGAGTCCCGCCAGTTCTTGGGCTTCGATTCCGCATTGGCGAGCGCATGGGAGAGCGTGGGGAACAGCGGCAGTGGTTCGGTTCGAGCTTGCTGGTGGAGGGTTACCGCCACGTCGAGCGCGGCGACGGCGACGGCGTGACGTGCAGCGGGATCGAGTGGCTCGTCGGCGTCGGGGGGGAGAAACTGCCGGATCGCCGGGGGTGGGGGTCGCCTCGTGGAGGTGGACTGGCCGATGTGGACGGCGTGCCACTCGACGGTGGGATCCTTGGCGATGAGCGCCAGGAGGTCGAGGCACGAAGCAATCATCTGGGTGGGTTTCCACTTCGAGGTGGTGACGCGCACGGGCCCGGCCGGGTGAGTTTCGCTGGCGGGGAAGACGGTGACGGCACCGACGAGCCGGTACCCCGACGGGAGGACGAGATCGATCGGCTCGGGGGTTGGCGGGGTGGGCTCGTACCCCCACACGCGGGCGGCGAGTGCCATGGCTTCGATGCGCGGACGCACACCGTCGAGGGCTTTGGCTCTGAGCACGCCGGGAGGCAATGCGCCCCGGGCCTCTTCGCGGGCGAACCACTGCTCGTAGGTGAGGTCGCGGAGCAGGGCGTCGAGCAGCCGATCGGCCACCTTCCATTGGTCGAGTCCGACGAGTTCGGTGCGGATTTCGGAGCCTCCGCCTCCACCACCCGGACCGCTGCCCCCCGAACCCCCGCCTCCCGTGGGCCGGTCGGGGATACGGACGTTGAGCTGATTCCGAAGAAAGGCCTTCACGGGGTTCTCGAGCACCGAGCGCAGGTCGGCGAGGTCGACGACGCGGTCGGGTCCTTTCGGGAGCGGCGTGGAGAGGAACGGCGCCGGCGGGGGCGGGGTGGCGGTGGGGTCGTGTGTCGTCCGCACCTCCGCCCCCAACAGCGCCACGGGATCGAATCCCCACGGGCGGCCGTCGACCACATCACCCGAGATGAAGTTCCGTGGGTCGAACCCTTGGCGGGGATGCACGGTGACGAGGGCATCACGAGCGGAGGTGCGAGCGGCCGGTGTGTACTCCGCAAGCGTGGCGTCGAGGAGTTCGCTCATCGCGGTGCAGGGTGGCACGGGCTCGTTGGTCACGACGCTGTGCCCGGTGTGGGTGACCACGAGATGTTCGGTGGCGCTGAGCACCGCTTGGAGCAGGTGCTGGCGGCTTTCCCCGCGGGGATCGGGGTCGCCGAGGAGGGGTGCGGCGCCGAGAAGATCGTCGCCGTCGGCTGGGGGATTGCTGAGCGTTCGATCGTCGAGGCCGAGCACACACACGATCCGGTACGGAAGCCCCCGGAGCGGACCGAGCGATCCGACCGCGATGCCGCCGCGGAAGAAGTCGGGACGGTGACCGCCGGCGTGGAGATGGACGGCGAGCAGTCGTTCGACATCGGCGAGCGTGAGCGGCACCGGGCTGGGGGAGCGAGGGGCGTCGTCGGCCGCCTGACGGATCTGGGTGAAGATTCGTTGGAGGCGGGTGAGCTGCCAACTCGCGTCGAACGGTGCCGCCAACATCTCCGCGCTCGTATCGGTGAGCCAGGTGCACCATTCACCGATGGTGCGCGTTGCCTGGGCCTCGTGGGCGAGGCGCGCCAGCCGTTCGATGAGGTCGGTGAAACGCCCGATGATCACGACCCCGTCGCCTTCGACATCGATCGGGAGCGTGTGGGCGGGGGCGAGCGACGCGCCGTCGTCGGTGGTGGCGACGCCGAGGAGGAGTCGGTCGAGCGTGACTCGCCAGGTGCCGGCGTCGAACTCGCCGGGGATGCCTTCCGCTTGGCGATGCACACCGTCGAACCCCCAGGTGACCCCCGCGTCGGCAACCCAACGGGCGATGGTGGCGATGGCGTCGTCGTCGAGGTTGAACCGTTCGCGCACCGGGGGCAGCGACACGAAGTCGAGCACTGCAGAGACCTCGAAACGGGAGCCCAGGAGCGCGATCAGCCGCTCCATGGCCTTGAAGGTGGGGAAGGTGTCGCGGAGGGTGCGATCCGTGAGGCGATACCGCAACGCGGGAGGGCCGAGAAGCGGAGCACCGCTCACGTGGTGCGGTGCCTCGGGTGACGGTGCGCTGTCCGACGACGGGCCGAAGATGGCCTCCACCAATGGCCCAAAGGTGGCGAGGTCCGGGCAGAGCACCACGATCTCCTCCTCCCGCAGGGTGGGATCGCACGCGAGCCGATGCAGGATCTCGTCGCGGAGCACCTCCACCTGGCGGGACGGTCCGTGGCAGGAATGGAACACGATCGATCGGTCGGCGTGATCGACGTGATCGACGTGATCGGCGTGGGTGTTCACGGGCGGGGGGAGGGAGTCGACGGAGAGGCTGGCTTGCAGTCGCTGCAGACGGACCCGGTGGGGCGAATCGAGCGGTGTGCCGATGACCTCACCACGGGGCCAGACCGCAGCGGCTTCGGCGTCGGCGAGCAGGAGGGCGGTCTCCCGTGCGGGACGCCCCCACGAGCGGTTCAGAGGATGGCCGTCGGAGGTGTGGGCGGTGTCCGAGGATCGGAGGGCCGATGGGGTGGCAGCGGTCGATCGGCGTCGTTCGGCCGTTCGGCGCGACGCCCCGGCCGACGGCGTGACCAGGAAAACGTGCACGTGGTGCTGGTGGCTCACCGCCTCGGCGAGCGTCGTGAAGGCGGCGCCGCCTGGCAGCGTGGAGAACCCGAACAACGAGATCCTCGGGGGCAACTCCAGCGTGATCTGGCCCGATCGGACGAGCTCGAGCGCGTCGGGTAGGCGATGCACGGCGCTGGGCTCCGTGACGCGCCCTTCGAGTTGTTGCCACAGCTCGGCCTGCCAGTGCAACGACGGGAGCAGCGCGCCACCGGTGCCATCGACGCGCCGACCTTGCGACCACGAACGAAGCATGGCCGGCCGGCGCATGATGTAACGATCGAACAGATCCGCGAGCCGTCGGGATCGAGTGAGTAACGACGCGCCGAGCGGCACGCTGGCGATGGGTGCGAGTGGTGAGGCGGCCGGGGCATCGTGGAGCGCGTCGAGCACGTCCCACATCAGGCGATCGACCGTCCAAGGGTCGGGCAGGAGGTTGACCGCGTCGACCCCGAGAAGGTGGGCGCGATGCCCATCGAGCACGACCCGGCGGAGGGTGTTGGGAAGCTCCATTGAGATGTTGGCGGCGACGCCATCGCGGCGGGAGGGCGTAGACGTACCGAGGTGTGCGGCGAGTTGCAGGCGAAGCCACTCACGGTGCCCGGCGGTGGCAACAGCGATCCATTCCGGCGCGAACGGATCGTCGAGCGGCTGGTGAAGCACCTCCACCAACGCGTCGACGAGGGGTCCCAGCCCCTCCGCAGTTCGTACCAACAACATCAGTCGGACTGTACCCCCCCTGCCGTTTTGGTCTCTCGTACGCGTCATTTTCGAAGCGTTTCGGAGACCGAAACGCTGAATTCTGGGGGTTGGGGGGTGGCTCGCCAGAACACGGCCAGGCCGGCCAAGGCCAGGAGGGCGGGGAGCAGGTAGGCCCAGCCGAAGCCGGCAACGTCGGCCACGGCGCCGACGGCGTAGCCGCCGAAACCCTGGCCGACATCCATACATGCAATCGCCGAGCCGAGCGCGGCGCCGCGCTCGGCGTCGGGAACAAGATCGGAGATGAACGACACCATTGCCGGGAACACCAGCGCCCAGCCGGTTCCTACGAGCGCAGCGCCCACCACCGCCATGATCGGCATGCGCAAACCGGCGACGACCAACAACCCGGCGATCAGGAAGCCGGCGCCGGGGTACAGCACCCGGAGGGCGCCGATTCGGTCCGAGAGTTTGCCGGCGAAGAGGCGCACCAGCAGGATGGCGCCGGCGAACCCCACGAACATCGGGCCGGAGCCGTCGAGGCCCACGTCTCTCGCGTACACCGCGGCCTGCGAGGTGATCGACGTGTAACCCACGCCGAGGGTGAGCAAGAACACGCCTGGCACGATGGCGCGGGGATGGAAGAGCGGAACGCTGGCCGCGGTGAGGGCACGCGGCGCCCCTTCGTGGGTCTCCGGCACAAACCACACGATGGCGGCGGCGACCAGCTCGAGCGCAGCCAGCAGTCGCCACGCGGTGGGGGCGCCCTGGTTCAGCAGCCACTCGCCGGCGACAGGACCGAGGGCGAAGCCGGCGTACAACGCCAGGGACAGGCGCGCCACCGCCGATCCGCGTTCGCCTTCCTCGGCCAGATCGGTGGAGGCGGACACCGCGGCGACGTAGAACGAGGCGCCGGCCACCCCTTGCAAGAACCGCAGCACCAGCAACGCGGGGATGGAGTTGGCGAAGCTCATGGCGACGAACGCCAGGGCCAGCGCGATCGGGCCGATGCGCAGCACTCCCTGCCGTCCGTGCCGGTCGACGAAACGACCGATCAGGGGACGGGTGCCGATCGCCGCCACGAAGAACACCGATACCGAGAAGCCGGCGATCGCCTTGCTCCCTCCGAGGTTTTCGGTGACAAACCGCGGCAGCGCCGAGAACACCGATCCCAGGGCGAAGTAGGCGAAAAGGGCGGAACCATCAAGGCACCACCGCGCCCGGGTTCGCGCGGTTCCGGCGGGAACGGTCACGGGGGAGGCGAAACGGGGGCGTCGTCGTTGGCCAGCAGTGGTCCGCCCACCGAGATGAAGAGGCCGTCGGCCTCGGCGGTCACCACGCCGGTGGCGGCCACGCTGATCTCCCCCTTGGCCACCGCCTTGCGACCGTCCTGATGGTCGACCCAGCCCCGAAGCACCAGGGGCTCGAGGATCGGTGTGGGCTTGCGGTAATGGACGGTGAGCCGCCCGGTGAAACCGCCGCCGTGGTTCTCGATGGTGGCCACCCCGAGAAGCTCGTCGAACAGGAGGGCGATCACGCCGCCATGGGCCAGGTTCCATGGCGGGCCGTTGTAGGCCTCGGTGAGGGTGACGTCGCCACGAATCGACTTGTCGGGCTCGACAGTGAACCGGACAGGCGGGGCGATCGGATTGCGAGTTCCAATCACCGGTGAGTACGGAAAGTACTGGTGGGGCGCGGCGCCGCTCTGGAACCCGGCATCGGCAAGGTCGAACCCCACCTGGCAGTGCGGCCCTTGGTGCACATCGACCTCGAGCAGCGCGATGGCGTCGGCGATCAGGGCGGCGGCCTTGGCGCGGTCGGGCGCCGCTACCCGACTGATCCGGGTGGCTCGAATCGCCTTCCGCACGGCATCCACGAGTGGATCTTCCTGGTGTTCGGCGGGTTCGCTCGCTTCGGCTTTGTCGTGGTCGCCCGGCATGGGCGAACGCTACCGATCGGCCGCTCGTCGACCCCAACCCTCGCCGGGAGGGGTCAGTCGCTTGCGCTGGGCGGTGGTGTCGTCGGGCCGTTAGGCGGTGGTGACGAGGATGCGCGAGCTGGCGAAGGCGCCGACGCCCACGTGGGTGCCATCGATCTCGACGGTGGTGGTGCCGTCGGGGGAGGAGGCCGTGATCCGACCGGTGTTGCCCGGCAGGAGTGAGGAGCTTTCGAGGAAGGCCAGCAGCCCGGGCGTGAACTCGAGCTCTTCGGGGATGCGGGTGACGGTGAACTCGTCTCCCACCATCAACTCGGTGAGCACCTTGGCATCGGGAGCGGTGTAGCTCGAACCCGGAATCGGATTGCCGTGCGGGCAGGTGGTGGGATCGCCCAACACCCGGTTCATCGCTGCCTCCACCCGATCCGAGATGACATGTTCCCAGCGCCCCGCTTCGGGATGGGCGTCGGCCCAGGAAAGGCCGAGGATGTCGGTGAGGAACCGCTCGGCGAGGCGATGGCGCCGAACCACTCGTTCGGCCAGCTCGAGCCCATCGGCCGTAAGTTTGATCGCCCCTTTGTTGATGCTGACGAGCCCCTCGGATTCCATGCGCCGGATCATCTCCGACACGGCCGGGCGGCTCACTTCGAGACGTTCGGCGATGCGGGCCTGGATCACGTCGAGATGGTCTTCGCGAAGCTCGAAGATCGTCTCGCAATATTCCTCGAAGGCGGGGTGATGCTCAGGCGCTTGATAGGTCATCGGGGGCGAGTGTAGCTGCCGACGCGTCGCTTCGGGCCGGGTCGTACACTCCCACGGCAGCGCTGCCGGGCAAACCGCCTGGTGATCGATGGCGCACAAGTACGGGGGATTCATGCACCACACGGCGAAAAGTCTGGGACTCCCGCGGGCACCCCGGACGCGCTCAGGGACTCTCCGATCTTCGGGCTTCGTCCGGCAATCGCTGGGCCTGTCGTTCGGGCTCGGCGTGTTGGCGGTGGTATTGGTCGTGCTGCAGTTCCCGCCGCCGAGTGCTCCCGCGTCCGAGCAGGCCTCCGGTATGCCGGCGGAGTTCGAGATGCCGTTCCTGCCGCCGAACGAAGGCGTTGTCGAGCCCCCCCGCACCGAGCGCCCACCGCCCCAGGCCGTCGACGATGCGACGGCGCGTGAGTGGGCCGCGGCCGAAGCGGCCAGCAATGCGATTCCGGGGCCAGCAACGCCGAGCGCCCCGACACTCGGCACGGGCGGTGGCGGCACGGCCGCGGTCCCGGGCGCTCCGCAGAACCACGCGGTGTACGCGCAGGTGGGATCGGCCTTCCATGTGTGGGCCACGCCGGCCGACACGGGCGGCAAGCCCATCACCGGCTACCTGCCGTATCGGTCCACGAGCCCCGATTTCACCCAGCAACTTTTCATCGGTAGCCCGGGCCTTGGTACGGCGTTCCAGTGGGGTTCCTTGTTCGGAAACACCACCTACTACTTCCGAGTGCGTGCCATCAACGACGACGGAGCGGGTGCCTTCTCCAACACCGTGAGCGCCACGATTCCCACGGGCGGGCTGCCCGGGGTCCCCGGGAACATCGACGTCCGGCCACTCCCCACGTCGGTCCGCGCCAACTGGAGCGCACCGTCGATTGTCGGCAGTTCTGCCATCACGGGCTACCTCACCCAGGTCAGCAACGTCAACGGCGAGGTGCTCGCACTTCAGTCCACGGTGCCCAACCCAGGATCGGTGTTGCTCTCCAACTTCACGGCCTGGTCCGACCTCTTTTTCAGCGTGGCCGCCATCAACAACAGCGGGGTCGGCACGTTCAGCGCGCCAAGCTATTTCGTGCCCACCAATGCCCTGGTGCCACAGTGCAACGGCGACGGCGTGGATGGCAAACGGGTGGAGGTGCTCTACGCCTATGCCGGAGCGGCGCCCAACCCGGAGCTCCTGAGTGCCGCCAACGGGTACTCCACGCGGATCGAGCGGATGTTGGTGGAGAGTGCAGCCGACACCGGAGGGGTGCGTCATCTCCGCTGGCGCACGAACGTCGGCACCGCCGGCTGCCAACTCGTCATCACGCTGGTAAAGCTCGACATGCTGCCGTTGCCCACAACCTTCCAGGAGCTTCGCCCGATTCTTGTTGGCAAGGGATATAGCGATAGCAATCGCAAGTACCTCACGTGGGTGGAAGACACGACTGTGCCTGCCTGGTCGGGGGACACCGGTACGCGCGTCCCATGCACGGCGAATTACTCAAACGATGACAGGCGCGGCCCCCTTTTCGCCGGTGAAGGGGTGCCTGACAATCCCTCCAATTCGTCGGCAATTCATTCGGCATGCTCGTTGTTGGATGGGATTGGCTTCGGTCCGGGCCACGAGCTGATGCACAATATGGGAGCCGTGCAGCTCAGTGCCCCCCACAGCAACGGATCGTTTCACTGCAATCAGGGGTTCGACCCCATGTGTTATGGAACGGGCACGACCACCGATCCGCAGTGTGCTGATCAGATCGTGTTCTCCTACAAGTACGACTGTGGCCACGACGACTACTTCCACACGAACCCCGCGCCCGGTTCGTACCTTTGCACGAAATGGAACGTG
>Ga0105047_10002634_pt1 | contig 31933 bp, 24 predicted proteins | sample MAT04_FD_78384 | JGI IMG/M metagenome (GOLD analysis project Ga0105047, IMG submission 78384) | Freshwater microbial communities from Lake Fryxell liftoff mats and glacier meltwater in Antarctica - MAT-04 (megahit assembly) | ecosystem: Environmental > Aquatic > Freshwater > Ice > Liftoff... | reverse complement strand
GTTGACGTTGGCCAGCGTCACCCGCGAGAATGCCGCCCAGCTGAACGCCACGGCACACGATCTGCTGCATTTTTCACCAGAGTCCCGCGTGATCGAAAAGCTCATCGACAGCGCACTGGTGCTGGGCCGCAGCGACGAAGCCACGTACTACATGCTGCGTTACCGAAACGCGTTCCCCGCCGAATATGCGCGCTGGGAACAACGCGCCAGTCACGGCCCCTTGCCCAAGATGGACCCGTAATCCAACGGGCCGTCGCCGCAACCAGCGGCGATGGGTCATCCCGCGATGAAGCTCCCCGACTGCCCGCCGTGCTTTTGCAGCAATTTGATGTCCGACATCGTCATGCCGCGGTCCACCGCCTTGCACATGTCGTAAATGGTGAGCAAGGCGATCTGCACGGCGGCCAGGGCTTCCATCTCGACGCCAGTGGGACCGACGGTTTCTACCGTGGCACGGCAGATGATGTTGGCTGGATGCGTGGCGTCGGCCTGCACCGATTCGAACTCCATCGCGACACGCGTCAGCGCGAGCGGGTGGCACAGCGGGATCAGGTCGCTGGTTTTCTTGGCCGCCTGGATGCCCGCAATGCGGGCGATGCCCAGCACGTCGCCTTTCTTGGCGGTACCCGCCTCGATGATAGCCAGCGTGGCAGCATGCATGTCGATGCGGCCGCCGGCGACGGCGATGCGGTGGGTGCTGGCCTTGGTCGCAACGTCGACCATATGGGCCTGGCCTTGGGCGTCAAAATGCGTCAGGGTATTCATTGCGGTGTTGGCGTGCGAAAGGGAATGGGTCACTCATCAGGCAGCGGGTTTGGTGGACGCATCTCGATACCCGCACTTTACGAACCATTTGCCTGTGTGTTGCATCATACGACCATGCGTCTGCCAGTTCGCCACCGACAACTCACCTCACCACGGACCGCGTCGACCTTGATGCGGCGCCTGTATGCCGCAGTGCTCCTGCTCGGGGTGTTGGGTCCGCCAGTGCTGGCACAGACCGGTTCCAGCGCATCGGCTCCTGCGCGACCCATTGCGAACCAGTTGCCGGGCATGGGCGACGGTAGCGAACTCACCGCCAGTGCCGAACGCCGACTGGGCGACCGCATCGCGCGCGAAATCTTTCGCGACCCGGATTACATCGACGATCCGGTGCTGGGCGACTATGTGGACGCGATCTGGCAGCCGCTGCTCAAGGCGGCACGCAGCCGGGGCGAGATGTCGGACGAACTTCAGCAGCGTTTCGCCTGGCAGATCATGATGGGACGCGATCGCAGTGTGAATGCATTTGCCTTGCCCGGCGGATATCTGGGCCTGCACCTGGGCCTGGTGTCGGTCGTGTCCAGCCGGGACGAGCTGGCCTCGGTGCTGGCGCACGAACTCAGCCACGTCACCCAGCGCCACATCTCGCGCCTGACCACACAACAAAATGCGCAGACACCCTGGGTCATCGGCGCCATGATCCTGGGCGCGCTGGCGGCGAGCAAGAGTCCGGACGCCGTGGGTGCACTGATCACTGGCGGGCAGGCGGTGGCAATGCAGAACCAGCTCAATTTTTCGCGCGACATGGAGCGCGAGGCCGATCGGGTCGGTTTCGGCGTGATGGGCGATGCCGGCTTTGCCCCTGCGGGTTTTGCGTCGATGTTCGACAAGCTTCAAGCCGCCTCGCGGCTCAATGACAACGGCGCCTTTCCGTATTTGCGCAGCCACCCACTGACCTCCGAGCGCATTGCAGACATCCGCGGTCGACTTCCGTTGGGCGCCACCGGTGAGCCGTTGCCAGCGGTGAAGATCGAGCATGCGCTGATCAGCGCCCGTGCCCGCGTCTTGTCCAACAATACGGCCATCGATGCGCTGCGGGCCATGGTGACGCAGGCTCAGGCATTCAGGTTGGCCGAGCAGTCACCAGCGCAGCAAGTCGGCGTCTATTACGCAGCTGCTTTGGCAGCGGGCCAGATGCGCGATTTCGGCATGACCCGTCCATGGCTGGGTCGGCTCGATGAACTGACCCGCAGCGATGCTGCAGCCCAGCGTCTGGTCAAGCTGCTCGAGATCGAGTTGGCGCTGCTGTCCGGTCAACCCGCGCCGGAAATCACGCCAACGGGTCGCGCGGAGTTGCTGCTGATGGCCCAGGTATGGATACGACAGGGCCGTGCGGCACAGGCGTCAGCCGCGCTGCAGAGTTGGGCCGTGGCGCATCCAAAAGACGCCGGCGCTTGGCAGATGCTGGGTCGCGCCAACATGGCGCAAGGTCAAGTGTTGCGTGGCATCCGGGCCGAGGCCGAGGCGCAGGTGGCATTGCTCGACTACGCTGCGGCGATGGACCGTTTCAAGGCGGCACAGGGTCTGGTGCGCGAAGCCGCCGGCGGCGCAGGGATTGACCACATCGAGGCGTCGATCATCGACACCCGAGCCCGGCAGGTGCAGTTACTTTTGCGTGAACAGGCGCTGGAGCGCTGATTCGATCAGCAGGCCCAACACCGAATAGATCAGCGAGCCGATCAGCGCGGCGCCAAAGCCGTTGACTGCGAAGCCGTCGAGCACGCTGGACGCGGCCCAGAACATCAGCGCGTTGATGATGAACAGGAACAGGCCGAGCGTGACCACGGTGACCGGCAGCGTCAGTACCACCAATATCGGCCGCAAAATGGTGTTGAACAGGCCGATCACCAGTGCCGCGATCAGGGCGCTACCAAAACTCGAGACCGCGACGCCGCCGTAAACGCCGGTTACCAGCAGCAAGGCACACGCGCTCAATATCCATTTGACAATCAGTTTCATTCGGCGCCAGCATACCATTGCCCACGCCATGTGAAGGCAGGCGACAAGCGTGGCAAGATCGCAGGCACTGGATCACCCCTTGACAGGCATACACATCACCGATATCGAATCGGCCATCAACTACTGGCGCGAGAAGAAGCCGTCGACGGACGGTGTCACCTTGTCAAGCGAGGTGCGCGCGTTGGCCGAGGTGTATGCGCTGATGGTGTTCCATCATGAGACGCTGGCCGACGAATTCACATTTCCCGTAAAGGCGCTGGCCGCTTGGCAGGCTTGGTACGACACGACACCCGATACGCCGTGCATCGCGATCTGCTCGACCAGTCAGGGCGACGCGATCTGCAAGGGCTGCGGGCGCAGTTTCGAGGAAGTGCAACACTGGACCGACATGCGTGCAGCCGACAAGCGCGCGACCTGGCGGCGTATCGGCTTGCAGGGCACGGCCTGGCGCTTCAACCGGTATGCCGAGCGTGCGGCCGAGCGCCGCCAGAGCTGAAATCTGTTGATTACTTCCAGCGCAGCGGCTCGAGCATGACGCTGCTGTGGGTGTCGCTCAGCGTCAAGGCGCCTTCCTGGATCGTGGCCTGCAGTTGCATGCTGCGCTGAGCGAGCGCCTGCAGCTCCTGCGACTGCACCGTCGGCAACCGGTATACGCTCAGGTTGCGCGGACGCGACAACTTGTTCTCGATGCCGCGCCACCAGACTTCGGCTGCATGGTTGAAGCAGTACAGCACCACCTCGTCGGCCTTGCCGCAGGCTTTGAGCAGGGGCTTGTCTTCTGGCTGACCCACCTCGATCCACAGCCGGATCTGGCCGGTGAAGTCACGCAGCCAGGCGTCGGGCTCGTCCGGGTCGGACAGGCCGGCGCCGAAGGCCAGGGTAGCGTCGCCATTGCAAACCGATTGCAGCTTGTGGGCCTGAAATGCCAGCGCCACCAGTCGCACCATCATGCGTTCGTCGGTCTCGCTGGGATGGCGCGCCAGCGTCAGTGCATGGTCGGCGTAATAGCCGTTATCGATGTCGGCAATCTGCAGGTGGGCCCGAAAGACCGTGGATTTGATGGCCATGTGATGGAGTCAGACGCGGCGCGCCAGTTCGGCTGCCTTGCCGGTATAACTTGCCGGCGTCATGGCCAGCAGGCGGTCCTTGTCGATTTTCGGAATGGCCAGTGCGGCGATGAAACCCTGCATCAATTCGCGGGTCATCGGAGCGCCGCGGGTGAACGACTTGAGTTGTTCGTAAGGCTCAGGCAGCCCATGGCGGCGCATCACGGTCTGGATCGGCTCTGCCAGTACTTCCCATGCCCGGTCCAGGTCAGCTGCAATTGCCGGCGCATTGAGCTCGAGTTTGCCCAGGCCATTGGCCATGGATTCGTAGGCCAGCAGTGTGTAACCCAGGGCCACGCCCATGTTGCGCAGTACGGTGGAGTCGGTCAGGTCGCGTTGCCAGCGGCTGATCGGCAGCTTCTCGCTCAGATGGCGCAACAGGGCATTGGCCAGGCCCAGATTGCCTTCGGCGTTTTCGAAGTCGATCGGGTTGACCTTGTGTGGCATCGTGCTCGAGCCGACTTCGCCCTTGCGCAGCTTCTGCTTGAAGTACCCCAGGCTGACATAACCCCAGACGTCGCGGGACCAGTCGATCAGTATGGTGTTGGCACGTGCTACTGCATCGAACATCTCGGCCATGTAGTCATGCGGCTCGATCTGGATGCTGAAGGGCTGGAAATTCAGGCCCAGGCCCCAGGCTTGCTGACCGCCGGCCTCGGTGCTCGGCTCGGGGGTCTCGACGACGCGCCGCGCAAAGTTTTCCCAGTCGAAGTCCGGCCAGGCCGACAGGTGGGCGTTGTAATTGCCGACCGCGCCGTTCATCTTGGCCAGGATCTTGACCGACGCGATCCGGTCGCAGGCAGTTTGCAGGCGCATCACCACATTGGCGATCTCCTTGCCCACCGTGGTCGGGCTGGCGGTCTGGCCGTGGGTGCGGCTGAGCATCGGCACGTCGGCGTAAGCCAGCGCCATCTCGCGCAACTTGAGCAGCAACCGGTCGAGCGCCGGCAACAACACGACGTTGCGCGCGGCGCGCAACTGCAGCGCATGGCTGGTGTTGTTGATGTCTTCGCTGGTGCAGGCAAAGTGCACGAATTCGCCGGCACGCTGCAGCTCGGGGCGCGACTCGAACCTGCCTTTGAGCCAGTATTCGACGGCCTTCACGTCATGGTTGGTGGTCTTCTCGATCTCCTTGATGGCCAGCGCATCGGCTTCACTGAAATTTTTGACCAGCTTGAGCAAGTAAGTGCGTGCTCCGGCGCTTAGCGGCTTAAATTCGGAGAAGCCGGCATCGCTCAGATTGACAAACCAGGCCACCTCGACCTGCACCCGTCGACGCATGTAGCCCAGCTCGCTCATCAGTGGTCGCAGCGGTGCGAGTTTGGCCGCATAGCGGCCGTCCAGTGGGCACAAGGCGGAAACGGTGGACAGGCTCATGCCTGGATTGTAGGTGGCGCATTTGCGCCACAGTGCGCGCTCCGCAGAGCCGGGGCGCTGGCTAGAATGCTTTACACAACCGGACACGTCTTGCCATGAAACTCATCGGATCCAACTCCAGCCCCTATGTCCGCAAGGTGCGTATCACCATGGCGGAAAAGAAGCTCGACTACCAGTACGTGACCGAAAACGTATGGGCGGACGACACCCGCATCGGCGAGTCCAACCCGTTGGGCAAGGTACCCTGCCTGATCATGGAAGGTGCCGAAGCCTTGTTCGACTCACGCGTGATTGTCGAGTACCTCGAGAACCTTTCGCCGGTGGGCAAGCTGATTCCCGGCAACGGGCGCGAGCGTGCGGAAGTCAAGACCTGGGAAGCACTGGCCGATGGTGTACTCGACGCCGCCATTCTGGCGCGACTCGAAGCCACCTGGGACGGTCGCACCAAGGCGCAGCGCAGCCAGGCCTGGATTGACCGCCAACTCGCCAAGATCAGCGCCAGCCTCAAGGCCATGTCGCGTGGTCTCGCCGACAAGCCGTATTGCGCAGGCATCCACCTGAGTCTGGCCGACATCTCCGTTGGCTGTGCGCTGGGGTATCTGGACTTCCGTTTTCCCGAAATCGCCTGGCGCGGCGACCACCCGAATCTGACGAAACTGCAGGACAAGCTGATGCTGCGTGCCAGCTTCGCCGACACCCGGCCGCCTTGACGATCGGAGGCGCGCCCGCGCGTCGACCGGCGCGTTGTGCATTCGTTTCAGTTGTTGGCGCGTCGGCGCAACCAGCGCATCAGCGATCCGAGTATCGGCATTTGCTGGTACAGACCGTGTGCTGCGTCCCAGTAGTCGTGGTGCCGCGTGATCAGGCCCTGCGCATCGAATTGCAGATGGCTGGTGCCGGCGATCGTTTGCGCCCTGTCGCGGCGGAACGCGCGAAATCGAAAATGGAAATTCCACAGCAAGAAGCACTGTTCGTTGTCCACCACCTTGCCGGTCACGATGAAGTGCGGCTGCTCCAGTGTGTCGAACATGTGGCAGAAGATTTTCTGGATCTGCGCCAGTCCCTGCACATCATTGAACGGGTCGATGAAGCGGGCGTCCTGCGCATAGATGCGGCCCAGGTTGGCCACCGAAGCCGGGCTCAGGGTTTCGAACGCCGCAATGGTCTGATCCAGCGTGGTCCTGGCGGAACTGTCCGTCTCGCCGGCGGTGGCGGTGTCGGTTGGCGGTTTGACTTTGCCGTTCATGCCTGCGTCACGCGGCCCACCAGCATGAAGTACAGCCGCCAGGGCAGCAGGGCCAGCAGTTTGAGCACCAGCGTGAAGCGTTTCGGAAAATGGATCTCGAAGCTGCCAAGGGCCCAGCCCCGAAGGATCTGCTGGGCAGCCTCGTGTGGCGACAGCAGCGCCGGCATGTGAAAGCTGTTCTGGGCGGTGAGCGGCGTTTCGACAAACCCTGGGTTGATGATCGACACCGCCACGCCCTTGGCACGCAGGTCCAGATACAGCGTCTGCGCCAGGTTGATCAGCGCAGCCTTGGTCGGGCCGTAGGCCAGGCTGCGCGGCAAGCCGCTGTAGCCAGCTACGCTGCCGATCAGGCTGACGAAGCCGCGACCGCCATCCGGGTTGCCTTTGCGCGCCAGAAGACCGGGTAACACAGCGTCGAGCAGGCGCAGCGCACCGGCATAGTTGATGTCGACATGACGCAGCATGTCGGCCAGGTCGATGGCATCGGCGCCCATCGCGGTGTAGTGTCCGGCGCAATAGACCATTCCGTCCAGCGGACCGAGCGCAAACACCTGGAGGCTGGCTTCGTGCACGGCATGGGCATCTGTGACGTCCAGCGGTATCGCAATTGCACCTGCGTGTTGCTCGGTAAACGCTTGTAGCGCCTGGGCATTGCGCGCCGAGACGATGACACGGGCACCGCGGGCATGGAGTTCGGCGGCGGTCGCCTCGCCGATGCCACTCGAGGCGCCGACCAGCCAGACGGTCTTGCCGCGCCAGTTCGATATCGGTGGGTTCAGCGGCATCGGGATGGGTCTTTCGAGAGCATGCGCATGGCGTGGTGGCAAGCGGATGAATTCAGCGTTTGGTGAAGGACAGGGTGACCTCGCCCAGACGTACGCCGAACTTGCTCATCTCGGCCTTGTTGAGCATCACGCGTGGGTCGACCAGGTACATCCAATCGTCGAATTGCACCTCGATGATGCGCCCGTCGACCGGAAGTGCCATGGTGTAGTTCCAGCGCAGCGCATTGCCGCGTTGCACGCCTTGTGCCTCGCCCACCACGTCGTCGGCGCGGCCGCTGAAACGCCCATCGGGCAGACGCTTGATGCGCCAGATGCGCTTTTGCCGGGTGCCATCGGAGTAGAGAAAGTCTTCGTCCAGCACGCCATCGTCGCCAGACCAACTGGCGTTGATGACGACGGTGAAGCGCTTGACCACCTTGCCCCCGCGGTCGGTGAAGATGCCATAGCCATCGACAACGCCGTTGAAGTAGTCGGGCAGGTTCAGTGGCGGCTTCTCCAAGGCATAGTCGCCAATCTGGGGTGCAGCACATCCGGTCAGCAGCAGTGCGCTGGCACCGGCTGCCAGCAGGCCGCCTGTGCGCAGCAGTTTTCTTCGATTCATGGTGTGCCTTTCTTCATGTTCATGCCGACTCGCCTGTGGCGAGCAGGCGTCGGTGGTGTTGGTATAGCAGTGTGGCCGCCGCCAGCTTGAGCAGACAGGGCAGCAGGCAATACGCGATGCTCAGCGCGCCCAGTGCGCCGGCATCGCGCGCCCCCGGGCTGTAGCCAAACAAGGCCAGCAAGGGCAGGGCGAGCCCGGCGGCCAACGCCAGATTGAGTTTGGTGGCAAAGTTCCACCAGCCGAAGTAAGCGCCTTCGAGGTGGCCGCGATGACCGGCCTTCGCGATCAGTCCTGCCAGCATCGCGCCCGGCAGCGCCAGGTCGGTGCCCAGCGCCAGGCCCGATGCCACGCATACCAGGATGAAGGCGGTACTGTCACCGGCGCCCAGCGTCGCGGCCCACACAAAAGCGGCCACTGCCAACAGCATGCCGCATAACCAGCTGCGTGGCAGACCGATGTGCCGCACCAGCTTCAGCCACAACGGCATCGACATCGCGGCACTGACGAAATAGGCCCCGAGAAACACCGGCTCCATCGTGCGGGGGGCTTGCAGCCGGTCTTGCACGAAGAACAACACCAGCGTGGCCGGAATCGCGCTGGCGATGCCGTTGAGCATGAAGATGCCAAGCAGACGACGGAACTGTGGCAACTGAAGCGGGCGCCAAAGGTTGTGCGGCTGCGTCTGCGGGCGGGGTGTCGGGCGCAAGGCACGGGTCCATGCCACCCAGCCCAGCAGCAGGCATGCGCAGAACAGCATCCAGGTGCCGGGCAGGCCCAGCAGCACCGGCGCCATCGAGGCCAGGACCACGCCCACCAGCGCCAGACCTTCGCGCCAGGCCACGATACGGCTGCGCTGGACCTCGTTGCCGCCGAGCATGGCGCCCCAGGACTGGTGCGCCACGCTCAACGCGCTGTAAGCCGCATAAGTCACGACCAGGAACACCGTGACCCAGACCATCAGCCACTCGCGCTGGCGTGTCGCCGGAAAGAACAGCAGGCCGAAACCGGCGGCCAGTACCAAGGCTGCAAACGCGCCCATGATGAGCACCTGGCGCGGCGAACGGGCGAACAGCCGGTCGCACCAGCGACCGATGAACGGGTCGATCAGCGCATCAAACAACCGCGCACCGAGCAGGATCAGGCCCAGCGTGGCCAATGGCATGCCGAAAGTGGTGGCGTAGTGATTCGGCAGCACGACATACAACGGCAAGGCCACGAAAGCCAGTGGCAGCCCCAGGGCGCCGTACTGCAGTCCCTGGCGTGGCGTGATCGGTATGTCGGTCGACATCGGACGTACGGCGTCAGCGCGTGGCCAAGCCGAGCAGCGCCTGGCGCAGTGCAGGCTCAGAGGTGTCGGGTGAGAGCCAGATGCCGAAGAACAGGCGGGCGAATTCCGGGTCGTCGATGCGGCCGGTGAGCCGACCGTTGGTCAGAAACACCGCGCCCGCAGAGGGGCGGTGGATGCCGGTGATACGGTCGCCCTTGCGCACATCGGGGAACGCCGCACGCAACCAGGCTTCCCAGGTCTGTTTGCGTTCGCTGGCCTGCGGTGCGAGCCGCGTCATTTCGTCGATCGAGCGGCGCGTGATGTCGGCATTGCTGAAGTCACGCTGGTAGAGCAGGTCCAGCGCAAAGCCATGGCGTTCGTAATCCTGCGCGCGGAATCCAGGCTCCACCCACAGGCTGGCGTCATACACCGCGAAGCCGAAGAATGTGAACTGCTTGCGGCCGGACAGCACTACCTGGCCCAGAAGTCCGCCGAGCTCCGGCGGCGTGTTGGCCCGGACGCCGAATGACCAGGTGCCGGCGGCCAGTGCCAGCAAACAGTCGCGGCGCCGCATGGACCCTGGCGCGTCTTGCGCGCCGCGCACGGCCGTACGAATCTGCGGGACGCGCAAACGGGTCATGGTGTCGGCTTGACCAGCGTGTACTGCACGAGATTAATATTGCCCATGTCGAATGCCGCTTCGCAGTAGCTCAGATAGAACTCCCAGATGCGCATGAAGCGGGTGTCGAATCCGAGCGCGGTGACGGCCTCGCGCTGGTGCAAAAAGTCCTTGCGCCAGCGGCGCAGGGTCTCGGCATAGTCCTGTCCGAATGCCAGTTCGTCCACAACCTGCAGTCCGGCAGCAGTGGCTTCGCGGCGGAATTCGCGCGGGCAGGGCAGGCAGCCGCCCGGGAAGATGTATTGCTGGATGAAGTCGCTGGACCGGATGTACCGGTCGAACAGGCTGTCGTCGATGACGATGCTCTGAATGCAGGCGCGCCCGCCGGGTTTGAGCAGGCGGTGCACGCTCTGGAAGTAGGTCGGCCAGTATTGCTGCCCGACCGCCTCGACCATCTCGATCGAGCAGATCGCGTCGTACGGGCCGTCGTGTATGTCGCGGTAGTCCTGCAGCCGCAGGTCCACTGCCGGTGTCGGCACGTCGGCCGATGCCAGCGACGCCAGACGCTGGCGCGCAAAGGCCAGTTGCTCGGTGCTCAGCGTCACACCGGTCACGCCGGCCTGGAACTGCGTCACCGCCATTTCCGCCAGTGCACCCCAGCCGCAGCCGATCTCGAGCACGCGGTCGCCGGGGCGGACGCTGGCCATGCGCAGTGCGCGGTGAACCTTGGCGTTCTGCGCCTCCCGCATGCTCTTGCCATGGTCACCGTCGAACCAGGCCGACGAGTAGTTCATCGTGTCGTCCAGCCACAGCTGGTAGAACGCATTGCCCAGGTCGTAGTGCGCGTGAATATTCTTCTGGCTGTTGCTGCGGGTGTTGCGGTTGAGCCAGTGCTTGACGCGGTACAGGGTCCGGCCGGCCCAGCTGCCGTAGATGACGTCCTCGAGTTGCTGGCGATTGCGGATGAACAGCTTGAGCAGTTCGGTCAGATTGGGCGTGCTCCAGTCACCGGCGATGTAGCTTTCGGCCAGCCCGATGTCGCCGGACTTGAGCGTTGCGGCACATACGTTCCAGTTGTGCAGCGTCACCGTCGCATGGTGTGTGGCATTGCGGTCCTGGCTTTGGCCGAACAGCTGCACCGTTCCGTCGGGCAACTGCACGGTGAGTTGCCCGTGTTGCAGTCGATCAAGCAGTCGCAGGGTGTTGCGGGCGGCGGCAGGTGCCTTGCGCAGTGGCGTCGAATAGGCAATGGTGCGGGTGTTCATGGCGTAGTCGTGAAGGGCTTTAAAGTGGCGGTCGGCTTTGGCGGGTGACAGGTAACTCGGGGGCGGCGGGTTTAGTTACGAATCTCACCCGCTTGAGCCACAAGCGGGCTGCCTGCAGGTGAATCCGGCTGATGACGCCCAGCGTCATCGCCGGGTAGCGCCACAGGGCCCTGCGCAAAGACGCAGGCGTCAGGGGTTCCAGCGCGCCGCTGACACTGGTCTGCAACATGGCGCCTTCGCCGTCGTCATAGTCGATGCGTGCCACGCTGCGTTCACCACCGGGCCGGGCGCTGCGCATGAAGCGGAAATGGTAGTGCCCGCGCACTTGCAGGAATGGTGATACATGAAAACTCTTGGCGGCGTCGAGTTGCGCACCCCAGCGTGGTTCGTCGAGCAGATAACAGTGCCGCTCGCCAAAGGTGTTGTTGACCTCGACCACGATCGCGCGCAACGCGCCGCCGTCCTGGCTTGGCGCGCCGTGGCAGAACCAGAAACTCACCGGCTTGAAGGCGTAACCCAGCACCCGCGGATAACACTGCAGCCAGGCCTCCCCGGTGGCGTCGGTGATGCCATGGCTGTGCAGCAATTCATCGAGCCACACCAGCGCACCGCCGGTTTCGGGGCCGCGGCCGTCGCCATGATCGCGATCATGAAAACTCAGCGCTGCACCGCGATTGCGTGCAAGGCACGAGCGCGAGGCGACATGCGTCGGGTCCTGCATCGCACGCATCGGCAGCAACAGGAAATAACCCTTGTACGCAAACGCGTGATGGGCCGGACGCAGGCGGGTGTGCCGCACCTCGCCGAAACCGATCATCGGGCGTGCCGGCGCACCTTGACTTGCGAGGCGGTCTGTCCGGCGGCGGGCCGGCATCATGCCGCCATCCTTTCGGTCGCACGTGGGTCAATATCGGCCAGCAAATGCCGTGCGACAGCCAGGCCGGCCTTGAGGCCATCTTCGTGAAAGCCGTACCCCATCCAGGCGCCGCAATAGTAGGTGTTGTCTTGCCCTTGCAGCGCTGGCATCTGCTGTTGGGCCGCAATGGCTGCGCGATCAAACACCGGATGGGCATACCGGTATTGCCCCAGCACATGTTCCTCGCGGATGGCGCGCAACGGGTTGAGCGACACCAGCACAGGTTGTTGCCAGGGCAGCGGTTGCAGGCGATTGAGCAGGTAATGCAGACAGACGGCGTGGCCATCTGTACCGGCTCTTGCAGGATCGGCGGAGGTAGACTCGTAGTTCCACGCGGCCCAGGCGCGGGGGTGTTGCGGCAACACTGAGGTGTCGGTATGCAGCACCGCAAGATTGGGGTGGTAGCGTATGGAGCCCAGCGTCTGGCATTCGGCTGCACTGGCGTCGCGCAACAAGGCCAGCGCCTGGTCGCTGTGGGTGGCCAGCACGACGCGGTCAAAATGTTCGCTGCCCTGGTCGGTCGTGACCGTGACGCCGCCGCTCCGGCCATGGCGCTCGATGCCGCGAACCGGCGTGTTTAGCCGCGTGTCGGCAACACGTGAGACGATCTTGTCGACATAGTGGCGCGCGCCGCCTTTGACCGTCCACCACTGCGGCCGGTTGCTCACCTGGTTCAGTCCATGGTTATGACAAAAGCGAATCATCGTCGCCACCGGGAACTGCAGCATCTGCTCCGTCGGGCAACTCCAGATGCAGGCCACCATGGGCAGGAAATACCAGTCGATGAAGGCCTGGCCGAACCGGTTCTGCTGCAGAAACTCATCCAGGGACTGCTGCAACTGCCATTCCTGCCCGGTAGCTGCGATGTCCTGCGTCAGGCGGTTGAATCGGGCCAGATCGCGCAACATGCCCAGAAACCTGGGGCTCGCCAGGTTGCGCCGCTGCGAAAACACGCCGTTCAGGTTGGTGCCGCTCCATTCCAGGTGGCGGCCGCTTTTCGGAACGCTCGCCTGCACTGAGAAAGACATGTCCGAGGGGCTGGTTTGCACCTCCAGTTCGGCGAACAACGCAATCAGGTGGGGATAGGTGCGCTCGTTGAACACCAGAAAGCCGGTATCTACGCCGTGGCGCACCGTTCGCCCTGAAAGGGGAAGTTCGACGTCGACTGTGTGGGTATGGCCGCCGAAATAGTCGGCGGCCTCAAACAGCGTGACCCGTGCATGGTCGACCAACCGGTGCGCGACGGCCAGACCCGAAATACCGGAACCGACGATGGCGATCCTCATGATGTGCTCCCGTGGGGCAAGGTGTGGCCCGCCAGCAAGATTGCCACGAAGCGACCCGGGATCATCAAGCTGGAGAGGGAGAACGAACCCCGGGTTGCGCCGGATCGCCGCGCGTCCGTGCGGCTTCGCAGCACCAAACCGGTCAGGAACCGGATTCGCTTGAATGGTGTGTGAACAGGCAGTCCCGCTGGCAATTTCAGCAGATGGGGGGGCCAGCAGAGCAGTTGAAAGATGGTAGATGGGTGACTCACGTGTGCAAGTATATACTTGTTGGTAATTTATAGACTGTCTAGTATTTACGTGATTTTGCCAGACACCTGTTCGGCGTGCCCTGACCATACGGATAGTCGCCACGCAATCGCCAGGAACGGGCGGAACACCGCAATCTCCGATCCGGCGCGCCCACAAGGCGTCGCACACAGCTTTTTTTCGGGCCCAGCCTAGAATCCGAAGTTGTGCTGCACGTCGCACCGATTGCCCCACAAAGGTCCCCATGCTGTATCCCGAACTGTTCAAGCAACTGGAGTCTGTCCGCTGGGATATGGCGCGCGATATCCCTTGGGACTCGTTTGATGCCAGCCGCCTGACCGACGAACAGGCACGGACCATCAAGTTCAACGCCATCACGGAATGGGCCGCGCTGCCGGCCACCGAGATGTTCCTGCGCGATAACCGCCATGACAGCGACTTCTCGGCATTCATGTCGATCTGGTTCTTCGAAGAACAGAAACACTCGCTGGTGCTGATGGAATACCTGCGCCGCTTCCGTCCGGAGCACGCTCCCACGGAGGCCGAACTGCACCATGTGCGCTTCGAGTTCGATCCGGCGCCTGCGCTGGAGACCTTGATGCTCCATTTTTGCGGCGAAATCCGGCTGAACCACTGGTACCGCCGGGCCAGCCAGTGGCACACCGAGCCGGTGATCAAGCAGATCTACACCAAACTCAGCCAGGACGAGGCGCGCCATGGTGGTGCTTACCTGAAATACATGAAGCAGGCGATCTCGCGTTGCGGCAACGAGGCCAAAAGCGCGTTCGCCAAGGTCGGCGTGCTGATGGCCAGCGCCCGGCGCACGGCGCAGGCCATGCATCCGACCAACCTGCATGTGAACAAATCGCTGTTTCCCAAGGACACGGTGCAAAGCCGTATTCCTGATCCGCAATGGCTCGAACATTGGCTCGACCAGCAGATCAAGTTCGATGCGAGCTGGGAGGGGCGTGTGGTGGAGCGCATCCTGCACAACCTGAGCCTGCTGTTCAACCGGAGTTTTACGACCGTGCAGGAACTCAACAAATACCGCAAGGAGCTCGCACGGGAACGCGAGGGCCTGATCGTTGTGGCCCCGCTACCAGGCTCGGCCTGACGGCGCTGGCCCGCCAGTGAGGGCCAGCATCCGGTCGAGCTGGATATTCACTTTGCAGTCGCCAGTGGCCACACCCGAAATGATGCGCAACTCGCGCATGCTGGTGTCGCGCACCGGATGCTCACCCATGGGAATGCCGTCGCGATTGACCAGGATCGCCACCCGCGGCATGGTGGTGTTGGCGCCGCGGCGCACCACCACGCCGATTTCCTGATTGGCCAGCCGCACCAGCGAGCCGGGCGAATAAACACCCACCGCCTTGATCAACGCTGCGCCGGCTTCGTCGATGGCGCGCTGCTCGTCGAAATACACTGCCTGCATCGCCGCCGACGCCGTGTCGGGACGGCGCGAAGAGCGCGGCGCCAGATGCGCAGCGAATTGGTCGGCGCGTTGCAGCAAACGGGCCATGCGCTGGCCGTCGGTGCGTGTGGCCAGCGCCCCGGGAGCGGTCGAATGATGCGCGCCCACCGCCTCCAGGCAAAGGGCATCCTGTAGCCCGAGCCGGCGCAGCAGGGCCTGCGATCGACGCGGATGCTGGTCGATCAGTTCGCGCTGCGCCGCCGTGGGTGGATCGTTCTGAGCCGCCAGTCGGTCCTGCAGCTCGGTCATTGCGACGTTCATCGTCAGCGCGGCTTTGCACACGCCGTCCACCAGATGTTGCGGCCAACCCAGCACGTCGCGCGCCGCCAGCGCGCACATCACGCTCACCAGCATGGAGTGCGTCACGCTGTACAACTGGATTTCACTGGAGGCCAGATGGAACAACGCAAACAGTGCGCCATCGGGGTTGCGTTCGGTCTGCTGTTCCAGGCGCTTTTGCAAGCGGTCAAGGTCGTCGGTGAAATGGGCGCCGTCCAGGTCGCGCAGCAACCGGTTGCCCTGAACCTGCAGGTCGAGCCAGTCCAGTTCATCGCCCAGATTACGATTGCGTCGCGTGGCCAGATCGCCGGTGCTGAGCTGGACCTGAGCGATCTTGCCCAAGGGGCGCTCGTCACGAACCAGCGCGTGCAATTTTCCGGCAAAGGCCTTCTGGTGCTGCTCCGACTCGGATACATCGACGAAGAAGCCGTCGCCGCGGCCGCGTACTGCGTCAAGGTCGCCACGTGTCACGACCACATAACCCTTGCGGGCCAGCAAGGTGCCGTTCTGGTCGCGCAAGGAAAATGGCAGCGGCTGGCCGATGGCGATCGACTCGTCGATGACTTGTACGAGATTCATGGCCTCTGCAGTTTATGATGACCCGCGGGTAACGCGGAGCCCGAATAGCAGCATACCCCTGCGCGCACGCGCCCGAACGCCATACAAGCGGGGCCATCGTGCCGCTTTTTCGCCCTTCTGCGATGCGTTGGACGACTACTTCAGCGTGGCATCTGTCCAAACACCGCCTGCCACAAGGCCAGAACCGCATCACGTTCGGCGCCAACCTCTGCCGCTGGGAGCTGGGTCGGGGTTTCGTTCAGCCGCGCATGGTGTTGCACCCGGCGCAGCTTGCGATAGGCGCGGGCGGCAGCCAGACCGACGCCGTCTGGCAACAGGCCGCAGTCCTGCGCACGCTGCAGCAGCGCGATATTGCCGGCGTTGGCTACCAGTTCTTCGTGCTGCCCGGCCTGCGACAGCACCAGATACTGCACGGTGAACTCGACATCGACCATGCCGCCCGGGCTGTGCTTGACATCAAATCGATCGGCCTTGACCGGACGGGCGGCACGCACCTTGTCACGCATGGCAACGATCTCGGCGCGCAGGCCATCCGCATCGCGGGGAGCAGTGATCACGCCGCGGCGAATCTCGTCGAATCGCGCGCGCATGGTGTCGTCGCCGAGCAGGAATCGCGCACGCGTCATGGCCTGGTGTTCCCAGGTCCAGGCAGTGTTGCTGCCACGCTTTTCCTGGTAGGCCGCATAGGCCGCGAAACTGGTGACCAGCAACCCGGAGTTGCCGTTGGGGCGCAGCGCCGTGTCGATTTCGTAGAGGTCGCCTTCGCCGGTCTTGACCGTGAGCCAGTTGATCAGTTTGCGCACGAAGGTGGCGTAGACCTCGGCTGAGCGTTCGTCATCGTCCTCGTACACGAATACGATGTCCAGATCGCTGCCGTATCCCAGCTCCAGCCCGCCCAGCTTGCCGTAGGCGATGATGGCCAGCTGTGGCACGTCACGGTGCCGCTTCTTCAGCCGGTTCCAGCACCATCGGGTGGTGATACGCAGCACCGACTGCGCTAGAGCGCTCAGATCATCGGCCACCTGCTCGACGCTCAGCGCGCCCTCGACGTCGCGCGCCAGGGTGCGGAACACTTCGGCATGGTGAGCCCGGCGCAGCAGGTTCATCATGGTCTCGTCGTCGTCCTCCTCCGTGATCTGCAGGGCTTCGCGGCGCTGTTCAAGTTCGCGTTCAAAGTCTTCGCTCTGGAACCGTTCGGCCAGCATCGTGCGATTGGCCAGCTCGTCGATGACGCCGGGGTGCTTCAACAGGTAGCGGGCCGGCCATTTGGCACTGCCCAGCAGCCGCAACAGGCGCTGGTGCACAGTCGGACGCTCGAGCAGCAGCGCCAGGTAACTCTCGCGGCGCAGAAGCGGCTCGATCCAGTCGGCCAGCCGCACACCGGCTTCCTCGGTGATCGTGGTCTCGCGGATCCAGGTGGCAGTGCGGTTGACCAGGCGGAACAGGCGCAGGCGAGAGTCATCGCGCAAGGCCCGAAAACGCGGGTTGTCGCGCCAGCTGGCGACCCGCTGACGCAGGCCATCGGGCAGGCTTTCCAGAAATTCGTCAAAGCCGATCGCTGTGTCCATCGCTGCACTGGCGTTGCCGCAACTCTTGCAATCGGGTTTGCCGCCGCCAAGCAAGGCGTCGAACTCCTGTGCGACCACCTCGCGGTGACGGTCGAGTTCGGCCAGCAGCTCCCCGCCTGTGGTGTAGCCCATGGTGCGGGCGATCCAGGTCAGGTCGTCGTCATGGGTCGGCAGCACATGCGTCTGCTGGTCGTCCAGATACTGAATCCGGTGCTCGACCTGACGCAGGAACAGATATGCCGCGGCCAGGGCGTCGGCGGTTGCCTCGGGCATCAAGCCGGCACGCATCAGACGCGGCAGTGCATCGAGTGTGGCACGCGTGCGCAATTCAGGAAACTGTCCGCCGCGCACCACCTGCAGCAACTGCACTATGAATTCGATCTCGCGGATGCCACCGCGCGAGAGCTTGACGTCGTTGGTGCGCTCCGGCCGTCCGGCGCTGCGCCGGGCGGCATGTTCGCGGATTTGCCGGTGCAGTATGCGCAGTGAGTCGAAAACGTTGTAGTCAAGGTAGCGCCGGAACACGAATGGCAACACGGCGCCGCGCAGGTTGCTCGCCGATCCACCCTGCACACAACGTGCCGGCGCGACCACGCGGCTCTTGAGCCAGGCAAAGCGCTCCCATTCGCGCCCTTGCACATGGAAGTACTCCTCCAGCGAGCCGAGCGAAATGGCTGGCGGGCCGGAGTTGCCATTGGGGCGCAGGGCCAGGTCGACGCGGAACACGAAGCCGTGTTCGGTGGTGTCGCCGATCGTGGTGAACAGTGCGCGCACCGCCTTGCCGAAATACTCATGGTTCGAGATGCGGCCACAGCCGAGCGCGTTGCCGGCGGTATCGCCGTCCTGGTCATACACATAGATCAGGTCTATGTCGCTGGAGACATTGAGCTCGCGTGCGCCGAGCTTGCCCATGCCGATGATCCACAACTCGGCGCGCTGGCCGTCAAGGCCTTGCGGCGCACCGTGCTGGGCGTCGAGTTCCTCCAGTACATGGAGACAGGCCGTGTCGAGCGCAAACTCCGCCAGTTCGGTCATGGCCATGGTCACCTGCTGCATCGTCGCCTGGGACTGGCTGTCGAGCACCATCAGGCGTTCGAGCAGCACCTGGCGCACAATCCGCAGCGAAGCGCCCAGATCGGCGCAGTGGCCCTGCAGTTGCGCGAACATCTGTGCAAAATCGGCTTTTGACGGAATTCCAGACGCCAGCATGGCCGTCTCTGAAGGGTAGCGTCTGCGCACCCGTTGGCCAAATCGCGGGTATTGCGTCAACGCGTCGGCGCTTGTGGAATCGAGGCCTGCAGGGGGCGCTGCGGCGACAACCCCGCAGGCGACGCTATCAAGCTTGGCGGTCATAATTCCTGGGTCGATCACATATGCACGATGAATGACCCAACATCTCCGCCAATACCGATACCGTCCCGGCTTCTGAAAAGCTTCGCTTTTCTGACCCGTTGGACTCTGGTGTTGCTGCTATTGGCATGGTTGGTGTTTGTGGCGGCATGGGGCGCCCTGCATTGGTTGATTGTGCCGCGAATCGGCGAGATGCGTCCGCAACTCGAGGCGACCGCCAGCCGGATGACAGGGATGACGGTGCGGGTCGGGGCTATCCATGCCCATTCGACCAATCTGTTGCCGGCGTTCGAGCTGGGCAATATCCGGCTGATCGATGCCCAGGGGCGCGAAGCCCTGCATCTGCCGCGCGTGCTGGTCTCGTTGTCGCCGCGCTCGGCGCTGAACCTGAAATTCGACCAGGTTCTGCTCGACCGACCGGTGCTCAACGTGCGGCGCGACGCGCAGGGGCATATCTGGCTCGCCGGCATCGATCTGTCGTCGGGTGCGACCGAACCGGACGCTGCCCTGCTTGACCGCGTGTTTTCGCAACCCGAGTTCGTCATTCGCGATGGCGCGGTTGTCTGGAGTGACGAAACCCGCGCTGTGCCGCCGCTGTCCCTGCGCGCGGTCGACGTAGTGATGCGCAACCGTTCGCGTCTGCATGAGTTTCGGTTCGACGCCACGCCACCGGCCGAATGGGGCGATCGTTTCACGGCCATGGCGCGCTTCGAACAACCCTTTTTATCCATGAACAACGGACGCTGGCAGGAGTGGTTGGGCCAGGTTTATGCCGATTTTTCACGCATCGATGTGGCGCAGTTCAAGCAGTACGCCGATCCGGGTGTTGATGTCGAACATGGCCGAGGCGCGGTGCGTGCATGGATCGACATCGAGCGTGGCAGCGTCGTCGCGGCGACTGCGGATGTGGCTCTGGCCGATGTGGCGGTGCGTGTCGGCCGCGACCTGATGCCCCTGCAACTGGCCAGTCTGTCAGGGCGCCTGAGTGGCAAGTTCACTGCTGACAGCCGTGAATTCGCAACCCGTGAGCTGGCTTTCGATACCGCCGACGGCAACCGCTGGCCGGGCGGCAATCTTTCACTCAAACAGCAGGATGCCAATGCCTCGCGTCCACCGTCCGGTGAGCTGACGGCGGACCGGCTGGATCTGGCGGCATTGGCGCAGATCGCCGGTCGGCTGCCGCTGGACGCTGTTTTGCACCAGGCATTGGAGCGCCACCAACCCAGCGGTATCGTGGAGAGCATCAAGGTAACCTGGCAGGCGCCGACTGGCGCGCCGATGCGCTACCAGGCTGACGGGCGGCTTCGGCAGCTCGCCGTGCAGGCCATCGCAGACGCCAGTGGCGCGGCACCGGGAACCAGCGCCTCCATCGGCACGCCCGGGTTTCATGGCGCAACGGTAGATTTCTCGCTCACGGAAACCGGCGGCAAGGCCAGCCTGGCGCTAAACGACGGTGGCATTGACGTGCCCGGGGTATTTGAGGATCCGGTGGTGCCGTTGCGTCAATTGGCAACCGACCTGAGCTGGCGCATGGACGGCGACAAGCTCCAGGTTCAGGCGACCCGCATGACATTCAGCAACGCCGATGCCGATGGCGAGATGCAGCTGCAATGGAACACCAGCGATCCGGCGCGCTCGGCCAGCAAGTCGCGTTTCCCCGGTGTGCTCGATATGCAAGGGCGACTGAGCCGGGCCAACGGGGCGCGTGTCCATCGCTATCTGCCGCTGGTGGTCGATGCACCGACGCGGCAATACGTGCGCGACGCCGTCCAGGCCGGTCAAGGCGCGGATGTGCGCTTCAAGGTCAGGGGCGATCTCTGGGACGTGCCGTTTTTAGATCCGCGACAAGGTGAGTTTCTGGTCAGCGCGCAGATCAGCGATGCGGCGCTGACCTATGTGCCGAGCTCGCTGCAGTCAGCTGGCGAAAAGCCATGGCCGGCGTTGGCACGCCTGTCAGGTGGCCTGGTCATTGATCGAGTCAGCCTGCGCATCAAGGGTGCGCGTGGGCAGCTGGCCAGCGCGCCGGCGGTGCAGGTGAGCAGCGCGGACGCGGAGATTTCCAACATGATGCGGGACAGTGTGTTGAACTTAAGTCTGGATGCCCGCGGTCCACTGGCAGACATGCTGGGGATGGTCAACAACTCGCCACTGGCCCAGATGACAGACCAGCTGCTGGCGCGGGCAACGGCCACTGGCCCAACCGACCTGCGTCTGAAGCTGCAGGTGCCGTTGGATAACCCCGAACGCACGACGGTGCAGGGTCAGGTGAACCTGTCGGGCAATGATCTGCAGGTGATGCCGGGCGTGCCCCGACTGGGGCGTGCGCGTGGCGTCATCGGTTTCACCGAGACCGGCTTCAACGTCACCGCGGTCCAGGGCCGGCTGCTTGGAGGCGATGTGCGCATCGATGGCGGCTCGGTCCCTGCGGCCGCCTCGGCGGCGAGCGCTCCCCGTGCAGGGTTGGGCATGTCGTTCAGGCTGCAAGGCGTGGCCAGTGCCGAGGCCTTGCGCCAGGCGCGCGAGCTGGGCGCCGTGGCGCGGCTCGCACAAAAAGCCAGTGGAACGGCGGCGTATGCAGCAACTCTGGGTCTGCGCAATGGAGTTCCGGAGTTTTCATTGACCAGCAACCTCGTCGGTCTGGGGCTGAATCTGCCGGTGCCACTGGGCAAGGCCGAGCAGGCGGTGATGCCGCTGCGCCTGGAGTCGGCGTTGATCCGGAACAGTCAGGCCGTCACAGGCGGCGCTGCGTCCGCGCACCAGTTGGACCAGCTGGTGCTGGACCTGGGCCGTGTGGGATCCATCCAGTATGTACGCGATGTATCGGGGGCTGAACCCCGGGTGCTGCGCGGCGCCATTGCAGTAGGCCTGGCCGACGGTGAGACCGCACCCCTGCCGCTGGAGGGGGTCGCGGCGAATATCCGCATGCTTGACCTGGACGTGGATCAATGGGAGCAGCTGTTGACGCAACTCGCTGATGGCGCCAGCACTGCGGCTCCAGCCGCCGTGGCCCCCGTCGATGATGCCTATTGGCCGACTCAGCTGGCATTGCGCGCGCGCAACTTCACGGCTGCCGGGCGCACCTTGCATGGCCTGGTGGCGGGCGCCTCGCGCGAAGGGCGTACCTGGCGCGTCAATGTGGATGCCCAGGAGCTCAATGGTTATGCGGAGTACCGTCAACCTAGTGGCGGTGGTGCCGGGCGTCTGTTTGCGCGGCTGTCGCGCCTGACACTGGGTCAGTCTTCGGCCAGCGCAGTGGAAAGCCTGCTCGACCAACAGCCCCAGTCGATCCCGGCGCTCGATGTGGTCGTCAACGAGCTGGAATTGCGCGGCACAAAACTTGGACGGCTGGAGGTCGAGGCGGTGAACCGGTTGACACTGGAACGCGCCGGTGGCTCCAGCGCGCGCGAATGGCGTCTGAACCGTTTCGACGTGACCTCGCCCGAGGCGGTGTTCAAGGCGACGGGGAACTGGGCCGCGGTCAACGAGCGCTCGCGTGAGAGTCGGCGCACGGTGATGAATTTCCGGCTCGACATCCTTAACGCGGGCGACTTGCTCGGCCGGTTCGGCATGAAGGACATCGTGCGCCGCGGCAAAGGGCAGATGGAAGGCCAGGTCGCCTGGCTGGGGTCGCCGTTGTCGCTGGATTACCCGACGCTGGCGGGTGCCTTCAAGGTGAATATCGAAACCGGCCAGTTCCTGAAGGCCGACCCCGGAATCGCCAAGTTGCTGGGGGTACTGAGCCTGCAATCGTTGCCGCGGCGCCTGGCACTGGATTTTCGGGACGTTTTCTCGGAAGGCTTTGTATTCGACTACTTCCGTGGCGACGTCAAGATCGACCAGGGCATTGCGTTTTCCGACAATCTGCAGATGAAAGGTGTCAATGCGGCCGTGCTGATGGATGGCCAGGCCGACCTGGCGCGCGAGACCCAGGACATCCGGGTGGTGGTGGTGCCGGAGATCAATGCGGGCACCGCGTCGCTGATCGCCGCGGCCATCAATCCGGCCATCGGATTGGGGTCGTTTCTGGCCCAGTACGTATTGCGCAAGCCGTTGATGGAGGCGGCCACGCAGGAGTTTCATATCGACGGCAGCTGGCTGGATCCGAAAATACAGCGCGTTGACAACAAGGCCGCTGCCGCGCGTGACAAGGGTGCGGCTGCCGAAGCCGGCGCCACTGGCAACAAATAGCAATGAGAGTGAAAGCATCATGAAAGTCGCCGCGATTCAGATGGTCTCGGGTGTCCAGTTGCAGGGCAATCTGGACCGTGCGCGGGTGTTGCTGGAGCAAGCTGCGGCCGAAGGCGCTGAGCTGGCGGTGTTGCCCGAATACTTCTGTCTGCTGGGGCAACGCGACACTGACAAGCTGGCCGTACGCGAGCCCTTCGGCGCCGGGCCGATCCAGCGGATGCTGGCGGACGCTGCACGTTCCCTGAATATGTGGATCGTTGGCGGAACCATGCCGCTGGCGATCGAGCAGGGTGCGCCAGACGACATTGCAGGGCGCGTGCACAACAGCTCGCTGGTGTTCGATCCGTCGGGCCGCTGTGTGCAGCGCTATGACAAAGTGCACTTGTTTCGCTTCGACAACGGTGTGGAGCGATTCGACGAGTCCCGCGTGCAACTGCGCGGTGACACGGCGGTGTCATTCGATCTGCCCTCCAAAGACGGGCACCGCTGGAAGATCGGCATGAGTATCTGTTACGACCTGCGTTTTCCCGAGATGTACCGCCAGTACAGCGCGACCGGTACCGATGTGTTGCTGGTGCCCAGCGCCTTCACGCATGCCACCGGCAAGGCGCACTGGGAGCTCTTGCTGCGCGCACGCGCGGTGGAAAATCTGGCTTATGTTGTCGCACCGGCCCAAGGCGGGCAACACGAGAACGGCCGCCGCACCTGGGGCCACAGCATGCAGGTCGATCCCTGGGGCGTCATCTTGTGCGAACGCGATGAAGGTGATGGCGTCGATGTGGCTGACCTCACTTTGGCCCGGCTGCAACAGGTCCGTATGCAACTGCCGGCATTGGAGCATCGCGTACTGTGACCGCGTGGTGGCCACGCTGGCTTGCCGAGTGGTCGTCGGCGACACGGCGCTGGGTTCTCTGGGGTGCCCTGGTGATACTGGTGGCTGCGCTGCTGGTGACCTTGGTATGGCTGGCGGGACGCTACGAGGCCGGGGTATTGCAGGATCGCATCGAGCGCGACGCGGTCGATGTTGCCGCCGACATTCGCAGCGGCCTGATGCGCAATACCCAGGCGCTGCAAGGCCTGCCGCTGCTGGACCTGGCACAGCCTGAGGCATGGACTGTGCGCGCCAACGTCATGTTGCGCGCGCATCGGGAGCTGTTGCGCATCGAGTGGCGCGATGTTTCCATGCAGGTGCGCGCGTTTGCCGATTCGGATCTGCGCGCCCGGGTCTTCGATGCCGATGCGCAAACCATGCTGCGCCCTGGCGTACAAGATGCCTGTCGCCGTGCCCGCAGTTTGCGCGGACCGGCTTATGTGCCCAGTGAATTTCTGTTGCAAAAGCCCGGCAACGGTCAGCAATTGCTCGAGTTGTGTCTGCCGCTGGGCGCAGCGGGCGACGGCTTTTTGATCGCCACCTACGCACTGGGCGACATCCTGACCGAAATGGTGGCGCAGCCCTACGCGCGCGCCTATGACGTGGCGTTTTCGGAGGTCAATGGCAACCGCCTGGCGTTTCACGGCGTCGCGCGCAGTGGCAACCGCACCTTCAGCGCCCAGCGTCAACTGGAACTGCCAGGCTATACGCTGATGCTGCGGCTCGACAGCTGGCGCGGTACGCCGGCGCTGTTTCCCAACTTCCTGACAGCGATGGTGGTGGCGATGGCTATCGGCCTGGTGCTGGTGCTGGTCATGCTGGCGCGTGACATGCGCCGGCGCCTGCGCGCGGAGAATGAACTGGCCGATGCCCTGGCGTTTCGCAAGGCGATGGAGGATTCGCTGGTCACCGGACTGCGTGCGCGTGACCTGCAGGGCCGCACCACCTATGTCAATCCGGCGTTTTGCCAGATGGTCGGGTTCACTGCGCAGGAACTGATCGATGCCGGCAGTGCAGTACCGTATTGGCCGCCCGAACAACTCGACGAATACCAGGAGCGCCAACAGGCACGGCTTCAAGGAAACAAGCCACCGCGTGAAGGCTTCGAGTCGGTTTTTGTGCGCAAGGACGGCGCCCGCTTTCCGGTGCTCATCATCGAGGCGCCGCTGATCAATGCCCATGGGGTGCAGACCGGCTGGATGACAGCCTTGCTCGACATCAGCGAACAGCGCCGGGTGGAGGAATTGTCGCGCGCCTCGCGCGAGCGGCTGCAGGCCACGGCGCGGCTGGCGACCATCGGCGAGATGGCCTCGATGCTCAGCCATGAGCTGAACCAGCCCCTGGCGGCGATCGCCAGTTATGCGACCGGGTCGATCAACATGCTGCACAACCAGGCGCCATTGGCGGTCGTCGCTGTGCCGGCCGGCGCCACAGCGGGTGAGCGAGCCGAATCGACGAAGACGCCAGCGGTCAGCCTGGCGCTGCCGGTCGCGTCGGTGCTGGAAGAAGGTTTGCGCCATATTGCCGACCAGGCCCAGCGTGCCGGCAAGATCATCAAGAGCGTGCACGACTTCGTGCGCCGGCGCGAGCGTCAGCGCGAGGCCGTGTTTGTCCAGGTCGTGCTCGATACCATCATGCCGCTGGTGCAATTGCAGGCGCGCCAGTTGCATGTGCGAACCCAGCTGCGGGTCGAAGACGCGCTGCCGCCGATGTGGTGCGACCGGACCATGGTGGAGCAGGTGCTGCTGAACCTGGCGCGCAACGCGATGCAGGCCATGGGCGAGGTGCCCGAGACAAGCCGATTGTTGGAGTTGCGGGTGCGCCGTGCCCCGACCAGCGAACGTACGGCCCATGCCCATGGCTGGCTTGAGTTTTCGGTGGCCGACACCGGCCCGGGGATTTCGCCCGAGTTAGCCGAGAAATTGTTCACGCCGTTCTTCACCACCAAGATCGACGGCATGGGCCTGGGACTGAGCCTGTGCCGCACGGTGGTGGAACAACACGGGGGATTTCTGGTGCATGCGCAGAACCAGCCGCGTGGCACGGTTTTCCGTTTCACGCTGCCAATTGCCGCTGTTCCCGATAGCCCGCCGGTGTCATAAGACAATAGCCGGATGCAACCGACACACGACGTTCTGGTCTTCATCGTGGACGACGACGCGAGCGTGCGTTCTGGACTGGCCTGGCTGCTGCGCTCGCGCGGACTGCCCAGTCAGGCGTTCGAGGACGCACAGGCCTTCGATGCCATGTTGCAGGCCGGCTACCAGCAGACCCAGGCATGTTGCCTGCTGCTCGATGTGCGCATGCCGATCATGAGCGGCCTGGCCTTGTTCGAGCGCATGATCGAGCGTGACTTGTGCCGCGCGATTCCGGTGATATTCCTGACCGGACATGCCGATCTGCCGACGGCGGTCGACGCGGTCAAGCGCGGCGCCTTCGATTTTTGCGAGAAGCCGGTGTCCGACAACGCGCTGGTCGATCGTGTCGAGCAGGCACTCGCGCAGTCCGCACAGGTGTTGCAGGTGCAGGCGCAGCGTGATGCGTTCGCTCGCTTGCTGGCCGGTCTGACCGGGCGCGAACAAGGTGTCATGCGACTGATGCTCGACGGCCTTCCCAACAAGCTGATTGCTGATCAGCTCGGCATCAGCGTGCGCACCGTCGAAGTGCACCGGGCACGCGTGTTTGACAAGATGAAGGTGAAGTCCGCCGTTGAACTGGCCAATGTGCTGCAGCACCGCTGAGCGAGGACTGTCGCATGCGCTTTTGTTGCGTGTCAGCGCTGGCGTGGTGACGGCCTGTCGCCAGATGCGCTCGAGGCAGGTTCGCGAGCGCCTGCCTCGTCGTCCGGTGAAGGTTCGGCATCTGGCGGCGGCAATTCACCGTTGCGACGTCCGGAAAACATGGTCCACCACACGATCAGCACCAGCACCAGCAATGCGCCAAGGGCTTCAAGCAAAATCAGAACCATGAATCGACTCCTGTGGCGCGTGGTGGTTGGATGGGCCTGTCTGGTGATTGTAGGAATGCTGGCCGCTTGCGTCAGCGCGCCGCAGTCATCCGACAAACCGGTTGCGCCGGGTGCGCCGGCGGCGGTCGTGTTGCCGAATCGCCCGCCGCCTCCGTCCTCCGCTTTGCCACCTGGCGCACCCGACGACGGGCCGGCGTTCGATGACACGGCGTCGTTGCCGCCAGCCATGAGCCGGGCGCGCAGCCGCTGGGTGGCGGTGCGCTGGGCCGAGCTGCCGGGGTTTCGCGACGACAACCTGCACGAGGCCTGGAATGCCTGGCTCAAGAGCTGCGAGCGTCCCTTGCCCACATTCGCCAGCCTGTGCCCGGAGATCCGGCTGCTGAGCCTGGCCAGTGGCGTTGAGCAACGCCGCTGGATGACGCGGCGATTGCAGCCGTACCGGGTCGAGTTGCCCGGGGGTGGTGCCGAAGGCATGCTCACGGCTTATTTCGAACCGGTGCTGCAGGCATCGCGCCTGGCACGGCCGGAGTTTCCGATACCGCTGTACCGGCCGCCCGAGCGACTGACTGCGCGCAAACCCTGGTACACACGCAAGGAAATGGAGACGCTGCCGGAGGCTAGGGCGGCTTTGCGTGGCCAGGAGATCGCCTGGCTGGCTGATCCGGTGGATGCCTTGCTGTTGCAGATCCAGGGTTCCGGACGGCTGCAGGTGCTCGAGCCCGACGGCTTGCAGCGCACCGTGCGGCTGGCCTATGCCGCCACCAATGACCAGCCCTATGTCAGCGTCGGACGCTGGCTGCTCGACCAGCAGCTGGTGCGTGATGCGTCTTGGCCGGGTATCCGCAGCTGGGTTGCGCTCAATCCGCAGCGTGTCAACGACATGTTGTGGAGCAATCCGCGCACCGTGTTTTTCCGTGAGGAAGCCTTGTCCGAGTTCGAGGCCGGGTTCGGTCCGCGTGGCGCCCAGGGTGTGCCGCTGACGCCGGGTCGCTCGATCGCGGTGGACCCGCTCAGCATTCCGTATGGCACGCCGGTATGGCTGGCCTCGAATGGACCGTCTGCCCAGCTGCAACGCCTGGTGCTGGCGCAGGACACCGGCAGTGCCATCGTCGGCGCGGTGCGTGCCGACTATTTCGTCGGCTGGGGCTCGCAGGCGGGCGATGTCGCCGGCAGTCTCAAGCAGCCGGTGCGTTTGTGGGTGTTGTGGCCCAAATGAGGCCTGGGTGTTGCACGGTGCCTTGGCCGCAAAGACATATCTGCGCATCGGGCCTACACTTTGCTGACGATCCTGTCGCAGGTGGCCCGTGCGGGCACAGACCGGCGCCAAGCATTTTTTGCCAGTACCCCTGGAGCACTTTCCAACATGAATGCCCCGCTACCCGAACACATCCGCAAGGCTCTGGAAACCGTCACGCTGGACGACAAGTATTCGCTCGACTACGGCCGGGCCTTCATGAGCGGCGTACAGGCGCTGGTCAAGCTGCCAATGCTGCAACGCCAGCGCGACGCGCTGGCCGGCAAGAACACGGCGGGTTTCATCAGCGGATACCGGGGCTCGCCGCTGGGCGGATACGACCAGTCGCTGGTCAAGGCGGCCAAGTACCTCAAGGCACAGAACATCGTGTTCCAGCCCGGTGTCAACGAGGAACTGGCCGCCACCGCGTTGTGGGGTACCCAGCAACTGGGCTTTGCGCCACCGGGAACAAACCGCTTTGACGGTGTATTCGGCATCTGGTATGGCAAGGGCCCGGGTGTGGATCGCACATCGGACGTATTCAAGCATGCCAACATGGCGGGCACCACGCCCTGGGGCGGCGTGATCGCCGTGGCCGGCGACGATCATGTGTCCAAGAGTTCGACTGCCGCGCACCAGAGCGACCATATTTTCAAGGCCTGCGGTCTGCCGGTGTTCTTCCCGGCCAATGTGCAGGAGATCCTGGATCTTGGCATCCACGCCTTCGCCATGAGCCGCTTCTCGGGTGTATGGGCCGGCATGAAGACGATCCAGGAAATCGTCGAGTCCAGTTCCACCGCGATGATCGACCCCGAGCGGGTGCAGATCGTCGTGCCGACCGATTTCGAGATGCCCCCGGGCGGCGTGCACATCCGCTGGCCCGACCATGCGCTGGAGCAGGAGGCGCGGCTGTTCGATACCAAGTGGTATGCCGCGCTGGCCTATATCCGGGCGAATCGGCTCAACTACAACGCCATCGAAGGTCCGAATGACCGCTTCGGCATCATCGCCAGCGGCAAGGCCTACAACGACACACGCCAGGCACTGATGGATCTGGGGCTGGACGACGCCACCTGTCGCCAGATCGGCATCCGTCTGCACAAGGTGGGCGTGGTGTGGCCGCTGGAGGCGCAATTGACCCGCGACTTCGCCACCGGTCTGCAAGAGATCCTGGTGGTCGAGGAGAAGCGCCAGGTCATCGAATACCAGCTCAAGGAAGAGCTGTACAACTGGCGCGCCGACGTGCGTCCCAACATCTACGGCAAGTTCAACGAGGTCGAAGGCGATTTCTCGGGTGGCGAGTGGTCGATGCCGAACCCGAGTTCCAATACCCTGCTGCGGGCCAAGGCCGACCTGTCACCCGCGCTGATCGCGCACGCCATCGCGCAGCGCGTCAAGAAGATGGGCCTGGGCGCCGACATGCAGGCACGCATCGACGCCCAAATGGCGATCCTGCATGCCAAGGAGCAGGCGATGCAGGTGCTCGAGGTCGGTGGCGTCAAGGGCGCGGACCGCCAGCCCTGGTTCTGCTCCGGTTGCCCGCACAACACCAGCACCAAGGTGCCCGAGGGTTCACGGGCCATGGCCGGCATTGGCTGCCATTTCATGGCCACCTGGATGGACCGCAGCACCATCGGTTTCACCCAGATGGGCGGCGAGGGCGTGCCCTGGGTCGGCCAGCAGCCGTTCAGCACCGACAAGCACATGTTCGCCAACCTGGGCGACGGCACCTATTTTCACAGCGGCCTGCTGGCGGTGCGCCAGAGCATCGCCGCCGGTGTGAACATCACCTACAAGATCCTGTACAACGACGCGGTCGCGATGACCGGCGGCCAGCAGGTCGGCGAACGCGCCGAGGGGCATTCGGTGGTGCAGATCGCGCAGTCGATGCGCGCCGAAGGCGCCGTCAAGATCGTCGTCGTGACCGACGAGCCGGAGAAATACGACGGCGTCAAACTGGTCGAGGGTGTGGCGGTATTGCACCGTGACAAGCTCGATGCGGTGCAGCGCGAGTTCCGCGAGATCAAGGGCACCACGGTCATCATCTACGACCAGACCTGCGCCACCGAAAAGCGGCGCCGGCGCAAGCGCGGCACCCTGGTCGATCCGGCCGCTCGTGTCGTCATCAACGAACTGGTGTGCGAGGGTTGTGGCGACTGTGGTGTGCAGTCCAACTGCATGAGCGTGGAGCCGCTGGAGACCGAGTTCGGTCGCAAGCGCCAGATCAACCAGTCCACCTGCAACAAGGACATGTCCTGCCTGAAGGGCTTCTGCCCGAGTTTCATCACCGTCGAAGGCGGGCAGCTCAAGAGAAAAGCGAAGGACAAGGCGCTGTCGCCGTTCGAGCTCGGCGCCTTGCCCGAGCCGGCTCCAATCGTGCTGGACGCGGCCATCGGCCAGGTCTGGGGCATCATCGTGGCCGGAGTGGGCGGCACCGGTGTCATCACCATCGGCCAGTTGCTCGGTATGGCGGCGCATATCGAAGGCAAGGGCATCGTGACGCAGGACGCGGCCGGTCTGGCGCAAAAGGGCGGCGCCACCTGGAGCCATGTGCTGATCGGCGCGAGCCAGCAGGACATCCGCACCACGCGCGTGAGCATGGCTGCGGCCGACTTGATCATTGGCTGCGATCCGCTGGTGGCGGCCGGCAAGGAAACCATGCTGCGCATGCGCGAAGGCCGCACCCGTGTGGCGCTCAATTCGCATAGCACGCCGACCGCGGCTTTCGTGCGTGACGGCGGCTGGCAGAATCCGGCCGAGGCCTGCGCGGCCGAGATTGCCCGTGCGGTGGGTGTCAACGGTGTCGGCACATTCAATGCCGACGCTGCCGCCACCAAACTGATGGGCGACAGCATCTACACCAACCCGATGATGATGGGCTACGCATGGCAAAAGGGCTGGATCCCGCTGGGTCGGGCGTCGTTGATCCGCGCCATCGAACTCAATGCGGTGCAGGTGGACAACAACAAGGCGGCCTTCGAGTGGGGCCGGCGCGCGGCACATGACGCGGCCAGCGTCGAGAAACTATTGAGCCCGGCGCAGGTGCTGCAGTTCAAGAAGCGCGAGACGCTGGAGGACATCATCAACCGGCGCGTCGAATTCCTGACCGCCTACCAGGACGCAGCCTATGCCGGTCAGTACCAGGCGTTCGTGCACAAGGTGCGCGATACCGAAGGCGAGCTCGGCAAGACCTTGCTGACCGAGAGCGTGGCGCGTTACCTGTGCAAACTGATGGCCTACAAGGACGAATACGAGGTCGCGCGGCTGCACACCGACACGGCGTTTCTGGACAAGGTCAACGCGATGTTCGAAGGCGACTTCACGCTGAACTACCACCTGGCGCCGCCGCTGCTGGCCAAACGCAACGACAAGGGCGAGTTGCAGAAGAAAAAATACGGGCCGGCGATGCTGACCGGTTTTCGCTACCTGGCCAGGCTCAAGGGCCTGCGCGGTACGGCACTGGACATCTTCGGGCGCAGCCAAGAGCGCAGGTCCGAGCGCGCGCTGATCGGCGAATACCGCGCCAGCATCGACGAGGTGCTGAGCCGGCTGACTGCCGACAACCACGCGCTGGCGGTGGAGATCGCCCGTATCCCTGAAAAAATCAAGGGATACGGCCATGTGAAGGAGCGCCACCTCGTAGCGGCGCGACAGCAGTGGCAGGGCCTGATGCAGCAGTGGCGTGCGCCGGCGGCAGGGGCTCCGTCCGCCCAGCGGGCGGTGGGCGGCTAGTGGACCCTGTCCGAGGGGCGCCGGCCCTTCGTGTCGCGCTGGAAGGCCATCAGGTTGTTGAATGCAGCCATGGGGTTGCAGCGTGCGAGGGGTTGTGAATTGACGTTTCAGGGATTGAGCCGCAGGGTCACCTCGGCCCCCAGCGTGTTGCTGACGGTGCAGATGTCCTTGGTGCGCCGCACCAACTCATCG
>Ga0105047_10002633_pt1 | contig 31935 bp, 31 predicted proteins | sample MAT04_FD_78384 | JGI IMG/M metagenome (GOLD analysis project Ga0105047, IMG submission 78384) | Freshwater microbial communities from Lake Fryxell liftoff mats and glacier meltwater in Antarctica - MAT-04 (megahit assembly) | ecosystem: Environmental > Aquatic > Freshwater > Ice > Liftoff... | reverse complement strand
CCGGAGGCACTGCGCCACTGCGGCGGTGCGGTTCGGGGTGGGTAGTGGGGCAGCCCGTCCCGGCTGCCAGAGTAGCGGCGACCGTCCCGGTTGCCGCTGGTTGGCAGGCGAGGACGCCCGCCGGACAGACGCAGGCCGGAGGCACTGCGCCACTGCGGCGGTGCGGTTCGGGGTGGCCAGTGGCACCCTTTCCGCGACCCGCAGGGATGCTAAACGCCGCTTCATAGACAACTTCTCCACCACGGCTGGCCGCTACCTTTCGTGGCCGTCAGCATACCGCAGTGGTTATCGCACCAAGCGCCTTCTCATCGTGCTTCCCAGTTCCTTTCACTCCTAGCAGGCAGCGACCGTGCGCCGGCTAAAGCCCGGGACTCCATACCAGGCGACCGTCCCGGTTGCCGCCGGCCCGAGCCTCGCCCGGCGGCGGTGCTGCCTCCGTTTTGCAAGCTTGGCACCGGGCAAGGTTTGTCGCTACTTTGCGCCGCTCGTTTTTCATGCCTGAGGAAATGACCATCAAGCAGCACGGCACTTCGATGTTTGTGACCGAGATGCTGCGCTACCCGCAGCAGATCGGCGCGGTGCTGCCCAGTTCGCGTCACCTGTCGGCGGTGATGGCCGGATGGCTGCCCGCCGATCCCGAGGCCTACGTGCTCGAACTCGGCCCCGGCACCGGCGCGGTCACGCAGGCCCTCTTCCACCGGGGCTTGCGGCAGGATCGGCTGATCGCCATCGAGAAATCCACCCGCATGGCGACCGCCCTGCGCGCGCACTTTCCTGGGGCGCACATTCTCACCGGCGACGCCTGCAATCTGGACAAATTGCTCCGCCGCAATTTCCGCGAAATCACTTCCGTCGGCGCCGTCGTCTCCAGTCTGCCGTTGCGCGTCTTTTCCCCCGAAGCCGCCAAGACGCTCGCTGCCAAGATCCGCAGCGTGCTGGACCTCGAGGGCCGCTGGGTGCAATACAGCTACTGGCTGGGCAATGGCCGCGCCGAGGCTACCGCGGCGTTCGAGCTGTGCTCCACGCGCGTCGTCTGGCGCAACCTGCCGCCCGCCCGTGTCACGGTGTATCGCCGCAAGCAGGCCGCCCGCCCGCCGGGTGAGGGCACCCGGCCTACACCGCCATGAGAGACGCACTCGTCTGGCGCAACCTGCCGCCCGCCCGTGTCACGGTGTACCGCCGCAAGCAGGCCGCCCGCCCGCCGGGTGAGGGCACCCGGCCTACACCGCCATGAGGGACGCCGTCGCCGCCGCGCTCGTGTTCACCGGCGGGTTCATCATCATGGTGCTGGAAATCGTCGGCGCGCGGTTTCTCCCCATCTACTTCGGCAGTTCTTTCCACGTCTGGGTCAGTCAGATCGGCGTGATTCTCATCGCGCTGGCGGCGGGCTACTACGGCGGTGGCGCACTGGCGGATCGCTGGCCGCGACCCCGCGTGCTCGGCGCGTTGCTGCTGCCCGCCGGGGGGCTGATTATTGCCATCCCCAACTTCGCTGCCCCGGTGCTGGAAGCGGTCATCAGCCGCCATCCAGCCGGCGCGCCCATCCCGCCCTTCTGGTTGAAGTTTGACCCGGTGCTCGGCAGTGCGTTGATCTTTCTCCTGCCCTGTGTCGCGCTCGCGGCACTGTCGCCGTTCATGATCCGGCTCTCCGCGCGCACGCTGGCCCGGGTCGGGCACGCCAGCGGATTGATCATCGCCTCCAGCACCGTCGGCAGCATCGGCGGGGTGTTCATTTCCGGCTTTGTGCTCATTGACCGGCTGCCGATGTCCGTCATTTTCCGGCTCACCGGAGCTTGCACGTTGCTGTTGGGAATGGCGTTTGTGGCGCTGGACCGGTGGTTTGTGGCGGGCGCGGCGGGCGAAAAGGCACCAGCATGAAATCAGAAATCAGAAATCAGAAATCAGAAATCAGAAATCAGAAATCAGAAATCAGAAATCAGAAATCAGATTCGGGCTGCGGGCTTCGGACTGGTTTCGGATTTCGGATTTCGGATTTCGGATTTGCCGCCGCCGCGCTGGCCTGCCTGCTGGCGACGGTCTTTCCCGCGGCATCGGCCGAAGTCATTTACGAAATCACCACGCCCTACCACCACCTCCGCGTGACCGAGGCGAATGGCGAGCGGCAGCTTTGTTTCGACGACGCCACGCAAACCCGCGTCAACCTCGCCGAGCCGCTGAAAGGCCATTTCGAATACACCGAGCTTTTTCAGATGGCCATGCTCTGGAACCCGCCCGCCACGAACATCCTCATGATCGGCCTCGGCGGCGGCAGCGCGCAGCAGTCCTTCGAGCATTGCTGGACCAACGTGACCGTCGAGAGCGTCGAGATTGACCCCGTGGTGGAGCAGGTGGCCACGAACTATTTTCGCTTCGTCAAGGGGCCGCGCCAGAAGGTCAGCATCGCCGACGGCCGGATGTTCCTGCGCCGCGCCGAGTCGAAATACGGCGTCATCCTGGTGGACGCTTACGTGCAGGGCCGCTACGGCTCGGCCATTCCCTATCACTTGGCGACGAAGGAGTTCTTCCAGCTTGCCGCCAAACGCCTCGGCACCAATGGCGTGCTTGCTTACAACGTCATCGGCACCACCGACGGCTGGCAGGCGGACATCGTCGGCTCGATGTACCGCACGATGAAAGAAGTGTTTCCGCAGGTCTCCGTCTTCACCTGCGTGAGCAGCCTGAACGTCGTGCTGGTCGGCAGCACCTCGCCGGTGAAACGCGATTACCGCACGCTCCAGAACACTGCCAACGCGCTACGCGCCGCCGGTCGGCTGAAGCTCCCCAACTTCCTGGCCCGGCTGGGAACCTATCGCGACACCCCCCCGCGCAACGCCAACCAAAGCCCCATCCTGACCGACGACTTCGCCCCCGTGGACGGCTTGCTCTCCAGCGGCCGCCAGCGGGAACCCAAGAAATGAGCGGGATTCTGCGCGAGTTTTGCGCGCGACTTCTTCCCGGCTTCGCCGCTTGAACCGCCTGGAGGTAGGGCAGCTCAAGGCAGACTTCCCCGTTCAGCACGACTTGTTTTCGCGCGTCAAGGAATGGGTCCGCGCGGTGGCAGACGTGAGCCTGAGGATTGCTCCCGGCGAGACGCAAAGGCCTCGTCGGGGAAAGCGGCTGCGGCAAGACCACATTGGGCCGCGCCCTCCAGCGGGTCACCGAGGCGACGGCGGGCAGCATTCACCTGGCGGGCAAGGCCATCACGCGGTTGCGCGGGACGGCCCTGCGCCCCGCGCCCGCCGACCGGGGGACGGAGGCTTCACGCCATAAAGAGACTTGTCACTGATGTCGGACGCCAAGCAGCGCTACGGAGCAGTCAGGCCGTGGCACGGCGCTTCCTTGGCAGGCGGGTGCTGTACGCCTCTAGGCCCGGATAAATCACAAACTTTCCAGCGCATCCGCCTGCCAGCGGCTCGTAGCGCAGGTTTCCAACCTGCCGTATCGCCGACTTCCAGTCGGCAGACGGTCGAAGCCGCTGCGACGCCGCGCAGGTTGGAAGCCTGCGATACGGCAGATTGGAAATCTGCGCTACGCCTAAAAGCCTTCATCAGCTTGTGATTTATCCGGGTTAGCCAGTCACTACCTGCGGGCTTGCCCCAAGTTGCTCCGCGCGCAACCCCGTCATTGCCGCGCCCGCCGCGCTCGTGCAATTCCACGCCATGCCGAAGCGGGATGTGCCGGATTTCATCGCCCACTGGTCTGCCGCCAGTGCGTCCGAACGTTCCAACTCCCAGCGCTTCCTGCTCGAACTCTGCGACCTGCTCGAAGTCCCGCCACCCGACAACCACCCCGCCGCCGGCTACTTCTTCGAGTTCCCCGTCACCGAGCAGCACCCCGACGGCACCACCATCCAGGGCCGCATTGACCTCTACCAGCGCGCCCACTTCGTCCTCAAATCCAAGCAGTTTCAGGAAGCCCGCGCCGCCGCCTCGCCACTCGAACTCGCCGCCGCTGACGCTGGCGTCCTCGCGAAGAAGAAATCCTCCCAGCCCATCCGCGGCACCGGCGCGTGGGACGACGCCATGCTCAAAGCCCGCGGCCAGGCCGAGCGCTACGTCCGCGCCCTGCCGGCCGACGAACCCAACCCGCCGTTCATCATCGTGGTGGACGTGGGCCACAGCTTCGAGTTGTTCGCCGACTTCACCCAGGCCGGCAAAGCCTGCCTGCCGTTTCCCGACCCGCGCACCTTCCGTATCCGGCTCGCCGATCTCGCCGACCCAAAGATCCGCGCACGCCTCCGCCTCCTCTGGACCGATCCCGCCGCGCTCGATCCCGCGCGCCACTCCGCCGAAGTCACCCGCGAAGTCTCCGCGCACCTGGCGGAACTTGCCAAGTCCCTCGAGTCCGCCGGCCACGCGCCGGAAACCCTCGCGCAATTCCTCACCCGCTGCCTCTTCTGCATGTTCGCCGAGGATGTCGGCGTCCTGCCCGATCGCGCCTTCACCGAACTGCTGGAATCCCTGCCCGCCGACGGCGCCGGCTTTGAGGATTTGATGGGCCAGTTATTCCGTGAAATGAACACCGGCACGGGCAAGGGCATCTCCGTCGTGCTCCGCCGGAAGCTGCTCCAGTTCAACGGCGGCTTGTTCGCCAGCGACACCGTGCTCCCGATGAACGGGCTGCAACTCGGCTTGCTCAAGAATGCCGCCCGGCAGCAGTGGGCCAGCGCCGAACCCGCCATCTTCGGCACCCTGTTGGAACGCGCCTTGAACCCCGACGAGCGGCACGAACTCGGCGCGCACTTCACGCCCCGCGCCTACGTCGAACGCCTCGTCCTGCCCACCCTCATCGAACCGCTCCGCGCTGAGTCGGCGAACATCCGCGCCCCGCCGCCTGGCCCGCTGCGGATTTCATCGTCGGCAACCCGCCCTTCCTCGGCACGGCCCGGATGCGCGCCGACCTCGGCGACGGCTACGCCGAAACCCTCCGCGCCGCCTACCCCGCAGTGCCGGAATCCGCCGACTTCGTATTGTATTGGTGGCACAAGGCCGCCGCACTCGTGCGGGCCGGCAAGGCGCAACGCTTTGGCCTCATCACCACCAACAGCCTGCGCCAGACCTTTGCCCGGCGCGTGGTGCAGAGGCATTTGTTCGGAGTCCCGGCTTTAGCCGGTCACGCGTTTGGAGTCCCGGCTTTAGCCGGCAAGACGTCCGACAATCCGGACCGCGGGATTGGTGCGGAAGCCCAACCGGCTAAAGCCGGGACTCCAAACCTCTCCCTCGTCTTCGCCATTCCCGATCATCCGTGGGTGGACACGGCGGAAGGCGCGGCCGTGCGCATTGCCATGACCGTGGGCGTGGTAGGCGAACACCCGGGCGAACTGCTCGAAGTCACGGACGAACAACCGCAGGACGACGGCTCGGAAAAGGTCACGTTGCGCGCGCAGCGCGGGAAGATTTCTGCGGACCTTACGGTTGGCGCGGATGTCGCGAGCGTCATTGCTCTTAAAGCAAATGAAGACCTTGTCTCGCGTGGCGTACAAACCATCGGCGAAGGTTTTGTCGTCGAGGAAGAGCGGGCGAAGGAGTGGATTGCCGCCGACAGGCACAATCGAAAGTTCCTCCGGCCGTTTCTGAACGGCAAGGACATGACATCCGAGCCGCGAGGCGTTTGGGTAATTGATTTCTTCGGACTTACACGCGATGACGCGCTCAAGGCCGCCCCGGTCCTTTACCAGCACTTGCTTACCACGGTGAAGCCGGAGCGCGACCAAGGCAGGCGCGACACCTATCGGAAGAACTGGTGGATTCTTGGCGAGCCGCAGCCGGCGCTTCGGGCCATGACGGCAGGTTTGCGCCGCTTCATTGTTTTGCCAGTCACGGCAAAACATCGCTTCTTTCAGTTGCTTGATGCCACCGTTTTGGCGGACCAGGCTCTCAATGTTTTTGCGTTTGATGATGGTTTCATGCTGGGCCTTTTGAGCAGTCGGATTCATGTCGTTTTCGCGCTCGCTGCTGGGGGACGGCTCGGCGTCGGCAACGATCCTCGATATAACAACACACGTTGCTTTGAGACTTTTCCCTTCCCGCTGTGCGGCGAACCGGAGCAGGAGCGCATCCGCGCGCTGGCGGAGGCATTGGACGCGCACCGCAAGCGCGTGCAGGCGCAGCATCCCGGCCTCACCCTCACCGGCCTGTATAACGTGCTGGAGAAACTCCGTAGCCGTGGACGTCAGTCCGCGCCATCTTCCGCTTCCGTTAAGAGTGCGCCGACTGACGTCGGCGGCTACGAGCTTTCCGCGAAGGAACGCCTCATCCACGACCAAGGCCTCGTCTCCGTGCTCCAGCAATTGCACGCCGCCCGGGCCGCCGAGGAGGCCCGCGGCATCGTCCACTGGCTGCGGCCCGATTATCAGTGCCCGCCCGCGGGAAATCCGAAATCCGAAGCCCGAAATCCGAAAATTCAGGCGACGCTCCATTTGCCGGAGCCGCCGGCCAAGCCGCGCCGAAATCAGAAATCAGAAATCAGAAATCAGAAATTGAACTGGCCCCAGCCCCTGGCCGAGCGCGTGCGGGCCGTGGAAACCGCGTTGCACCGCGTCGCCGGCCCGGTCACGGCCACCGCCCGCGCCAAAGCCTTCGCCCGCGCCCAGCCCGCCGCCGTCGCCGAAATTCTGGAAACTCTCGTCACCCTGGGCCGCGCCCGCCAGCAGGGCGAAACCTTCACCCCATGAAGCCACCCGCTTGTAGGAGCCGCCGTGAGGAGGCTCAAGCCGCCAGGAAACCGGCCTCCAGCCAGCCATGAGCACCACCCCCATCCTCCACCCCGAAACCCAGCGCCTGACGGACGAAAATGCCCTGCTGCGCGAGGAATTGACCGGCTTGCTCACCGAGGCCGAGCAACTCGTGGGCGTGGTGAAGCCCAACCTGCTCGCCCTCTACCAGACCCCCATCGGTGTCTGGGAGTTGCGACTGCTCCAGGCGCAGTGCGCCACCGCCCGGCTGCGGCGGGAAGTCGAACTGATCCAGGCCAGCCTCAACCGGGGCGAGCCGCCGGATTTGCGCGCGATCGAAGGCGAGTTGGAATTGGAATTCCTCCGCTGGCAGCAGGTGCGCGAGGCGGCGGAGCGGGTGCAAGCCGCGGAGCACCGCCTCCAGCACTTGCTCCCGCCGGAAGCTGACCGCGAGTTGAAAAAGCTCTATTACGCGCTCGTCAAGCGCCTGCATCCCGACGTGAATCCGCACCTCAGCGAAGCGCAGCATACGCTCTGGCGTCGCGTCCAGTCCGCCTATGCCGCGTCCGACGTGGACGAGTTGCGTGCCCTGGCCCTGCTGGCGGAGCGGGCGGGCGCCGCCCCACCGTCGGCCAAGGGCCTGGAGGCATTGCGCGCCGAGCGGGCGACGCTCAGCCGGCAGATCACGGAACAACGGGCCCGCATTGAAAAGATTCAGAGTCAGCCGCCCTTCACCTTGCGCGCGCAACTGGACGACGAAACCTGGCTGACGGCGCGGCGGGACGAATTGGAGCAGCAGTTTGCGCAGTCGCAGACCCAGCGCGCGGCCCTCGCGGCGCACCGGCAGAAGCTTCTGCTGGGAGGATTTCATGGACACAACCCTGGCCAAAATTGATCCCGCGCTGCTGGCGCTGATCCACGGCGCGTTCGGCAAGAACGGCGCGCTGCAACCCTTCGCCCGCGAGATCATGCTCATCGAGTGTCACATCGCCGGCACCAGCCATCGCGACGTGAAGTCCGTCGAACCGACGCTGGCCCCCGGCGCGTTTCTGGTGCTGCGCCGCGAGCCAGCCAACCCGCACGACGACCTCGCCATCATGATCTTCGACGAGGCCGGCCATCACCTCGGCTACGTGCCCCGCGCCAAGAACGAAGCCCTCGCCCGCCTCATGGACGCCGGCAAGCTGCTCTTCGGTAAACTGGAGTCCAAGGCCTGGGTCGGCGACTGGCTCAAGGTCGAGGCCCGCAGTTACCTCCGGGATTTCTGAGCGCTGGTTTGGAAACTGTAGGAGCCGACGCAAAGTGGCGGGTTTTCCGCGCAAAACTGGCCTGCCCAACGCCTCCTGACGTCGGCTCCTACAGTTTCCCAAGCCGGGTTCACCCATCAGGAGCACCTGGCCATGCTCTGTCATTCCGGCCCGAATCGCCGGGCGCACCGGTTTGCTTTTCTCAGCACCGTTCGCGGTTGTTCGTGGACCGTGAAATCGCGCCTCGACTCGCTCCCCAGTCGTGCCGCGTGGAGACGGGGCTGCGTCCGTTGGGGGGTGGGGGCCGGCTTGGTTGCCACTCGGCCGTGGGAAAGGCGCGACGCCTGTCCCACGCGGTTGCCAATGGCCTCACCCCAGCATCTCGCGGGCGTGTTTGCGGGCGGCCTCGGTCTGGCCGCCGAGCATCCGGGCCAACTCGGCCACGCGGGCGGTGCCGGCAAGTTGCGCGACGCTGGTGACGGTGCGGCCCTCGACGACCTCTTTGCGCACCACCAAATGCGTGCCGGCCTTGGCTGCGACCTGGGGCAGGTGGGTAATGCACAGCACCTGTCGCTGGTCGCCGAGCCGGCACATTTTCTCGCCGACGGCGCTGGCGGTTTCGCCGCCGATGTTCGCGTCCACTTCGTCGAAGACCAGCACCGGGATGCGGTCCTGCGCGGCGAGGACGGTCTTGAGCGCCAACATCACGCGGGCCATTTCGCCCGACGAGGCGATGGCGCGGAGCGCACGCGGCGGTTCGCCGGGGTTGGGGGCGAACTGGAATTCCACCGTGTCCAAGCCGCTCGCGGGCAGGCCGGCGCGGTGGTCGGGCAAGGCGGTCAAGGCCGTAAGCGCCACGCCAAAGTGGCTTTGCTTGAAGCCGAGTTCGGCAAGCTGCTTCTCGGCGGCTTTCTTCAAGCCGGGCAGCACCTTCTTGCGCTCCGTAGTCAGCGCGCGACCGGCGGCCAGCAATTCCTTGTCCAAGGCGGCGAGGGCGGCGTTGATCCGGGCCAACTCGGCATCGCGGCTTTCGAGTTGCTGGAGCTGGGTCCGCGCGGTGTCGCCGAATGCGATGACGCCCGCCAGCGTCGCGCCGTACTTGCGCTTGAGACCGTGGATGAGGTTTAGCCGTTCCTCCAATTCCTGCAGCCGCGCGGGGTCCACGTCCACCTTGTCCTGATAATGCGACAGACCAGATTGAAGCTCCCGCAACGCGGCCACCGCGCTGTCGTGCGCCGTGACGAGTGACGCGGCGGAAGCATCCACGCGCTGCAACTCCAGGAGCAGCCGACCGACGGTGCCGGCTTGTTGCAGCAGGCTGGCGTCGTCTTCGCTGAGCTGGTTCAGCGCGGCTTGGCAAAGCTGAAGCAGGCGCGCGCCGTTGCTGGCCCGCTGGTGATCCTGCGTGAGTTGCTCCTCCTCTTCTGCGGCGAGGCGGGCGTCGGTGATTTCGCGGACCTGGAAGCGCAGCAGGTCGAGCTGTCGGGCATAGGTTTGCTCGTCCACCACCAGGGCTGATTTCTCTGACTCAAGCGCGGCGCGGCGGCGGACCAGTTCGCCAAATGCCTCGCGCTTGGCATCGAGTCCGCCGAAGGCATCGAGAATCGCGAGCTGCCGGGCGGGGTGGAAAAGGGACTGATGATCGTGCGGGCCGTGAATGTCCACCAGCCATTCGCCGATGGTCACGAGTTGGGCGAGCGTCGCGGGCGAGCCGTTGATGAACTGGCGGTTGGCGCCGGCGGCGGTGAACGTGCGCTTCAGCAGTAGTTGGTGGTCTTCGCAGGGTTCGAGGCCGTTGTCGGCGAGGAACCCGGCGAGCGGGGCGTTCAGTTTGCGGGTGTCGAAGGCGGCTTCGACGGTGCAAGCGTCGCTGCCGCTGCGGAGCAAGGTCTTCGCGGCCCGTTCGCCGAGCACCAGGCCGAGCGCGCCGATGAGGATGGATTTGCCCGCGCCAGTCTCGCCGGTGATGGCGTGGTAGCCGGGGGCGAACTCGAGGGTGAGGTCGTCCACGAGGGCGAGGTTTTTAATGCGCAGGGTGGTGAGCATCGCTAGGTTGCGCGCCAATTTGCGCCGCGCCGCGCGCGCCGTGCAAAGCAAAAAATCCGCATGTCGTTTTCCCTGACCTTTCTCGGCTCCGGCACCTCGCAAGGCGTGCCGGTGATCGGCGGCGATCATCCGCCGGAGTTCCTCGCGAACCCGAAGAATCATCGCAGCCGACCGGCCATCTACGTGGCGACTGACGCGGTGAAGCTGGTGGTGGACACCCCGCCGGAATTCCGCCTCCAGATGCTCCGGGAAAACATCCGCTGGCTGGACGCGGTGCTCGTGACGCACGCGCACGCGGATCATGTGATGGGCATGGACGATTGCCGGCGGTTCTGCGAAATGCGCCACGGCCAGCCGCTGCCGGTCTATGCCAGCGCGGAGACGATGGCGGCGCTGCGGCGGGTCTTCGCCTATGCCTTCGACGACCGGCCCCGATCCAAGGGCTATTTCACGCCCGCGCCGCACGTGATCGAAGGCCCTTTCACGCTGGGCGATTTGCAGATCACGCCGCTGGCGCTGCCCCACGGGCGCACGCAGACGACGGGTTTTCTCTTTGCGCAGGCCGGAATAAAGCGGCTGGCATATTTGAGTGATTGTGAGGCCGTGCCTGTCGAAGTCGTCAACCAAGTCCGCGGAGTGGAAGTGGCGGTGCTCGACGCCTTGCGTCGGCAGCCGCACCCCACGCACATGTGCCTCGATGAGGCGCTGGCGGCGGCCCGGCGCATCGGGGCGCCGCGGACTTATTTCACGCACTTGACCCATGATTACGACCACGACTGCGCGCAGGCGGAATTGCCGCCGGGCGTGTGGTTCGCGTGGGACGGTTTGAAAGTAAGCTATGACTGAGAAGTTTTTACATGACCCCACGGGCCAAACCCGGCGGGTAAGCCGTCGGCTGGCACGGGCGCTCCTGGCGCTCGCCTGCCTGTGGCCCGCCCCGGCCCCGGCGGCGGGCGAAGGCGCCCAGGTGGTGGTCGCCTACAACAAGCGCCAGGCCGGCTCGAAAGACGTGGCGGAGCACTATGCGGAGATGCGCGGCGTGCCGAAGGACCAGATCATCGCGCTGGACGTGCTCCCGGAGGAGGCGATTTCGCGGGCGGCGTTTGACGACGACATCCGCGAGCCACTGGCGAAGCAGTTCGTGAAGCGCGGCCTCTGGAAGACCGGCCCGCTCACGCTCCGCGACACCAACGGCACCCCGATGAAAACCGTCACCGGCGTGGTCGAGTCGCGCGTGCGATACCTCGTGCTCTGCTACGGCGTGCCGCTGCGCATCTTTGCGGTGCCCAACCTCGTCGAGAAGGGCACCGCCGAGACCCGCCCCGAGTTGCGCGGCAATGATGCTGCGGTGGACAGTGAGTTGGCCTTGCTTCCGTGGGCGCGCGAGCATCTCACGTTGAGCGGCCCCGCCATGAACTACACCTACGGCTCCACCAACCCCGCCGTCTTCCACCCCACCAACGCCATCCTGATGGTTGCCCGCCTCGACGGCCCCACGGCTGAAATCGCCCGCGCGTTGGTGGACAAGGCGATGTTCGCCGAGACCAACGGCCTGTGGGGCCGCGCCTACTTTGACTTGCGGGGCATCACCAGCGGGCCGTTCGCCCTCGGCGACCGCTGGATCACGAACGCCTCCGAGGTGGCGAGAGTCGCCGGCTTCGAGACCGTGGTGGACAATGCTCCCGGCCTCTTTCCCGTCACCACCCCCATGAGCCAGATCGCGCTCTACGCCGGCTGGTACTCCCCCAATGCGTCCGGCCCCTTCGCGCTGAACACGGTCGAGTTCGTGCCGGGTGCCATTGCCTACCACTTGCACTCCTACAGCGCGCCGACATTGCGCTCGCGCACAGTTGGCTGGGTTGGCCCCTTCATCGCTGCCGGGGCGACCGCATCGCTCGGCTCGGTCTGGGAACCTTATCTCAGCGGCACGCCAGACATCGGTGTCGTCTATGCCCGGCTACTGCTCAATCGCTTCACCTTCGGCGAGGCCGCCTATTCGGGCTCCATGATGCTTTCCTGGATGACCACCGTCGTCGGCGATCCGCTGTACCGGCCCTGCGGCATGGACTTGCGCGAGCAGTATGAACAACTCGCCGCCCGGAACAGCCCTGATGTCGCCTGGGCGGTGCTCCGCTTGGTGGACATGAATCTGGCCCGCGGCGTGCCCGTGGGTGAAGGCGTGGCGCTGCTGGAACGTGCGCCGGAAACCAAGCGCAGTGCCGTGCTCCTCGAGAAACTCGGCGATCTCTACGTCGCCCTGGGCAAGCCCGCCTCCGCCGCGCTCACCTGGAAACAGGCGCTCGAACAACCCACCAGCCTCCAGCAGGGCCTTCGCCTGGAACTCAAACTCGCCGAGGGCCTGGTCAGTCTCCAACGCAACCGCGACGCGCTGGACGTCTATGCCAAGTTTCTGAAGAACTATCCCGATTATCTGGGCCGCCTGGAAGTACTGCGCGAAGCCGAGACGCTGGCGCGCCCCCTCGATCCCACCCTCGCCACCGCCTACACCAACGAAATCACCCGACTGACCCCGCCGCCCCAGCCGCCGCCGACTAACCAGCCCGCCGGCGCGGCCAGCCCACCTACGCCCCGCAAGTGAGCGGAGCCGCCGGCCGCTGGCCCGCGGGTTGCGCCCGCCCAGGCAGTGCGGCGCGTTCCGACCCACGCCAACTCCCCGGCGCACTATGAACCCGGCAGGTCTGAATTGCGGGCGGAGGGGGAAGGCCATGGTCGGCTCCTCGCTGGCCCGGCCTGAAAACAGAGCCACCTAACCAAGGCTTTCCCGGTCGCGGCCATGGGATACAGATGGCGTGCGGGGCGTGCCCCCGGCCAAGCCCACCTCGCCACGCTGCCCGCGCCGGCCCTTTTCTCGACGCTTGCGCCAAGACGTTGCTAGGCTATTCTCCGCGCCCCTTCGCCAGCCGCCGTCCGGCTCGGCAGGGTTTTCGACACACCACCACGCTCAACTATGGCTTCTGCCAACGACCTTCGCCGCGGCATGGCGATCAATTACAACGGCGATATCTGCGTCGTCCTCGATTTCCAGCATCGCACGCCGGGCAACCTTCGCGCGTTCGTGCAGGCCAGCCTCCGCAGCATCCGCTCGGGCCGGACCTCCGATGTGCGCTTCAGCTCCACCGAGCGCATCGAGCCGATCCCGATGATCAACAAGCGCATGGAGTTCAGCTACAAGGATGGCGAGGATTACGTGTTCACCGACCCCGAAAGTTATGAGTCTGTCACCATCCCCCCGGAGATCGTCGGTGACGCGAAGAATTACCTCGTCGAGAACGGTTCCGTCGCCGTGGTTTTCATCGAGGAACGCGTCGTGACCGTTGAAATCCCCGCGTCCGTCGTCCTCACCGTGACCGATGCGCCTGAGGGCATTCGCGGCGATTCGGCCAATAACGTGCAGAAAGCCGTGACGATGGAAACGGGCATCACCGTGCAGGCACCGTTGTTCATCAAGACGGGTGAGAAGCTCAAGATTGACACCCGCACCGGCAAATACATGGAGCGCGCCTGACGCTGCTGCCAGGAAGTTTTCCCGCCACCGCCCGCCACATTTCTGGCGGGCGGTTTCGTTTTCACCGGGCGTGACCTGCGGGCCGGCGGGCGCGACGCGCGCGGTCTTCGCTCCATTACCAACCTGTAATGCGTCGGAAAGGTTCTCGTCATTGCTGCCGGGTCTATCCCTTCAACGATCCGTCGCGGACGTTCCGCGACCCACTAACCAACAACGAAGACAAAATGATCCGCTCCATGAAAAAGAACCTGCTCACCCGCAACGCAGTGGCCCTGCTCTGTGGTGCCGTCGCCCTCGCTGGCCTCACCACCGCCGCCGTCGGCCAACCGCGCGCCACCAAGACCGTCCTCACCGAACCCAAAACCGAAGCCCAGGCCGAACGCACCGTCCCGCCGGCCAACTTCAGCTACGCGCCCATCGTCAAGCAAGTCGCGCCCAGCGTCGTGAAGATCACCACCGCCACCAAGTCCCGCCAAGCCACTCTGCAAGGCATCCCTGGCATGGACAATCCGATGCTGCGCCGTTTCTTCGGCGACCAGTTTGACCTGCCCGGCATGGGCCGCCAGATGCCGACGCCCCGGCAGCAAGGCCTTGGCTCCGGCGTCCTTATCAGCGAGGACGGCTACATCCTGACCAACAACCACGTCGTGGACGGCGCGGACCAGGTCAAAGTCACCTTGCGCGACGCCCGCGAGTTCGGGGCCAAGGTCGTCGGCCGCGATCCCAAGACCGACCTCGCGGTCGTGAAAGTGGATGCGAAAGACCTCCCGCACCTCGAATTGGCGGACACGGATGCCATCGAAGTCGGCGACGTTGTGCTCGCCGTGGGCAATCCTTTCGGTCTCGGCCAGACCGTGACGATGGGCATCGTGAGCGCCACCGGCCGCGGCAACATGGGCCTCGACTACGAGGACTTCATCCAGACCGACGCCGCCATCAACCCCGGCAACTCCGGCGGTGCGCTGGTGGACTCGGCGGGCCGGCTCGTGGGCATCAACACGATGATCTTCAGCCGTTCCGGCGGGAATCTGGGCATTGGTTTCGCGGTCCCGGCCAACCTGGCGCGCACCGTGATGACCAGCCTCATCAGCGACGGCAAAGTCACCCGCGGTTACCTCGGCGCGATGATCCAGGACGTCACCCCGACGCTGGCCAAGGAGTTCAAGCTCAAGGACGCCAACGGCGCGCTCATCGGCGAAGTGAAATCCGGCAGCCCCGCCGCCAAGGCCGGTTTGCAGGCCGGCGACATCGTCACCGACTACAACGGCAAGCAGGTCAACGACCGCCGGCACTTCCGCCTCCGCGTGGCCGACACCAAGCCCGGCACCACCGTCGCGCTGAAAGTCCTCCGCGATGGCACGCCCAAGACCCTCAACGTCACCGTGCGCGAACTTCCCGGCGAACCTGCCCTCGTCAATGCCAACACCACCGCCCCCGACAACGGTGTGCTCAGCGACGTGGCCGTGGGCGACCTCGACGCCGCCGCACGTCAGCAGTTCGAGATTCCGGCGACGCTCAAGGGCGCACTCGTCACGCAGGTTGGTCCCGACGGTGCCGCCGCCGAAGCCGGCCTCAAGCCCGGCGACGTGATCCTCGAAATCAACCGCCATCCCGTGAAGAGCGCCGACGAAGCCGTGAAGCTCACCGAAGACGCCAAAGACAAGACTACCCTGCTCCGCGTCTGGAGCGGCGGCGGCAGCCGCTACGTGGTCGTGGACGAAAGCGAGCGCAAGAACGGTTGAGCGCTAAACAATCTCGGGAACCCTGTTTGGTTCCCGTGCAGCCGCCGAAGACCATACTCATAAACGGCGACCCGCGGTTCGTCCCCTGGCGAACCGCGGGTTTTCCTTTTGCCCACGCGCCACGGGGACCGGCTTCCTTGCTGGTCCGTCACCTCGCGGAAACGAAGCCCCTAACAACTCCTGCACTTCCTCAGCTCGGTGAGCGCTCCAAGTCCGCAACCCTCTTCCAATTCGTGTCCATTCGTGTGCATTCGTGATTTAACTGCTTCGTCTCGGCTGCTCCTTCCGTTCGCGCCGGAAGTAGCTCGGAACAGTCAGCTTTGCGAGATCGTCCGCCTGGCCGGGTCTTGGATTTTGTTCTGCGCCTTGCGGAAGATGACGCCGAGCATGCCCTCCTGTTTGCCGAGCGATTCGAGCACATGCCGGTAATGCATCTCCAACTTGTCGGCGTCGCGCGCCAGCAGGCTCGGCCAGGCGTAATCCTTGGGCACGGCACTGGGTTTGTTGAACGGCGGCCGCGACTGCTCATCCGCCATCTTGAGCAACAGCAGAAACGTCAACTGCTCCACATGATCGCCGTAGGACAACCCGTCATCGCGGAGAATGTTGCGATAGTTCCAAAGCGCTTGAACGAGGGCGGCTGGGCTGCTCATAAATTGGACGCCTTTACTGCTCTTCGCCTTCCTCGTCTTCTTCGTCTTCCGCCGGGGCATCACCGCCAGCAGGAAGAATCTCTTTGCCCATCGCGGTTGAAATGATTTCAAGCAAAGCCGCCTTTCTCGCAGCCCTGAAGCCGGTGAAGTCGTCCGCGCGAAGAAGCTCCGGGGCGATGAGATGCGTCTTCAGAATGTCATCTTGCTCCGCCTCGGAAACCTGAACCTGCGCGTGAGACTGAATCTGCTGGAGGTATTTCGACGGCGCTTTGCCGCCAATCATCCGGTTCGCTTTGTAGGAGATGGGCGTCTTGTTGATAATCGAGTTGAACACCTTCGGCGTGATGTTCTGCGTCTCGCACCAGTCCCGCGGGAAGATGTGGTGAATGTCTATTTTGCACTCGTCGCGGTCGAGGTCGACCATACGGGCCTTCCAGAAGAAATCCTTCGAGCCTTGCCGCTGGAGCAGCACGTAGATTCCGCGATAGGCCGCGCTTGTTCGTGTCCGCAACGTGTCGAGGCGTGACGGTTGGAAGCCCGCCGCGACCACCGTGACCGGCTCACTTGCCGCCGGGTCATCAATCCATGCCAAGAGATTCACCAAGTCGTTGGCGATTCTGGTTTCGATTGCTCCGCCATACAGTTCGCCGAGGACGCCGCTCCAATACCAGCGAGCCAGCTTCTGCCGGATGACTGGCTCTAGCCACCGCTCGCCGAGGTGAACCATCACAGTGGCCAACGGAATGATTTGGCTGCGATACGGTAAAAACTTCGGGTGGTGAAAGCCCTCCATTCGCAGAAATCGGTCGGCTTCAAAGAAGCCATTCGCGAGTTTGTCCGCCCACTTCTTGTAGGCATCCAGCGGCAGTGCCAGCACATGCTCACGCTTCGCGCTTACCGCAGTCACTTCTTTGCCGGTTTTGCCGGCGGCAATGTCCCCGCAGCGTTTCTCGTGAGTGTGCAGAAGGGACAGACCTTGGAGAAACTCGGTTGGCTCGATGTCGCGCAACAGCGGTTTCGTGGCGAACTTCTTGTGCCTGCCCTGCACGTTCACCGCTGCTCGCCCGAACCAATCGTCGCGCAGGTTGAAGCCGTCCGCTGCGTAAGTAGCCGTCGCCAACTCAAACACAGAAAGCGGAACGCCCCCCGTGTTCACCTTTTCAAAGACGAGACAGACAGCTTCCTTGCTCGTCTCCTTCTTTAGCTGGATGACGGGAACTTGGTATTCCCGGAACGCGTTCAAGACACGCTCACGGAATTCCATGTAGCGTTGGAATTTTTCTGGCATACGCCGGTTCAAGTTCAGTTCCCAAGCGTCGGACTTCATGATCTGAGCACACGGGAAGCAAAACGCCGCGAATTCCTTATCCTGCGAACTCAAGTCGAGAACAACGTCTCTGCCAAAGTTCTTCCGCAACGACCGAGTCTCGTCCACCGCGATGATGGACTCATCCAGATTGCTGTTCCCGACCAAAGCTTTCTCGATGTCGATGTAGTAGAGTCGGCGAACCTCCCGGCCTTGGTCGTCTCTCGTGCTCACCGGAGCGATGAGTTTCAACACTTGAGTCAGAGACGTGAGGCGTTGCTGACCGTCGAGGATGAGGTTCTCCACCTCAACGTTCGCACCCGGCGCAACCTCGACTCCTTCAACCAGACGGATTTGAAAGCGCGCCGTGCCGCCGGTTTCCAAGAGCATGACACTGCCAATCGGAAACGAGCGGGCGATGCTGACAAGGAGCGATTTGATATGCGCGTCGTCCCACACCCAGCCGCGTTGAAAATCGGGAAGCTGGATTTTGCCTTCCACAATCTGCTCCAGCAGTTTGCTCAGGGCCGTCTTGGTTGAATCGAATGTTGCCATAAAGTTTAGAGTTCTCCGGTGAAGGCTTTTGGGAGGATGGACTGGCGGAGGCGGGTGGCGCGCTGGAGGTTGGCGGACACCACCGCCTCCAACTCCTCCACCACGCTCAACCGCCGCTCCACTTCCGCCACAATCCGCGTCTGCTCGGCAAGGAGCGGAGACGTGTCGTCAGCACTGTCGTCGTCGAGCCGCAGGGGAAGGAAGCGGCGCTCCTGGTTCAGCGGGTCGCGGAACCGGAACGTGCCGGCCTCCAACTGCGCCCAGTCCGAGCCGAACGCATTCGCCGACATGCCGGGCTGCGCAAATCCGAAACCCGAAATCCGAGATCCGAATTTGAAAAGCTGCAGCCCTTCTTCAACCAGTTTCTCCCTTGTAGCAGCGGACGTGAGTCCGCTCACACTTGGTCTTCGTTGCTCGAAAGTTTGAGCCGACTCACGTCGGCTGCTACCGGTGTTTTGTACTGCGCAAGTTCGATTCATCCGGTCGCTTTCCACCCCGGTAGTTTTGGAGAGCCACTGCCGCTAGAACCGCACGTATTGGCGCCCGTGGCGAGCGCGGGCCAGGTCTTCTTCGCGGTGACGGGCGTTGAGGATGGCTTGCGCCGCTTGCCGGGCCACGCCGCGGGCCAGGTTGAGATCGTTCAGGTCGAACTGGTCGGGTTGATGTCCACCCAGGGCGATGAGGCCGAGGGTCTCGCTGTCCACGGAGACCGGCATGAGCAGGAGCGGGGAGGTCTCGAAGCCGAGTCGGTCGCAGGAGTTGAAAGGCGCTTCGGTCGCAAGGTCGCGCACGCGGCAGCCCTGCGTTTCGCGCACCGCGGGCGCGAGGAAGCCTTTGCTGGCGGCGAGGTCGTCCCGCTGTTCCGGCGTGAGCGTGCTGGCAAAGCTCGCGGAGTCGAGGGACATCTCGCGTTGGTTGACGAGCGTCAGGCCGTCATTCGCGCCGGCGATTTCCTTAAGCACTGGCGGCAATTCCAACGTGTCGAGACGCAAGATCTTGGTGCCGATGGTCCGCAACACCAGGCATGGCTTCTCGCGTTGATAGAACAAGTTGGCCCGGAACCGGCCGAGTTCCGGGATGGCGACCGCGGCGTCGCAGTCCTTGTTCGCGACGAAGGACTGGAGCTTGTCGTCGGTGCCGAGGACTTCGCGCGCGAGGCGCAGTACGTCTTCCTAGGTGAGGGGCGTCATCTCGAAGCGGCCCAACTGGTCGGGGATGCGGCCCATGGGGAATTCGCCGGCTTGCAGGTGGAGATCGGAGCCTTGGTTCTCGGCGAGGGTGGGAGACGTGGGCATGGGATGGGTTCCAGGGGGTCAGGGCAGCGCTTGCGGAAGTTGCGCCAGGCCCGAGGGCACGCTGGCCGGGTTGACGGAAGCGAGCGGCGCGGCGCGGCGGGCATTACGGATGACGCCCTCCGGCAATTGCTCCGGCACGGGGATCAGTTCGATGTACTTCACGTTCCGCATCAGGATGACGATCAAGTGGCCCTCGACTTCGATGAGGAGCCGCTCGGACTCGATGGCCTTGCGCAGCGCCTCGGAGAGGAAGATGGAACTTGAGGTGTCCTGCTTGGGCCACTCCAGAGCGAGGGTGGTGTGGTCGGTGAAGTGAATCACGGCGCGGCGATGGAGGGAGTTCATGTTTGGCAGTTTGCTCGGCGACTATTTGGATTCATTTGAGGAGGGAGTGCAAGCTGGTTTCCAGGGCCGCGCGCGCCGCACCGGGTTTTCGATTGGCTTCCCCGCCCGCTGGCGTATCGTCTGCGCCACACTTTTTCACCTGAACCTATTCTGAACTATGGCCCGCACTGAACGATTCAAAGTCACCCGTCGTGAGGACGTTTCCGAGATGCCCGAGTGGCTCAAGGAGAAGCAATGCCCCCACAAGAAGAAATACATGGCGGGCAAACGCATCCTGCCCAAGAACATCACCGGCAAGGAGAAGCTCGCCCACCTCATTGACGAGACCTTCCTCGCCTACAACGGCGCCCGCCTTCGCGAAGGCTGCCAGCTTTTCACCGAGAAGATGCTCGGGGCCGACGTCACCATCGGCATGAGTTTCTCCGGCGCGCTCACGCCGGCCGGCCTCGGTTGCTCGAGCATTGTGCCGCTCATCAAGGCCGGTTTCGTGGACTGGATCGTCTCCACCGGCGCGATCCTCTATCACGACATGCACTTCGCGCTGAACTACCCGGTTCACGCCGGCAGCTTCAAGTTCGACGACACCGACCTGCGCAACAACGACCTCGTCCGCGTGTACGACGTGGTCATCCCGTACTCGGATGGCCTGATGGCGACGGATGAAATTCTCCGTGAAATCATCATCCAGCCGGAGTTCCAGAAGGAGATGGGCACCGCTGAGTTGCATTACCTGATCGGCAAGTATTGCGCCGAGTACGAGCGGAAACTCAAGCTCAAGGATGTCTCCGTGCTCGCCGCCGCCTACCGCGCCGGTGTGCCGTGCTACACCAGTTCGCCCGGCGACTCCACCATCGGCATGAACGTGGCCGGCGTCGAACTGCGCGGCAACAAGCTCCGCATGAACCCCTCGATTGACGTCAACGAGACCACCGCCATCGTCCTCGCCGCCAAGCGCGCCGGTGGCAAAAGCGGCGTCGTGCTCTGGGGCGGCGGCAGTCCGAAGAACTTCACGTTGCAGACCGAGCCGCAGATTCAGGAAGTCCTCCGCATCAAGGAATACGGCCAGGACTACTTCCTCCAGGTCACCGACGCGCGGCCCGACACGGGCGGTCTCTCCGGCGCGACACCGAGCGAGGCCGTGAGCTGGGGCAAGGTGGACCCGAACATGTTGCCCGACGCCGTGGTGTGCTACACCGACAGCACCATTGCCCTGCCGCTCTTCACGCACTACGCGCTGGCCAAGCACAAGCCGCGCAAGCTCAAGCGCCTCTACGATCAACGCGCCGCGGCGATGAAAGCCCTCACCAAGGAATACTTCACCCACAACCCGGTGAAGATGGTGGACGGCTCCGACCCGAAGCTCGACTGACCTCCGCAACCATTCTCCGCGGCTCCAGGGCCGGGATCACTCCCGGCCCTGACTTGTTTGCCGGCCCGAACGCCCGGACGTGCGCTGCCCGGCGTGCCAGCGAACTGAGCGGTCAGCCTGTTTGAACACTCGAAAGTCGGTCGTAGCAGCCGACGCAAGGAGGCTGGGTTGGCTGGCCGGGGCGCCGAATTCCTCCAGCGGCAGGCGGTATAGCTGCGGGGCCGCGCACACCAACGCCACGTTGGGCAGGTGATCCAGCTTCCGGAACTGCGTCAGGGCGGCGTCTTCCGCGACTTATTCGTTGCGGCTCATTCTGCGGCAAAGTTCAGCCGGTGGCTGGCTTGGATATTGTCCCGCCATTCGTCCGCGAGCTTGGCTTCCGCGGCAAATTCCGGCCAGCGCAGCACGGCTGTCTTCACTTCTTCGAGGATCGTTCCAGCACGACCGAGTTTCATCAGCCCAGATTTCGCGCAGGTCGCGGAATCCCCCAGCGTGAAGCCGTCTCGTTTTCCGTTCAGCGTCATCTGGTGCGTGGCAGTCCACGTGCCCGAGGGATTGTAGCTGTAGGACACATCAAACGCCGGCGCGAGCGACCAGCGCCCCTGCTTGTCCATCAGGAAGACGATGTTCTTCACATGTTCGTCCTGGTTCGGGGCGACGAGGTTGAACGCCATCCGCCGGAACTGCTCCTCCACCGCGGCCATCGGCAGCTTGAGTTGGCGAATCATCATCAGCGCCTGCTCGTAGGCGTAAGCCCCGGCCTGGTTGAAATCGAAATGCGCCAGCGCGAGCAGCGGCTGCAGGTGCAGCTTTTCGCCGCCCGCCAGCCGGTCAAAGCGGCGGGTCACCATCCCGAGCTAATCAGGCAAGCAGGGGACCACCACCTTCCGCAGCGAACTGCGCTGCAGACGGTGGGCAGAATGCCGGACATGGGGGAGGTCGTCTTCATGCGTTGGGTTCGAGCAGCCAGGTGGTCCTTCGCTCAATCATGCGCAATCGGCGCGGAAATCGGCTCAGCTTTTTTCAGGGCGCGGAACCACCAGGCGCGGGCGTAGGTCCACTGGCGCCAGCGCGTATGCATGAAGGCATTCATGCCTTTCGGCCAGGCAATTCAGGCGGTTCCAGCACCGACCGGCTGAAGCCGGGACTTCAAACCACCGAGCTCCAGCCCGTCATCAGGGCCTTCCTCGCCTTCATGCATACGCGCGGCACTGGCGCTTGGCGGTCGCGAGGGAAATGCCCAGCGCGGCGGCGAGCAGATTGATATGTGGCGTTGTGAGCGTCATGGCAGTCAATAACTGCCGGCAGATTACTCACGCGGCTCGCCGAGGCGTGAATTGATAAAAAGGAGGCACCATTTGAAATAGGTGATGAGGTACCGTTCCGCTCCACGCAGCGCAGGAAGCGCGAGACGGAAGGGCTCTGTCATTTCGCCCGTGAATGTGCCCGTGGCTCAATCCGAGCGTTCAGGCGGACGCTTCGGGGCGCCAGTCGCCGAGGTCGGTCAGCACCGGTAGGTTGGCGCAGAGTGGCTTGAGCCCGAACTCTGGTTTAGTTGCGAACTGGGCGCGCGGCCTTGAGGCCGCTTCAGCCCGGCCATACTCGCGGGTGTTCGCTCCCCCCAAACCTCGAGGACCCGGAAGCCGGCGTAAACGCCGCGCTCCGCCGCGCTGCCCTTGCCTAACCGCTTTTCCAACTTCGGAATTCGGGCTAAATCCTCCAGCCCCGTCACCGCGTCGAGCAGTTCCTTGGCATCGGCACCACCAGTCAGGTTTTTCCCCCACCCAGTCGAAGGCTGCGGGGAAGTCTTTTTCCAGCGTCTCGCGGAAATCCCGCCCGAGCATCGCCAGCGAACGGCTCCACGGATGCTGCGAATCCAGGGCATTCGTGAACGCGGCGCTCCCGGTCGCCACTTCACGCAGCACGCGCGCGAAAGCCCCTGCCTCGCCCCGCAGCACGATCTGGACGTCGTTGGTGCCCGGCTTCATGCGCCACGCCATGAGCCGTCCGGTGGCCGCTTCCGCCGTCATCTAGGGCGTGAGGCCGTCGTCTGCCTCGCTGCGCGGGGAGAGCATCCCCTGCTCGACGCGACACTGCCCATGGCGCGGAGGGGCGGCGGCGACAAACGCCACCGGGGCCAGTTCAAGCCGCATGGAATAGGGCGCTCCGCCCGAATGACTCTGCCAGCCCGCACCCACGGACACGTTACCCCGGAAATCGCCGTCCCGCGGTTCGCCGGCAATGGTTAGAAAGGCCTGAAGCTGGCCCCCCCGTGGGCTTGCTGCTCAGCTTGCTCTGCTGCCGACCGGAGTAAACGCCGACGAGGTGGGGCGCGGCGACGAGCGCGTAGCGCAGCGTCGGGGAGTTGCTGGCCGAGGACGCCTGCCGAACCAAGATCGCCAGCCCCTCCTGACTCAGGACGACTTCCGCGCTGACGCGACGGCCCCGCTGGGTTCCCTCCGCGGCGAGCACCCAATCTTCCGGCCGGTTCATCCAGTCCAGCACCCACTCGCGCAGCTTCAAGAACGCTTGCTCCTCCGCCGTCGGTTCCTGCTTCAGGGGCGGGGCGTGGATGAACTCAACGACGCCGAGGTCGAGTTTGAACCGCCCCGGCTCGATTGGTCACGTTGCCTCCCAGCGACATGCCCTCTCACCGGGAGAGGCAGTCACAGGTTCAGCCGCCGGGTGCGTCCTGTTGCCAGGGCACTTCGTAGCAGGTCAGCGTCTCGGCGATGCCTTTGACCGTGGTCGGCTCGATGGGGCGGCAGCGGGCTGCGAGCGACGGCGCGTCGCGCAGCAGGTGTTGGTAGGTGGTTTCGCCGATGATGACGCGGCCGCGGCCGGAGACACCTTCGAGGCGGCTGGCAAGGTTCACTTCGCGACCGAAGACCGTGTAGTTGAGGATGTGCTGGTCGGAGCCCATGAGGCCGACGATGGCGACGCCCGTATTGAGGCCGCTGCCCAGATTCAGGAGGGCAAGCGGGGTTTGCCCGGCGGCGGCGCGACGCTGGTTCTCGGTCTCGCGCTGAACGTTGAGCGCGTAAATGGCGCGCTGGGCGTCCACGGCGGCCTCAACGGCGGCGACGGCGTGTTTTGTGTTCGGGGTGGGCGCGCCCCAGAAGGCCATCACGCAATCGCCGATGTACTTGTCGAGCGTGCCGGTGTGCTGCTTGACGACGTCGGCGACGGCGGCGAGGTAGAGGTTGACGGTGTTCAGGGTGTCGCGCGCCTGCTGGTCGAGGTAGGCGGTCGCGGCGGCGGGAGCGAGTTTCTGTTCGCGGATGTGGGCCTCGGCCTCGGAACGGTTGCGGTCGGTGAGTTGAGTGAAGCCGCGCACGTCGGCGAAAAGCACGGTGATTTCGCGCAGCGCGCCGCCGAAGGCGATTTTCTCAGACTGAAGGAGTTCGTGGACAACGTTAGGGGAAACGACTTTCGCGAAAACTGCCCGCACCTTGCGTTTCTCACCTTCCTCGAAGATGACGCGGTAAGTGACCAGGCAGACGTGCTGAAAGAAACCGGCGCCAATGACGGGCAGGGCCAGGGGAACCCAGATGCGCCAACGCACATACAGCCAGGCCGCGAGCGCGACGTAGCCAGCGGCGAGGAGCAGCACGGCTACCGCGGCGGACCCCGCGCGCAGCCGCCACGTGAGCCAGGAGGTCAGCGCGCCGACCACCAGGAGAATCGAGAGGTCCACTTCGCGCGGCGTGGGACGGATGAAATTGCCGGTGATCACGGAGTTGGCGAGGTTCCAATGCTGGCCGACGAGCAGGGCGCTTTCGCCGAGCGAGGTGGCGCCGCGGTCGGTCAAGTCGTTGCCGGTGGCGCTGGAGCCGACCAACGCGAGCGCGCCGCGCCAGCGGTTGGTGCCGGGCACGCCGCCGGCCTCGCGCGCGAGCTGTTGCTCGATGAGGCCATCAATGGACTCCTTGCGCAGTTGCGGAGAGGCGGTATCGAGCGCCCAGTTGATGGGAATCCAACCACCCGCCGCCAGGGGGATGATGCGTTCGACCGTTTCTCCGGGCAGAAAGATCTGCTCGGGACGGATGATGGCCCGGTCAAGGTTCAGCCCCAACTCCGCGGCAGCGAGCACGATGCCCAGGTGCCACACGCGACGGTCGGTGAAGGGCTTCGCCTTGGGTGCCAGGCCGGGCGGCAGGGGCTCGCCGACAAAGTCCGCGACCTTGAAGCAGCCTTCGGCATCCAGTGCGACGGTGACGGTGCTGCCGTCGGCCGGAGTGAGGATGATCTGGTTGGTGCGGATGACGGCGCGGTCGAGTTCCACGCCATAATCTGCCGCCGCCGAACGGAACACCGGGTGCCATTCACGGTAGAGCTTGAACGGGCGCGCGCGTCGCAGCACACCGTCGAGATCCGCATCTGCCGAGACGTCGCCCACGCTCGCGGCATTGGTCGCAAACAGCGCCCAAGGCGGGGCTCCTCGGTCGGCGGCCAGGATGACGCGTCCCGAACGCCGCATTTGCCAGGCAAGATAGTCGTCGGATTCCACCGAGAGCTTCGCTTCCACGCGCAGCGCCGCCTCGCCGGGGTGAACGCGCTTGAGGAATCCTTCGGCTTCAGTCGCCTGCGGTTCGGCCACCATGACGGACGGGTGATCCACGCGCGGTTGCGGCAGCAAGATGTCGAAGGCGATGGCGCGGGCGCCTTGGGCCGTGAGTTCATCCACGACGCGGCCGTAGAGATGGCGCGGCCAGTAGAGGCCATAGCGATAGCCCAGGCTGCCGTTGTTGAGCCGGGTGATGCTCTCGTCGCTCATGAAAACGAAGCCGAGGTTCGTCGCGACGGAGGTGGGGAAACGTCGGGCCAATCGCACGCGCCAGTCGTAGCTGTGGGCCTCGCTCCGCTGCACTGGCTGCGGATTCCAAAAATACACCGCGACGACCACCAGCATGGCAGTCACGGTGGTCAGGACTGGGAGGCGCTGGGCCAGGGCTGGACTCATTGGGAAAAGGTCACAAAAAAACCAGAGCGGTGATTCCGCTCTGGTTTGGAAAGGAGGCAGCTTGGTCGCTGCGGGGATGGACGCCTCAGATCAATTCTCGGGGTTGCCAGCCGCGGGGAGGCCAGCGGTCGGGGAAACCCAAATAGTAGTCGTGCTGTCGAGCGCGAATTGGCCGGGGGTCGAGTAAACGGTGCGGCCCGCATCAGCGGAAGCCGAGCTCATCTTCAGCGCGTCATCGCCAGTGATCGGGGTCAGCACGCCCGTAACTGGATCGAAGCTGTTGCCGGAGGTGACCTGCTGGGTGACGGTGGTGCCATCCGCGCGACGGACGGTGACAAACACGCTTCCGCTCATGACGGCAACGCTGCCGTCCGCGCCCACGGTGTAGATCGTGCCGCGCACGGCAGCGACGCCGTTGGGCAGTTTGATTTCGTACTTCGAGGCGCCCTTGACCTTCTGGGTGCTGCCGAAGAGTTTGCCGGCGCGCAGGTCGAGCATGGTCTCGGTCACCTGATCCGCGCCTTCGCCCTGGCACGTCAGCTTGTCAATCGAGAGCACCGTGTCGCCGTAGAGCCGCACCACGCTGGCGGTCGGGCTACCCGGAAAACTAGGGGTCGGAAACGCCTGGCCAGTGCCGTCCACGATGGCATTCGGCGGAGCGATGGTGCTTTTGACGCTGCCGCTGAGGAGCAAGTCGAGGGTCGAGTCCTTCGCCGTCTGGATGACGGTGCCGCCCTTGAGTTCGTCACCCTGTTTGATTTCCTGCCACTGTCCGCCAAGGGCCTGAGAGCGAGCCCCACCGCTGACGCGGACGACTTTGACGGTTTTCTCCACGGCTTGCGCCATCACGGAGGCGGCCGTCACGGTGGCGAGAATAACCAAACCGAGTTTGGCCAATGGACTAAATGAATTGCGGGTGATTTTCATACTTTTCAATGAGATTTTGATGTTCCTGCCGGACTGCGCAGCCACTCTAAGAATTGAGGTTTTAATGTCAACCCCTTACTTCCGCAAATTTGTGCCGCTTGCCAGATTGGCCCCGCCGCAGGGGCGGGGCTTGAGCCGCAGCGAGCGGCAGCCCACGTTGGGCAGACAAAAACCACCCGCGGCGACGCTTTACCCGAGGCACGCCGATCTACGGCTGATGAATGAAACACTCTCTCAAGCAGCATGGCAGCAATGGCTCGACCAGCACGGGCCGGGGTTGCTGCTGTTCGCGCGCCAGCAAACTGCGGGCGAAGCGGACGCCCAAGACCTGGTGCAGGAAGCCGTGGTCGAGGGCTGGCAGCGGCAAGGGGCCGGCGGGCCGCCGGACCTCCCGCTGGTCTTTGCGACGATTCGTCGGCGGGCGGTGGATCTGGCCCGCCGGCGGGAGCGCCGCGCCCAGCGCGAACACGCTGCCCTCGCCGAGCCGTCCGCAGCGTGGTTTGATCCGGAAATCGAAGCCCGTGAAATGAACCAGATGATTCAGCAAGCCCTTGCCCAGTTGCCCGCGCCGCAGCGGGAAGTGATCACGCTCAAGGTCTGGGGCGGACTGACATTCGCCGAGATCGCGGCGACGCTGGACATCCCGCCCAACACCGCGGCTTCACGCTACCGCTATGGGTTGGAGGAGTTGCGTCGGCTCACCAAAGAGGTGCTGGCATGAACGAGCACGAGCGGTTCGAGCGGGAATTGCAGCGACTGGCCCCGGCGGCTTTGCCCGAAACGCTCCGGGCACGGCTGGCGGCGTTACTACCGCGCTCAACTCCGGCCCGCCCCAGCCAATGCGATGGCGTGCCGGTCTGGCTCCGCTGGCTGTTCCCGCTGACGGCTACGGCAATGGGAGCGGGTTTGCTGGCGCTGCAACTCGCCGCGCCGCGTCCGGCGGACTTCGCCGCGGACATCCACATCACCGCCGATGAGGTGCAGTTCGGGCAGACGCTCGTGAGTTCCTTCGACACCATCGCCCGGCTGCCCGATGGCCTGCCCGTGCGCTTCCGCTGCGAGCACTGGGTGGATGAATTGGTGCTGCGCGACTCGGCCCGGGGCATCTCCGTCGAGCAGAGCTGCCCGCGTTTGGAAGTTTTTCCCGTGAGTCTTGAAACCTATTGAACCTGAATATTGAGAACATTGAATGCCATGAAAACCATGAAAACATTGAACCATCGGAGCCTTCGCTTCCTGCCTGCCGTGGCGGTGATCGGGCTGTTTGCAACTACTCCCAGGCCCCTCATTGGTGCCGAAAGTTCCGCCGCCGCCACGGCCTCGCCGCCGCAACAAATCCGCGAAGAACGGATCATCGTTGAAACCGCCGAGGCCGACGCCTCGCCCGCCAAACCCGCCCGGCGCGAACTGCCCTGGCTGGGCCTCAGCGCGGACGAAGCGCCTGAAGTCCTCACCGCGCAGCTCGGTCTGGAGCCGGGTGTGGGGCTGGTGGTGAATTATGTGGGCGAGGGCAGCCCCGCCGCCAAGGCGGGCTTGCAGAAGAACGATCTGCTCGTCGAGTTCGAAGGTCAGGCGCTCGTGCATCCCGCGCAGTTGCGCAAGCTCGTCCAGGCCCGCAAGGAAGGGGATCTGGTCAAACTGACTTACTACCGCGCCGGGAAAAAGGAAACCGTCACCACCAAGCTCGCCACTACTGCCGTCGGCCTCGGACTGCCCGGCGACGAACTGGCGTGGCGTGGCGACTTGCGGGAATTGCAACGCCAGCTTCGCGACCTGCCGTTGGGCGAGGAGTTCCAGCGGGGCATGGAGTCGCTTCGCGAAACTTTTCGCCAGCAACTCGGCCCCGAACAGCGCCGGGCCATGACCGACCAGGCCCGCCAAGCCATCGAGACCGCCCGCCGGGCCGCCCGCGAAGCCATGCAGTCCATGACCAACACCGGCCTGCGGGAGCTGCGCCAGGCACTCGAGGAATTGGAGCGCAGCGGTGTCGGCGTTTCCCATGATGCCCGCGTTACCGTCCACAGCAGCGGCTCCGAGGTGAAGACCCTCGTGCAATCCGACGACTCCGGCACCTATGTCCTCGTCAGCAACCCCACGCCGCGCCTCACCGTCCATGGCAAGGACGGCAAGTTGCTGTTCGATGGCCCCGTGGACACCGTAGAGGAACGAGCCAAGGTGCCCCGCGAAATCTGGGAAAAAGTGGAACCGATGCTGGAGAAACTCTCGGCCAAACCCGATGCCCCAGCCCCGCCCAAGAAGAACCGGTCAAGTGCGGGTGCCGGATCCTTCTGAGCGACCTTTGTACGCGCCGGTGGGGTCACAGGCCGGGAACCGGGAAGCGGTGCCCCGCAGCGAAAGACCCAAATCTCGGGCTGTTTTCAAGGCTTCGCAGCCGCGGACGCCGGCGGAAGAGGATACGGCTTGAGCGAGTTCTCAGCTCCGGGTTTGCTCGCATGAGCGGAGTGGCCAGAGGCAGGGGAATGAAGGGCAGGGGAATCGTGCTTGCCCATTCCTTTGACCTTCATTCCCCTGACGTTTCCCCCCTCCCTCCGTTGCTGCTTTCACAACTCCGCACCCGCGCGCATGTGCCTTCGCCAAGCTGGGAGCCTTGCTTCGACCGCCGTCCTCGCGGGTTTGCAAAGCGACCGCTCAAAACCCAAAAATAGTCGTGAACAAATTCCCCTTAGCCCTGTCTTATATTACGTAGCGCCAAACGCGACCCGCTGCTCGTTTTGGGGTTGGTGTAAAGGTTGCGCTTGCAGTGAGATTGAGCAGCGGGCGAGGAAGTTGGTCTCACTGCGCTTCTGAGCGCGTTGATGAGCGCGGATCAACCTTATCATCCAGGCCGGAGCGCAAGCTCCGGCCTCGCCGTTTTCAGGGGTCTTCCGCGGAACTCCCGCATTGCCCGGCCCCTCGCGCTTTCCTAGTTTTGCCCCGATGAAACACCAGCTCGACTTCGAGAAGCCAATCGCAGAGTTGGAGGCCAAGCTCGCCGAACTCAGGCAGCACGCCGAGAAACACGCCCTTGACCTCAGCTTCGACGACGAAGTCCGCGGCATGGAAAAAAAGCTCGCGGACACCCGCAAGCACGTGTTTTCCAACCTCTCCCCCTGGCAGCGCGTCCAACTCGCGCGCCACCCGCTGCGTCCTTTCACCCTCGATTACATCCGGTTGGCCTTCACCGACTTTCAGGAACTCCATGGCGACCGCCTCTTCTCCGATGACCGCGCGATGGTCGGCGGCTTTGCCAAGTTGGACGGCCAGCCCGTGATCGTCATCGGCACGCAAAAGGGGCGCGACGTGAAGGAAAACATCCTCCGCAACTTCGGCTCCGCCCACCCGGAAGGCTACCGCAAGGCCCTCCGCCTCATGCGTCTGGCCGACCGCTTCGGCCTGCCGATCATCACGCTCATTGACACCGCGGGCGCCTACCCAGGCGTCGGCGCGGAGGAGCGGCACATCGCCGAAGCCATCGCCGTGAACCTCCGCGAGATGACCCTCCTCGAAGTCCCGATCATCGCCATCGTGATCGGCGAAGGCGGGTCCGGCGGCGCCCTCGGCATCGGCGTGGCGGATCGCGTCCTCATCCTCGAAAACTCCTATTACTCCGTCATCAGCCCGGAAGGTTGCGCCGCGATCCTTTGGAAAGACCGCTCAGCCGCCAGCACCGCCGCCGCCGCGCTCAAGATCACCGCCCGCGATCTCCACGAACTCGGCCTGGTGGACGAAATCATCCCCGAACCCCTCGGCGGGGCGCACACCAATCCGCTGGCCAGCGCTGTCAACTTCAAGAGCAGCCTCATCCGCCACCTCAACGAAGTCCGCGGCATGGACCGCGACCAACGGCTGAAGAAGCGCTACCAGAAGTTCCGTGTCATGGGTCACTTTGAGGAACAACCCGTCCCCCAAGCCGCCTAGCAGAACAGGCTTCCAGCCTGTCCGTTCCGATTCAACCCCACCCCGCCCCCCCCAAGGCACGGAACACGAAAGACGAGATACGGAACCCGCCCCCATGTCCCTCTACCCCTTCACCTTCCAGCCCAGCTTCAAGGAACGCGTCTGGGGCGGACGCCGCCTCGAAACCCTCTTCGGCAAAGCTCTGCCCCCCGGCCAGCTCATCGGTGAATCCTGGGAAATCAGCGACCGCCCCGACGACGCCAGCGTCATCGCCAACGGCCCCCTCGCTGGCCGCGACCTCCGCTGGCTGATGCAACACCACGAGCGCGAGTTGCTCGGCACCGCCCATTCCCAAGGCGGACACTTCCCCCTGCTCATCAAGATCCTCGACGCCCAGGACACGCTTTCCCTCCAGGTCCATCCGCCCGCTGCCAAAGCCGCAGAACTCGGCGGCGAACCGAAGACCGAGATGTGGTTCCTCGCCGACGCCACGCCTGACGCCTGCCTCCACGTCGGCCTACGCCGAGGCGCGACCCGGGCGGAGTTCGAGCGACGCATCGCCGACGGCACTGTCGCGGAGTGTTTCCATCGCCTCCCCGTGCGCCCCGGCGACGCCATGTTCCTGCCCAGCGGACGCGTCCACGCCATCGGCGCCGGCTGCGTCATCTTCGAGATTCAGCAAAACTCCGACACCACCTACCGCGTCTTCGATTGGAACCGCCTCGGCCTTGACGGCCAGCCCCGCGCCACCCACGTCCGCGAGTCCCTTGCCAGCATTGACTTCACCGACTTCGAGCCTTCCCTCCTGCCCTTCGAGACTCGCCCAGAGCAAACCGCCCGCCTCCGCCCGTTGGTCCAAGACCCGCTCTTCCGCGTGGACCACCTCACTCTCGCCGCCGGACAATCCCTGGATCTTGCTGGCGATCGGGTCGTAATCCTCGGCCTGCTCACGGGCTGTCTGAATGTCTCCAGCGCGACCGGCCAAGTGGAGCTTCTGCCCGGGGGCTTCTGTCTTCTGCCGGCCGCCGCCCTCCCCGTCCAACTCACCGCCTCCACCGCAGCCACCTTCCTCCGCGCCCTGCCCGGCTGAGCCTCCCCCCCAAGCCGGCGCGCTCCAATCGGAAGCCCTGCCGCCGCAGATAGTCCAATCCGAGAGTGCTCAAGGCGCGTTCGTCGCGGGCAGAGTCGAGTAAGCCCGGCTGGTGCGCGAGCTTGATGAAGATGTCCTGCAGGACATCGCGGGTGAAATTCAGCAGGAACGCGAACCACGCAGGGGCGTGTTCGTCGTACGGCAAGGCGAGGTCTGACGGCATTTGGGTGCTTTCTAACCGGACGCACGCCGCCGACGAATTCGGCCATCCCGAGGGGCGCGCGAAGAAGTCCGCACCGTT
>Ga0105047_10002632_pt1 | contig 31936 bp, 27 predicted proteins | sample MAT04_FD_78384 | JGI IMG/M metagenome (GOLD analysis project Ga0105047, IMG submission 78384) | Freshwater microbial communities from Lake Fryxell liftoff mats and glacier meltwater in Antarctica - MAT-04 (megahit assembly) | ecosystem: Environmental > Aquatic > Freshwater > Ice > Liftoff... | reverse complement strand
CGCCACGACAACATCACCGACTGGTCGCTCAAGCAGTTCCAGCAGCACTACCACCCCGGCCCGGGCCGCAAGCCCGCCGCGCTGACCAAGGAAGCCATCTTCCATTACGTCTACGCCGTGCTGCACGATCCGGTCTACCGCGAGAAGTACGCGCAGAACCTGAAGCGCGAATTCCCGCGCATCCCGCTCTACGGCAGCACCCAGGCCCACTTCGAACAATGGGCTGCCTGGGGCGCCGAGCTGATGCAACTGCACATCGGCTACGAAACGGTGGAAGCGTGGCCGCTGACGCGCACCGACACACCCGACACCAAGGCCCGCGCCGCGGCGCAGGCGCCGAAGTGCATGCTGAAGAGCGAGCCCGAGGCCGGCCGCATCGTGGTGGACAGCGAAACGGTGCTCGCCGGCATTCCACCGGCGGCCTGGGCCTACCGGTTGGGCAACCGCAGCGCGCTGGACTGGGTGCTCGACCAGCACAAGGAAAAGAGGCCCAAGGACCCGACCATCCGCGAGAAGTTCGACACCTACCGGTTCAAGGACCACAAGGAACGTGTGGTCGACCTGCTGGCGCGCGTGGCGCGGGTGAGCGTGGAGACGGTGCGCATCGTCGAGGCCTTGAGGGCCGGGCCGCGGTGACCTTGGACCCTGCATTTTGAGTGAAGTTATGCGATTTATGGTGAACTTGTAAACTCACTAATATCGCTATAGAGTTCGCCGCATGGATCCGATCCGCAACCCCTATGCGCCTGGCGCAGGCACCCCGCCACCTGAACTGGCGGGCCGGGACGATCTGCGTGAGCAGGTGCGGGTGGGCATCGAACGCCTTCGACTGGGTCTGCCCGCGAAGAGCCTGCTGATGGTTGGCCTGCGGGGGGTGGGCAAGACCGTGCTGTTGGACCGGATGCGTGACGATGCCGAGACTTCCGGCATCCACACCTTGCGTATCGAGGCGCCGGAAGGGCGTTCGCTGCCCGCGCTGCTGGCGCCGCAGTTGCGCCAGGCACTGCTGCGCTTGAGCCGGCAGCAGGCAGCCAAGGCACTCGCCCAGCGGGCCTTGCGCGCGCTCGCGGGCTTCGCGAAGTCGCTGAAGCTGAAGTACGACGACATCGAGGTCGGCCTGGACTTCGACCCGGAGCCTGGCCTGGCCGACAACGGCGACCTGGAACACGACCTGCAGGCCCTGCTGGAAACGGTGGGCGAAGCGGCCAAGGCCGCGGGCACCGCGCTGGTGATGTTCATCGACGAGCTGCAGTACGTACGTGAAAACGAGCTTGCCGCACTGATCACCGCGCTGCACCGCTGCGGGCAGCGGCGTCTGCCGGTGTCGCTGGTGGGTGCCGGCCTGCCGCAGCTGCCTGGGCGCATGGGCCGTGCCAAGTCCTATGCCGAAAGGTTGTTCGACTTTCCGCAGGTCGGCCCGCTGAACGCCGCGGCCGCGAGGCTGGCCATCGCCAAGCCCGCGAAGGAGCAGGGCGTGGACTTCGCCGATGCAGCCGTGGGCGCCATCGTCCAGAAGACTCAGGGCCACCCCTACTTCCTGCAGGAATGGGGCAAACATGCCTGGGACGCCGCGGCCTCCACGCCCATTCGGAAGCAGGACGTGGAAGCCGCTGGTGCCAGCGCCATTGCCGCCCTGGACGACAGCTTCTTCCGCGTACGCTTCGACCGCCTGACCCCGGCAGAAAAGCGCTACCTGCGAGCGATGGCGGAATTGGGGGCGGGCCCGCACAGGTCTGGCGACATCGCAGAGCAGCTGCAGCGCAAGGTCACCTCGCTGGGGCCGACGCGTTCTCAGCTCATCGACAAGGGCATGGTCTGGAGCCCCAGCCACGGCGACACGGCCTTCACTGTGCCGCTGTTCGACGAATTCATGAAACGCATCATGCCGGGCGACGACTGGCGGCAGCCGTAGCCTGCGCCGGCCACCGCAATGCCACCGCGGCGCTCGTTCACTCCGCCAGCAGCGCCTTCAGGAAGCGCCCCGTGTGGCTGCTCTCGTGCGCCGCCACCTCCTCCGGCGTGCCGCACACCACCACGCGCCCGCCGCCGGCACCGCCTTCTGGGCCCATGTCGATCAGCCAGTCGGCGGTCTTGATGACGTCGAGGTTGTGCTCGATGACGACGATGGTGTTGCCGGCGTCGCGCAGCTGGTGCAGCACCTTCAGCAGCAGGCCGACGTCGTGGAAGTGCAAGCCGGTGGTGGGCTCATCCAATATGTACAAAGTTCGGCCGGTGTCGCGTTTGCTGAGTTCCAGCGCCAGCTTGACGCGCTGCGCCTCGCCGCCCGAGAGCGTCGTCGCGGCCTGCCCCAGGCGGATGTAGCCCAGGCCCACGTCCAGCAGCGTCTGCAGCTTGCGCGCGATGTTGGGCACCGCACTGAAGAAGGCGTGCGCGTCCTCCACTGTTAGTGCCAGCACCTGGGTGATGTTCTTGCCCTTGTAGAGGATCTCCAGCGTCTCGCGGTTGTAGCGTGCGCCATGGCAGACGTCGCAAGGCACGTACATGTCGGGAAGGAAGTGCATCTCGACCTTGATGACGCCGTCGCCCTCGCAGGCCTCGCAGCGCCCGCCGCCCGAACTGGCGCTGACGTTGAAGCTGAAGCGGCCCGCGCCGTAGCCGCGTTCACGCGCCGCCGGCACCTCGGCGAACATCTCGCGGATGGGCGTGAAGAGGCCGGTGTAGGTGGCCGGGTTGCTGCGCGGCGTGCGGCCGATGGGGCTCTGGTCGACGTTGATGACCTTGTCGAAATGGTCCAGGCCCTCGATGCGGTCGTGCGGCGCCGGCTCGGCATGCGCCTGGTAGAGCTTGCGCGCCACCGCGGTGTAGAGCGTGTCGTTGATCAGCGTGCTCTTGCCGCTGCCGCTGACACCCGTCACGCAGGTCAGCAGGCCGACCGGGATGTCGACGTTGACGCCCTGGCCGTCGGGCCCGCTCAGGTTGTTGCCGCGCGCGCCGACGATGCTCAGCGAAAACGGCGCGGCGCCGAAACCGCGTGCCGGGCGGCGCTTCTTCGGTACCTCGATGCGCAGCACACGCGCCAGGTACTGGCCGGTCAGTGAATCGGGGTTGTCGGCCACCTCCTGCGGCGTGCCCTGCGCCATCACGCGGCCGCCGTGCACGCCGGCGCCCGGGCCCATGTCGACCACGTGGTCGGCGGCGCGGATCATGTCCTCGTCGTGCTCCACCACCAGCACGCTGTTGCCCAGGTCGCGCAGGTGCATCAGCGTGCCGATGAGCCGTTCGTTGTCGCGCTGGTGCAGGCCGATGCTGGGTTCGTCCAGCACATACATCACGCCAGAGAGGCCGCTGCCGATCTGGCTGGCCAGCCGGATGCGCTGCGACTCGCCGCCGCTCAGCGTGTCGGCGCCGCGGTCGAGGCTGAGGTAGCTCAGGCCGACGTCGTTCAGGAAACGCAGCCGGCTGCGGATCTCGCGCACGATCTTCTCGGCGATCTCGCCTTTCGCGCCGGGCAGCTTCAGGCTGTCGAAGGTGGCCAGCGCAGCGGCCAGCGTGGCGTGCTCGACGGCGTAGATCGGCGGGCCCTTGACGCCGTCGGCATGCTGCAGGAAGACATGGCGCGCCTCGCGGCGCAGGCGCGAACCCTCGCATTGCGGGCAGGCCTTGGCAGCCTGGTAGCGCGCCAGTTCCTCGCGCACGGCCACCGAGTCGGTCTCGCGGAAGCGGCGCTCGAAGTTCGGGATGATGCCTTCGAAGGGATGGCTGCGTTTCACCGCACGCGCCTTGCCGCGGCCGCCCTTGCCCACGCCCTCGGCTTCGTAGGTGAACTCGATGTTGGTTTCGCCGCTGCCGGACAGCAGCAACTGGCGTGCGCTGTCGGGCAGGTCCTCGAAGTTGGTCTCGATGTCGAAGCCGTAGTGTTTGGCCACGCTCTCCAGCAGCGTGTGCGTGTAGGCATTGCGGCGGTCCCAGCCCTTTACGGCGCCGGCGGCCAGGCTGAGCGACGGGAAGGCGACCACACGCTCGGGATCCATCGCCGTCACCTGGCCCAGGCCGTCGCAGGCCGGGCAGGCGCCCACCGGGCTGTTGAAGGAGAAGAGGCGCGGCTCCAGTTCGCTCAGCGAGTAGCTGCACACCGGGCAGCCGAACTTGCTGCTGAACAGATGTTCCCGGCCATTGTCCATTTCCAGCGCGATGGCGCGGCCGTCGGCGATGCGCAGCGAAGCTTCGAAGCTTTCGGCCAGGCGCTGCTTGACGTCGGGCTTGCTTCGCAGGCGGTCGATGACGACGTCGATGTCGTGTTTCTCGGCCTTCTTCAACTTCGGCAGCGCCTCGGCCTCCAGCACCGCGCCGGGCTGGCCGTCGCTGCCGACGCGGAAGCGCACGTAGCCGCGCGCCTGCATGTCGGCGAAGAGGTCCTCGAACTCACCCTTGCGGTCGCGCACCACGGGCGCCAGGATCATCAGCTTCGTGTCCTCGGGCAGCGCCAGCACGGCGTCGACCATCTGGCTCACGCTCTGCGCCTGCAGGGGCAGGCCGTGGTCGGGGCAGTAGGGCGTGCCGGCGCGCGCATACAGCAGGCGCAGGTAGTCGTGGATCTCGGTGATGGTGCCGACCGTGCTGCGCGGGTTGTGGCTGGTGGCCTTCTGCTCGATGCTGATGGCCGGGCTCAGGCCCTCGATGACGTCGACGTCGGGCTTGTCCATCAGCTGCAGGAACTGCCGCGCGTAGGCGCTGAGGCTTTCCACGTAGCGCCGCTGACCTTCGGCGTAGAGCGTGTCGAAGGCCAGGCTGCTCTTGCCGCTGCCACTCAAGCCCGTGATCACCACCAGCGCGTGCTTGGGGATGTCGACGTCGATGTTCTTCAGATTGTGGGTGCGTGCACCCCGGACCCGCAGGGTTCGGGCCTCCTGGTACGGCACACGAAGCGTGCGGGCTTCCTGAAAGGGTACGCGGGGCGGTTTCGGAACGTCGTTCGGCAGGGGCATGGTGGGGGCGCAGGGCAACCGGCCATGATAACGACGCCACCCCGCTTGCGCAGGGGCCCGCCAACCCGCTGCCTCAGGACGTCTCGGGCGCCTTCAGCCGCACGCGCACGGTGCTGCCCTGGCCGACCTGGCTTTCGACATCAATGTGCCCGCCCATCAGCTCGACGAAGCGCCGGCTGACGAACAGGCCCATGCCCGAACCTTCGACGCCCGAGGCCTCGGCGCCGACGCGGTTGAAGGGCTGGAACAGGCCCGCGAGCTGGTGTGCGTCGAGCCCGTGGCCGGTGTCGGCCACCGCCAGCTCGATGCCCGCGGCCGAGGCCGTGGCCGTGATGTCGACACGCCCACCGGGCCGGTTGTATTTGACGGCATTGGAGACGAGGTTGATCACCACCTCCTTCAGCCGCAGCCGGTCGCCCAGCACCCAGCAGGGCGCGCCCGCGGCGGCGTGGTCGGCCAGCGTGATGCCGTTGTGGTCGGCCAGGCCCTGCACCATGGGCAGCGACTCGGCGACGACACGCCGCAGGTCGACCGAGGCCAGCTTCACGTCGACCCGCCCGGCCTCGATGCGCGAGACGTCGAGCACCTCGTTGACGAGGTCGAGCAGGTGGCGCGCGGCGCCTTCGATGAGCATCACGCGGTGCGGCTTGAGCACCAGGTCGCCGCTGTCGGCTTCCAGGCGCATCAGCTGCGAAAAACCGAGGATGGCGTTCAGCGGCGTGCGCAGCTCGTGGCTCATGCGCGAGAGGAAGGCGCTCTTGGCCTGGTTGGCGCTCTCGGCAGCCTCCTTGGCGGCCAGCAGTCGCAGCGCCTCGTGCTCGCGGCTGCTGTCCCAGGCGCAGCCGATCAACCGCACGACGCGGCCCTGCGCGTCCGCGTGGGCGCGGCCGGTGACGTGCAGCCAGCGGTCGCCCGTGCCGGCGGCGGTGGCGTCGCCTTCGGCGGGCCGGCGCTGCAGCTCGACATTGAGCGGTTCGAGGTGCTGCAGCGCGGCGTCCAGCGCGGCCTGCAGGCGCGCGTGTTCGTGGGCCTGGAGGTGGGGCCGCAGCGCCTCGGCCAGCGTGCCGGCGGGCGCCCCCGGCGCGTCCGGCACCCCCAGCATCTCGCACAGCCGGGCGTCGAAGCAGAGCCGGCCTTCGGCGAGGTCCCAGTCCCAGACGCCGATGCCGCCGGCCTCGTTGGCGATGGCCAGGCGCTCGGTCAGCACACCCAGCTCACGCCGCACCTGGTGCTGAGAGCTGATGTCCTGCAGTGCGCCGCTGACGCGCACCACGCTACCGCCCGCGATCTCGGCCGAGCCCACCGCCAGCATGCGCAGCGTGCGGCCGCTGGCGCTGCGCATGTCGAGCTCGAGCTCGAAGTTGCGCCCGAGCTCGGCGCCGGCGATGGCGCCAGCGAGGGCCGCGCGGTCGTGCGGAGCGCAGCAGGCCAGCGTGGAGTCCAGCGACGCCGGCACATGCGGCGGCAGTTCGAGCAGCGTGCGCAGCTGCGCCGACCAGCGCAGCGCACGCGGCCACAGCGTCAGCTCCCAGCCGCCGACACGCGCGAGCCGCGCCGATTCGGCCAGGAAGGCCTCGCGCTGGCGCAGCGTCTCGGCCGCGGTCTCCAGCGCATGCAGGTCGCGCAGGTGGGCGCTGCGGTCGACGAGCGTGCAGACAAAAGGGGCGGCGCTGCCGTCGGCGCCATCGGGCAACCAGGCCAGGTGCAGTTCGCCGCTGCCGCGGCGCCCGCCGACGCCGATGAAGCCGACCGGCGCCAGCAGCTGCGTGCCGCAGGCCCGCGCCGCGCGCAGAGCTTCATCGACGCGGCCCGGCAGGTCGTTGCCGTCCAGCAGTCGGTGCAGGGGCAGCGGCGCGGCGCCAGACGCCGGCAGGCCCAGCAGCCGCGCCGCGGCGGCGTTGAACTGGCGCACCGTGCCATCGGCCGCCACACGCAGGCTGGCCACCGGCAAGGCGTCGAAGAGGGTCGTGACCTGGGTGCCCTGCGGGCTGGCGGGCGTGATGTCGGGCCTCACGCCGCTTGTCATGCCGTCGGGGGCATGCGGCCAGGCGGCTGCATGAAGCGCGGCGAGTTCTGCGCGCGCGAAGCTGGAGAGCAGTTGTTTGTCAAGCACCGCGCTCACCCGGTCTGCGCGCGGGGGCGGGAGCTCGTGTGTTTCGGCACGTGTGTGCCTGGTCGGCGGGCGAATCATGCAGACGCCGCCGCCATGCTCTGCGCGGCCGGGCGCTGGCTGGCATCGGACATCGACGACGGGGTGGTGTGTTCGGGCTGCTGCGCCAAAGCCGAGCGCTCCTCGCGTGTACGGGCTGCTGCCCCCCAAATACAGGGGATTGCCGATGCTGGATTGAGTGCGATGAGTATGCCCGCGGCAGGGTGTGCCACCGGCCCTCGCGCGGGCGCTTCGGCCGGCTGCGGCGGTCCTTGAACCGCGTGCCGTGAAATAGCAACGGGCGCGCCTGCGCTTCGGGCCGTGCGCTTCAACCTGCGAGCACGCGCAGGATCTCGGTGCCGTAGGCCTCGAGTTTCTTCGCGCCCACGCCGGTGACGCCGGACAGCGCGTCCAGCGTCGTCGGCTGCTCGCGCGCCATCTCTGCCAGCGAAGCGTCGTGGAAGACGACGTAGGCCGGCAGGTTGTGTTCCCGCGCGACCTCGGCGCGCCAGGCCTTCAGCGCCGCGAAGCGTTCGGTGGCGGCGGCGTTCAGCGGCATCGGCAGCGAGGCCGGCTTGCCGGCGTCGCGTGGCTTGCCGCTGGCCGTGCGTGCGCCGCGCGTGGTCTTGCCGCGTGACTTCACGTCGGCCGGCACACGCAGGCGCACCGGCACCTCGCCGCGCAGCACCTCGCGCGCGCTGTCGCTCAAGCCCAGCGTGTTGAACTCGCCTTCGGCGTGCACGTGGCCCAGCGCGACGAGCTGGCGCAGCACCAGCCGCCACTGCACTTCGCTCACGTCGGCGCCGATGCCGAAAGTGGACAGGCGCTCGTGCCCGCGATCGGTCACCTTGTCGGTGACCTTGCCGCGCAGCACGTCGATCAGGTGACCGGCGCCGTAGCGCTGGCCGCCGGCCTGGCGGAAACGGTAGATGCAGCTGAGTGCTTTCCGCGCGGCCTCCGTCGCGTCCCAGGTGGCCGGCGCATGCAGGCAGTTGTCGCAATTCCCGCAACGGTAACGGGCCCCCGGGCTCGCTGCGCTCGCCACCCCCCGAGGGGGCTCGGTGCGGCCCAGGGAACCTGGTTCCGCACCGGCGTCCTGGCCGAAATAGGCCAGCAGGCGCACGCGCCGGCAGTCGTGCGCTTCGCTCAGCGCCAGCAGCGCGTCGAGCTTGCCGCGCTGCAGTCGCTTGAAGTCCTCGCCGGCCTCGCTGTCGTCGATCATGCGGCGCTGGTTGACGACGTCCGCCAGGCCATAGGTCATCCAGGCGTCGGCGGGCAGCCCGTCGCGCCCGGCGCGGCCGGTCTCCTGGTAGTAGCTCTCGATGTTCTTGGGCAGGTCGAGGTGGGCCACGAAGCGCACGTCGGGCTTGTCGATGCCCATGCCGAAGGCGATGGTGGCCACCATCACCACGGCGTCCTCGCGCAGGAAGCGGTCCTGGTGGCGGCGGCGCACGTCGGCGTCGAGCCCCGCGTGGTAGGGCAGCGCGTTCAGCCCCTCGGCGGCCAGCCAGGTGGCGGTTTCGTCGACCCGCTTGCGGCTCTGGCAGTAGACGATGCCGGCTTCGCCATCGTGTTCGTCGCGGATGAAACGCAGCAGTTGCTTGCGTGGGTCGTCCTTCTCGACGATCGTGTAGCGGATGTTCGGGCGGTCGAAGCTGGCGACGAAGAGGCGCGCGGCTTCGAGCTGCAGGCGCTGGATGATGTCGGCGCGGGTGTGGTCGTCGGCGGTGGCGGTGAGCGCCAGCCGCGGCACGCCGGGGAAGGTCTCGTGCAGCGCCGAAAGGCCGAGGTATTCCTCGCGGAAGTCGTGGCCCCACTGGCTCACGCAATGCGCTTCGTCGATGGCGAACAGGCTCAGCAACCCACGCTCGTGCAGGCTCTGCATCATGGCCATGAAACGCGGCGTCAGGATGCGCTCGGGCGCCGCGTACAGCAGCACCAGCCTGCCGCTGAGCAGGTCGCGCTCGACACGCCGCGCTTCGTCGCCGTCGAGCGACGAATTCAGGAAGGCGGCGGGCACGCCCAATTCATCCAGCGCGCCGACCTGGTCGTGCATCAACGCGATCAGCGGGCTGACGACCACCGCCACGCCCAGCCCTGCGCGGTGGCGCACGATGGCCGGCACCTGGTAACACAGGCTCTTGCCGCCGCCGGTCGGCATCAGCACCAGGGCGTCGCCGCCGGCCACGACGTGCTCGACGATCTCTTGTTGCGCGCCGCGGAATTCCGGGTAGCCGAAGACCTCGTGCAGCACACCCTGCGGCGTGGTGCCAGAGGTGGCGGCGGGAATGGTGGCAGGGGTGGACAGCACGGCAGACATGGTGGCGCCGATCGTAAGCCAGGGGCTCGGGCCGGCCGCCCCACCGCCGGGGGCCCCCCTTCGCACGAACCCTTGCGCGGGATCGCCAGAATCGACCGCGGCGCGATAATGGCGGCCATTCCACACCCCACCGCAGCAGCCGGAGCAGCCCATGGCCTCAGTCAACAAAGTCATCATCGTCGGCAACCTCGGCAAGGACCCCGAGGTGCGCTACATGCCCAGCGGCTCGGCGATCTGCAACATCACCGTGGCCACCAGCCGGCAGTGGAAGGACAAGACCAGCGGCGAGCGCCAGGAAGAGACCGAATGGCACCGCGTGGCGCTGTTCGACCGCCTGGCCGAGATCGCCGGTGAATACCTGAAGAAGGGCCGCCCGGTCTACATCGAGGGCCGCCTGAAGACGCGCAAGTACACCGACAAGGACGGCGCCGAGAAGTACACCACCGAGATCGTCGCCACCGAGATGCAGCTGCTGGGCAGCCGCGAAGGCGGCAGCGGTGGCGCCGGTGCAGGCGGCGGCACGGGCGGCGAGGAGATGGGCGAGGCCCGCGCCCCGGCGCCGCGCAGCGCTCCGCCGGCCCGTAGCGCGCCGGCGGCCAGGCCCGCGCCGACGAAGTCGAGCACCGGCTTCGACGACATGGACGACGACATCCCGTTTTGACCTTCGCCGCCACGCCTGCATCGACCGCCACGTTGCCCACGGTCCGCTTCGTGGCCGGTGTCGACGGTGGCGGCACCGGCACCCGCGCCCGCGTGCAGGACCGCGCCGGCACGCTGCTGGGGCAGGGTGAAGCCGGGCCCTCGGGCCTGGGCCAGGGTGTGGTGCAGGCCTGGCGCCACGTGATGCAGGCGCTGGATGCCGCTTTCGTGGCGGCCGGCCTGGCACCGGCGCCGCCGGCGCACGTCGCACTCGGCCTCGGCCTGGCCGGTGCCGGCGTTGCGGCGCAGCGTGAGGCCTTCCTGCGCGCCGACCCCGGCTACGCCCTGTGCGTGCTCGAAAACGACGGCGTGACCCAGCTGCTGGGCGCCCACGGTGGCGGGCCGGGCCTCGTGTTGGCGGCCGGCACCGGCAGCGTGGCCGCCGCCCGTTACGCCGACGGCCGCACGGCGCAGGCCGGCGGCTGGGGTTTCCCGGTCGGCGACGAAGGCAGCGGCGCTTGGCTCGGACTGCGCGCGATGCAGCACACGATGGCCGTGCTCGACGGCCGCGCGGCGCCGAGCGCCTTGTCGAAGGCGCTTTTCGACGCTGTCGGCCGCACCGCCGCGGCTTTGCTCGCCTGGTGCGCGCAGGCCGGCGCACCGCAGTACGCGCAACTGGCGCCATTGGTCTTCGTCGAGGCCGAGCGTGGCGACAACACCGCGCGGGCGCTGCTGCAGGCCGCCGCCGACGAACTGGCGCGTCTGGTCGACGCGCTGCAGCAGAACGAGCCGCCGCTGCCGGTGGTGGCCAGCGGCAGTGTCGGTGTGCGCCTGGCCGCGCTGTGGCCGCCGGCGCTGCGCGAACGTGTGCTGGCGCCCGTGGGCGACAGCGCCGAGGGCGCGTTGCTGCTGGTGCGCGCGGCGCTGGCCGCGGCCGCAACCGGGGCCCCGCACGTGCCATGAAGATCGACGGCCACATCCTCACGCCCGCCGGCTTCGTACGCGGCACGCTCGAACACGTGGCGGGCCGCATCGTGCGCATCCACGGCACGCCGGTGGACGAAACCACCGTGCGCGCCGACCCGCACACGCCGCTGCTGCTGCCCGGTTTTGTCGACCTGCACGTGCACGGCGGCGGCGGCGCCGACACCATGGACGGCGGCGCCGCCGTGACAACGCTGGCGCGCCAGCACTTGCGTCACGGCACGACGGCGCTGCTGGCGACGACGATGACGGCACCGCTGGCCGAGATCGAGGCCGCGCTGCGCGCCATCGCGCCGCGCGTCGACGAACGCGCGCGCGGCACGGCGCGGGTGCTGGGTGTGCACCTCGAAGGCCCGTACATCAGCCCCGACAAGCTCGGCGCGCAGCCGGCCTACGCGCGGCCGCCCGCGCTGGCCGAGATCCTGGCGCTGCACGCCATCGCGCCGATCCGTCTGGTGACGATGGCGCCCGAGGTGGCCGGCAACCTGGCGCTGATTCCGGCGCTGGTGGGCGCCGGCATGCGCGTGCAGATCGGCCACAGCGCGGCCAGCTACGAGCAGGCGCTGCAAGCGCTGGAGCACGGCGCCAGCGGTTTCACACACCTGTTCAACGCGATGAGCGCACTGCACCACCGCGCCCCCGGTGTGGCCGGCGCGGCGCTGGCGCACGGCCGTCATGCCGAGATCATTCCCGACCTGCTGCACGTGCACCCGGGCGCCATCCGCGCCGCGCTGCGCGCGATACCGGGCCTGTTCTGCGTCACCGACGCGACCGCCGCCGCCGGCATGCCCGACGGCGACTACCGCCTCGGACGCCAGACCGTCAGCAAGTGCCTGGGCGGCGTGCGCCTGGCCGACGGCACGCTGGCCGGCAGCACGCTGACCATGGACCAGGCGCTGCGCAACCTGGTGGCCATCGGCCTGCCACTGGCCGAGTCAGCGGCGCGCTGCAGCACACACGCCGCGTTGTATCTGGGCCTCGAAGACCGCGGGCGGCTCGTCTCGGGTGGCTGGGCCGACGTGGCGGTGATGCACGCGCCCACGCTGCAGCTGCGGCAGGTGCTCGTCGAAGGCGAAGTGCTCGAGCTGCCCGCGGCCGGCTGAAGCGCGCCGCGGCCACGCCGACGGCCCCATGCGGTGCGTCCCCACGCGGAGCAGCCCTTGTGCCCGCCGCTACCATCCGCCTCTGCCGGGCCCGCCGATCTGCGGGTGCTGCGGATCCCCTGACCAGGAGCCTCCATGACACGACTCACCGCCCAGGACTTTCAGCCCGAAGTGCTGCAGCTCTTCGACCGTTACGTGCACGGCGACCTCAGCCGCCGCGGTTTCCTCGATCAGGCCGGCCGCTTTGCCGGCAGCCCGGCCGCTGCCGCGGCGCTGCTGGCGGCGCTGAGCCCGCAGTTCGCCGCCGCCCAGGTGGTGGCGCCGACCGACCCGCGCATCGCCACGCGCCGCGCCAGCTTCGATTCACCGCAGGGCCACGGCACGGTGCACGGCCTGCTGGCGCGGCCCATGCAGCCGGCAGGCAAGCTGCCTGCGGTGCTGGTGGTGCACGAGAACCGCGGCCTCAACCCGCACATCGAGGACATCACACGCCGCCTGGCGGTGGACGGGTTCGTTGCCTTTGCACCCGACGCGCTGGCCAGCTACGGCGGCTACCCAGGCAACGAGGACGACGCCCGCGCCGCCTTTGCCAAGGTCGACCAGGCCAAGGCCCGCGCCGACTTCGTGGCCGCGGCGCGCGCGCTGCGCACGCTGTCCGAAAGCACCGGCAAGGTCGGTGTCGTCGGCTTCTGCTACGGCGGCGGCATGGCCAACTACCTGGCCACGCAGCTGCCCGAGCTGGCTGCGGCAGTGCCCTTCTACGGCGGCCAGCCGCCGGCGGCCGATGTGCCGAAGATCAGCGCGCCGCTGCTCATTCACTACGCCAGCGACGATGAGCGCATCAACGCCGCCTGGCCGGCCTACGAAGCGGCGCTGAAGGCGGCGGGCAAGCGCTACGAGGCGCACATCTACCCCAACACCCAGCACGGCTTCAACAACGACACCACGCCACGTTTCGACGCCGCGGCGGCCAAGCTGGCCTGGGAGCGCACGCTGGCCTTCTTCAGGCGCCACCTGGCGTGACCGCGGCCCGGGCGCGGCGCACGGCAGCGGCCCTGCTGCTGGCGGCGCTGTGTGCGGTGGCTGCGCCCGCGGGACTGGCGCAGTCGAAGAAGGACACGGCGGTGATCGGCATGACGCTGGAGCCGCCGGGCCTGGACCCGACGGCCGGCGCCGCTTCGGCCATCGCCGAGATCACGCTCTACAACGTTTTCGAGACGCTGACCAGGATCGGCCCCGACGGCGGCACGAAGCCGCTGCTGGCCGAACGCTGGACGGTTTCACCCGACCTGCGCAGCTGGACCTTCAAGCTGCGGCGCGGCGTGAGCTTCCACAACGGCGAGCCCTTCGACGCCGCGGCGGTGAAGTTCAGCTTCGAGCGCGCCGCCGCCGCCACCAGCCCCAACAAGGACCGCGCCACCTTCGCCAACATCGAAAGCGTCACCACGCCCGATGGCCACACCGTGGTGCTGGCGCTGAAGAACGGCAACCCCGACCTGCTGTTCCAACTCGGGCAGGCCACGGCCGTCATCGTCGAGCCCAAGAGCGCCGCCGGCAACGCGACAAAACCGGTGGGCACCGGCCCCTACCGGCTCGAGAACTGGGCCCGCGGCTCGGCGGTGACGCTGGTGCGCTGGGACGTTCACCGAGACGCACGCAACGTGAAGCTGCGGCGCGTGACGCTGCGTTTCATCAGCGACCCCGCAGCGCAGGTGGCGGCGCTGCTGGCGGGCGACGTCGACGCCTTCCCGCGCGTCTCGGCCGCGCGCAGCCTCAAGGCCTTCGAGGGCAACCGGAAGTTCCAGGTGCTGGTGGGCGGTAGCCGCGCCAAGACCATCCTGGCGCTGAACCACAAGCGAAAGCCGCTCGACGACGTGCGTGTGCGCCGCGCCATCGCCGCCGCCATCGACCGCAAGGCGGTCATCGAGGGCGCTGCCGACGGTTACGGCGTGCCCATCGGCAGCTATTACGTGCCGGGCGCGCCGGGTTACGTCGACACCACCGGCATCAACCCCTACGACCCGGCCAAGGCGCGTGCACTGCTGCACCAGGCCGGCAAGGAACTCGGCTTCACGCTGCCGCTGCAGCTGACGATGAAGCTGCCGCCCACGCCTTATGCGCGCCAGGGTGGTGAGGTCATCGCGGCCATGCTGGCGCAGGTGGGCATCACCGCGAAGATCGAGAACGTCGAATGGGCGCAATGGCTTTCCGGCGTCTACGGCCAGAAGGCCTACGACCTGACGGTCATCAGCCACGTCGAGCCGCTGGACTTCGGCAACTTCGCGCGGCCGAACTACTACTGGGGCTACGAATCGGCCGCGTTCAACACGCTGTGGGCGAAGATTCAGAGCACGCCCGAGGCCGCAGGCCGCCACCGGCTGATGGCCGACGCGCAGCGCCTGGTGGCCAGGGACGTGATCTCGGTCTACCTCTACCAGCCGACCTGGCTGACGGTGGCCGACGCGCGCCTGCAGGGGCTGTGGAAAGACATGCCGCTGCTGGTCAACGACCTGGCGGCATTGCGCTGGCCCTGAGGGCCTGTGAACAAATCCGACCCACCCGCTCGAGCGCCCCAGGCGGCACCGATCGTGGTTGCAAAAGTTCGTCGTAGGCCGAGCTACGGCTGTGCTTTGCGCCTGGATCGACACCGCCTGGAGAGCGCCCGCTCGGGCGCGCCGGATTCATCCACGGGCCTGAGCCCGCCGCCGGCCGGGCCGCAAGCAGAGGGTGGCGCAGAGCCGCGCCGCGGGCTATGCTGCGCGGATACATCATGAAACATCTGCGTCCGCTTCAACCCCAAACCCGGTCCCGTGCCGCCCCCTGGCTGGCCCCGCTGGTGCTGTGGGGTGCGCTGGCGGCCGCGCCGGCCGGCGCCGCGCTGGACGACAGTCTGGCCGAGCCCACCGAGGTGCTGGCGCTGGTGAATGCCCAGCGCGCCGCCGGCGCCACCTGCGGCGACGAGACCATGCCGCCAGCGCCGCCGCTGCAGTGGCACGCGGCGATGGAGCAGGCCGCCGCCGACCACGTGCAGGACGTCGCCGCGCTCGCGGCGCTCACCCACATCGGCAGCGACGGCAGCTCGGTGGGGGCCCGGGTGTGGCGCCACGGCTACGTCTGGGGCGGGGTGGCCGAAAACGTCGCCGGCGGTTACCGCGGCGCGGCCGACACGCTGCGTCTGTGGCTGCGCAGCCCCTCGCACTGCCGCACGCTGATGGGGCCGCGCTACCGCCACGTGGCGGTGGTGGGGCGCCACTTCCCGGGCAGCCGGCTCGGGCACTACTGGGTGATGGTGGTGGCGCGGCCGATGCGGTGAGCGCGGCCGCGGCGCGGCGCGCGCCTCAGCCTGCAGCGAGGTGCGTGTCGTCGGCCCAGCCGTCGATGAGCAGCGTGCCGTCGTGCCAGCGCAGGCGGTTGATGCCGGTGTTCGGGATGTGACATTGCCGCAGCCCGGCCAGCGGCAGCCCGTGCGCGGTGCGCCACAGCATGTCGAGCACGCCGCCGTGCGTGACGACCACCACCCGCTGCCCGGCGCGCGCCACCACCAGTTCGTTCAGCGCAGCCAGCACGCGGCTGTGGAACTGGCGCGGCGTTTCGCCGCCGGGCGCGGCGAAGTCGGCGTCCTGCTGCAACCAGCCGCGCCACAGCGCCGGATGGCGTTCCTGGATGGTGGGCGCGTCCAGCCCCTCCAGCAGGCCGAAGTTCTGCTCACGGAAGCCGGGCAGCACGCCGTCGTCGCGGCCCCAGGCGGCGGCCAGCGGTGCGGCGGTCTGGCGCGCGCGCTGCAGGTCGCTGCTGAAGAGCGCGTCGTGGCGCTCGGCGGCCAGGCACGCCGCCAGGCGTCGGGCCTGCGCCTGGCCGGCTTCGTTCAGCGGCACGTCGACATGGCCCTGGAAACGCTGCAGCCGGTTCCAGTCGGTTTCGCCGTGGCGGATGAAGAGCAGTTCGGTGGCCATGTTCAGCGGGCTGCCCGCTTCACTTCGCGAACAGCTGGCCGCGGTCCTTGAAGGCCTTGAACTCGAGCGCGTTGCCAGAAGGGTCCTTGAAGAACATCGTCGCCTGCTCGCCCACCTGGCCGGCGAAGCGGATGTAGGGCTCGATCACGAACTTCACGCCCTGCGCGCGCAGGCGCTCGGCGAAGGCCTGGAAGTGGTCCCAGTCGAGCACGACGCCGAAGTGCGGCACCGGCACGTCGTGGCCGTCGACCTCGTTGTGGTGCGGGCTCTCGGCGCCGTTGACCTTGGGCGGCGCGAGGTGGGCCACGATCTGGTGGCCGAAGAGGTCGAAGTCGATCCACTCGTCGCTGCTGCGCCCTTCGGGGCAGCCCAGCACGCGGCCGTAGAAGTCGCGTGTGGCAGCCAGTTCGGCGACGGGGAAGGCAAGGTGGAAGGGGGCGATGGTGCTCATGGTGTTTGCGGCGGGCTGAGACTGGCTGTGATTGTCGACCCGCCAGCGCGTCCGCGTGCGGCGACAGGGCTCTGGCAGACTCGGCCGCCATGCGCTCCCTGCTCCTGCTGCCCGGCCTGGCCTGCGATGCCGAACTCTTCGCCGCGCAGCAGGCCGCGCTCGCCGGCGGGCACCGCGTGCACATCAGCGACGTGCACATGCGCGAGCCCACGCTGCCGCAGATGGCCGCGCGCCTGCTGCAGGAGCAGCCCGGCCGCCACGTGCTGGTAGGGGCGTCGATGGGCGGCATGCTGGCGCTGGAGCTGTGGCGCCAGGCGCCACAGCGGGTGCTGGCCATCGCGCTGCTCGGCAGCACGGCGCGGCCCGACACGCCCGAGCTGATCACGCTGCGCACGCAGGCCTGCGCGATGTTCGCCGCCGGCCGCATGGACGAGGTGCTGCGCGCCAACGTGCTGTTCGCCTTCCACCCGCTGCACACACGCAACCGGGCGATGGTCAACGGCTACCTGGCGATGTTGCGCCGTGCCGGTGCCGGCCAGCTGATGGCGCAGAACCGCGCCGTGATGGCACGTGTCGACAGCCGGCCGCTGCTGCCCACCGTCACCTGCCCGCTGCTCGTCGCCTGCGGCGAGGCCGACGCGTTGACCACGCCCGAACATGCGCGCGAGATGGCGGCGCTGGCGCCGCAGGCGCGGCTGGAAATCGTTCCCGGTGCCGGGCACATGCTGACGCTGGAGCAGCCCGAGCGCGTGAACTCGCTGCTGCTGCAGTGGCTGGACGGCTTCAAGGAAACGCCGGGCTGCCCCGAGTTTCCGTGACACCCGTGGGGGCGACGACGGCATCGCCGTCGTCTGGGGCGCCATCACCGCTTGATTTCGGGCGTCAGCACGCTGGTGTCGGTGGTGACCAGTTGCAGCGGATAGCGCTGCCCGGCGACGTGGTCTTCGATGCACTGCAGCACCAGCGCGCTGCGGTGGCAGGCGCGGCTTGCGCGCAGTTCGTACAGCGTCAGCCACAGCGTGCGCACGATGCCGGTGTCGAGCGTGCGGCCGGGCAGCTCGTCGCCAACCGTGCCGCAGAAGGCAAAGCGCAGGTAGGTGATGTCCTCGCCCGTGGCCGGGCGCTGGAAGCGCGACAGGTACACGCCCACCAGCGCGCTGGGCGTGAACACACGCGCTGTCTCTTCCAGCGCCTCGCGCACCACGCCCTGCTGCGGCGACTCGCCGGGGTCGAGGTGGCCGGCCGGGTTGTTGAGCTTCAGGCCCTCGGGCGTGTGCTCTTCCACCAGCAGGTAGCGCACCGGGTGGCTGCCGTCGGCGATGACGGCAGCCACCGTGGTGCTGGGGCTCCAGCGTGCACTCACCGCACGGCCGGGCTCAGGACGCCGTGGCCACCGGCAGGGCCTGCGCCAGCTTGACCGCCTGCCGCGCCGCGTGCAGCAGCGGCTCGGTGTAGCCGCTGGGCTGCTCCGTGCCCTTGAACACGAGGTCGAGCGCGGCGCGGTAGGCCAGGCTCGAGTCCCAGTGGCCGGCCATCGGCTGGTACAGCGGGTCGCCATCGTTCTGCGTGTCCACCACCGCGGCCATGCGGCGGAAGGTGCTGTGCACCTGCTCGGCCGTGACGATGCCGTGTTCGAGCCAGTTCGCGATGTGCTGGCTGCTGATGCGCAGCGTGGCACGGTCTTCCATCAGGCCGACGTTGTGGATGTCGGGCACCTTGCTGCAGCCCACGCCCTGGTCGACCCAGCGCACCACATAGCCCAGAATGCCCTGCGCGTTGTTGTCCAGCTCCTGCTGCTTGTCGGCGGCGCTCCAGCCGGCCACGGTGGCGGCGGCCGCCACGGGCACCGTCAGCAGGCCCTGCAGCAGCGTGTCGCGCAGCGCGCTGGCGTCCTGCTTTTCCAGCTCGGCCTGCACGGCTGCCACGTCCACCTGGTGGTAGTGCAGCGCGTGCAGCGTGGCCGCGGTGGGGCTGGGCACCCACGCGGTGTTGGCGCCGGCGCGCGGATGCGCGATCTTCTGTTCCAGCATCGCCGCCATCAGGTCGGGCATGGCCCACATGCCCTTGCCGATCTGCGCCTTGCCGCGCAGCCCGCAGGCCAGCCCGACGAGCACGTTGTTGCGCTCGTAGGCCTGGATCCATTCGCTGCTCTTCATGTCGCCCTTGCGGCGCATCGGGCCGGCGCGCATCGCGGTGTGCATCTCGTCGCCGGTGCGGTCGAGGAAGCCGGTGTTGATGAAGGCCACGCGGCTCTTCGCCGCGGCGATGCAGGCCGCCAGGTTCAGGCTGGTGCGGCGCTCCTCGTCCATGATGCCCAGCTTCACCGTGCTGTCGGGCAGGCCCAGCATCTGCTCGACGCGGCCGAACAGTTCACTGGCGAAGGCCACCTCGGCCGGGCCGTGCATCTTGGGCTTGACGATGTAGACGCTGCCGGTGCGGCTGTTGCCGATGGGCGTGTCATCGGGCAGGCGGCCATGGTGCTGCAGGTCGTGCATCGCAATGGTCGTCGTCACCACGGCGTCGAGGATGCCTTCCGGGATCTCCTTGTCGCTGCCATCGTCACTGCGCCACAGCACCGCGGGGTTGGTCATCAGATGGCCGACGTTGCGCAGGAACATGAGGCTGCGGCCGTGCAGGATGACGTCTTCACCGGCCACGCCGTGGTAGATGCGGTCGGGGTTGAGCCCGCGCGTGAACATGCGGCCGCCCTTGCTCACCAGCTCGGTCAGCGAACCCTTCAGGATGCCCAGCCAGTTGCGATAGCCCAGCAGCTTGTCGTCGGCGTCGACCGCGGCCACCGAGTCCTCGAGGTCGAGAATGGTCGACAGCGCCGCTTCCATCACCACGTCGCTCACGCCGGCGGGGTCGGCGCGGCCGATGGGCGTGGTGCGGTCGACACGGATGTCGATGTGCAGGCCGTTGTGGCGCAGCAGCACGCTGCTGGGCGACGCCGGGTCGCCCTGGAAGCCGACCATCAACGATGGGTCGGCGAGGTCGACGATGTGGCCCGACGCCAGCCTGACGTGCAGGTGCCCGCCTTCGACCCAGTAATGCGTGCTGCCGACGTGGCTGCCTTCGGTCAGGGGTGCGGCCTCGTCGAGAAAGCGCCGCGCAAACGCGATGACACTCTGGCCGCGCACCGGGTTGTAGGCGCCGCCGCGTTCGGCGCCGCCGGTCTCGGGCAACGCGTCGGTGCCGTAGAGCGCGTCGTAGAGCGAACCCCAGCGGGCGTTCGCTGCATTCAGCGCATACCGTGCATTCAGGATCGGCACCACCAGTTGCGGGCCGGCCTGCAGTGCGAGCTCGGCGTCGACGTTGGCCGTGGTCGCCTTCACGTCCGCGGGATGGGGAACCAGGTAGCCGATCTGCTCCAGGAAGGCACGGTAGGCGGCCATGTCGCTGACCGGGCCCGGGTGCTGCGTGTGCCATTGGTCCAGCGCCGTCTGCAGGCGGTCGCGTTCGGCCAGCAGCGAGGTGTTTTTCGGCGCCAGGTCGCGCACGATGGCGTCGAAGCCGGCCCAGAACTTCTCGGGCGAGACGCCGGTGCCGGGCAGCACTTCGTCATCGATGAAGCTGACCAGCACGTCGGCGACCTGCAGGCTGTGGAGGGTGGTGCGCATGGGGAAGTCTCCCGGTTCAGGGTGAAGAAGGTGCCGCGGCGGGGCGGGCGGCCAGTTTGGGCAGGCAATCCAGCACGTCGCGCAGGCTGCGGCCCGTGCGGGTGGGTTCGACGCCCAGGCGGTCCAGCGGCGCGCCGCCGCGGTTCACCCACAGCGTGCTGTAGCCGAACCAGGTGGCGCCGATGGCGTCCCAGCAGTTGCTGCTGACGAAGAGGATCTCGCGCGCCGGCAGGCCAAAAGCGGCCGGCCCCAGCGCGTAGGCGGCGGGGTCGGTCTTGAAGCGGCGCACCGGGTGCACGCTGAGCACCTGCGCCAGATAGTCGGTGAAACCGGCACTCTTCACGGCCACGCCCAGCATCTCGGGGTTGCCGTTGCTCAGGATGCCCGCCGGCACACCGCGGCGCTTCAGCTCGGCCAGCACCTCACGGTTCTCGGGGAATGCGCTGAGGTGGCGGTATTCGTTCATCAGCCGCTCTTCGGCGGCGGCGTTCAGCGCCAGGCCCAGGCGCTCGGCGGTGAACTGCAGGGCGGCGCGTGTCAGGTCCCAGAAGGGCCGGTAATGAGTGTCGGGCTCGAGGCTCATCGTCACCAGGCGCGTGTACTCGATCTGCTTGTCGCGCCACAGCAGGCTGAGGCGTTCGCCGTGGCCGGGGAACAGCTGCTCGGCCAGCAGGGCCACGCTGTGCACGTCGAACAGCGTGCCGTAGGCGTCGAACAGGACAGCCCGGATTTTCATGAACTCACTGTATTCGATGTGCTGGCCGACATTAAGCGCATGAGAAGTCATGGATTTGTGCGTTGGGTGGGCATAATAAGCCTGCATGAGCCACCTCAAGCAACTGGAGTCCTTCGTCTCGGTGTCCACCAAGGGCAGCCTGACAGCGGCGGCACTGGCCGAGGGTGTGGCGCCGGCGGTCATCGGCCGCCGCATCGACGCGCTGGAAGAGCGCCTGGGCGTGAAGCTGCTGGTGCGCACGACGCGGCGCATCACGCTCACCCACGAGGGCAGTGCCTTCCTGGAAGACGTCCAGCGTGTGCTGGCCGACCTGGGGAGTGCCGAGGCGAGTGTCAGCGCCGGCGGCGTGAAGGCCAGCGGCCACCTGCGCATCACCGCGCCAGCGGGCTTCGGCCGCCGCCACGTCGCGCCGCTGGTGCCGGGCTTCGTGGCCGCGCATCCCGACGTCAGCCTGAGCCTGAACCTCAGCGACCGTGTGGTCGACATCGTCAACGAGGGTTTCGACTGCGCCATCCGCGTTGGCGACCTGCCCGATTCCAGCCTCGTCAGCGTGCGCCTGGCCGACAACCGGCGCCTGTGCGTGGCCACGCCCGTCTACCTGCAGCGCGCCGGCGTGCCCGCCGCGCCGGCCGACCTGATGCGCCACGCCTGCCTGACGCTGAGCAGCGACGCCAGCCAGACGCGCGGCTGGGCCTTCCAGGTCGACGGCGAGGTGAGCCACCTGCGCCCCAGCGGCCCGCTGGACTGCAGCGACGGGCAGGTGTTGCACGACTGGTGCCTGCAGAGCCTGGGCATCGCCTGGCGCAGCACCTGGGAGGTGGAAGGCGACCTCGCGGCCGGCCGCCTGCAGGTGGTGCTGGAACGCTACGCGGCGCCGCCCAACGGCATCTACGCTGTTTTTCCGCAACGCAAGCACCTGCCGCTGCGGGTGCGGCTGTGGATCGATTTCATCAAGCACAGCTACGGCGATGCGGCCTACTGGAGCGCGGCCACCGCGCAGGCGCGCAACGCGGGCGACTAGGGCCGAACGGGCGTTGCCGTTCGGCCCGGTGCGGGCGTTCGCATCTTCGTTGCTGAGGGCGTGCTTGTCGTCGCGCGAGATCAGGCCGCCCCGGGGTGCTCTTGCTGCGTTCATGCCCGTGGCTTGCGCCCCGGGCGCTCGCCAGGCATGAGCACAGGCCCCCACCCGACGCCCTCGGCCCTCGCCACGATTGTCAGCACGCGAACGGCCGCAGAGGGCCGAATCCAGCCGCAACGAAAGAGGGCGCCCTGCGGCGCCCCCCGATCGAACCACGCTCGCGGCGTGTTTACTTCTTCGCCGCGGCGGCCTCGTCGGCCATGCACTTCTTGACGTGGCTGTTCTTGGCTGCGCCGGCCAGCTTCTTGTCGGCGGCCGACTTGGCGCAGGTCGGGCTGACGGCGGCGGTAGCGGCGGTGCCGGCGTCCTTCTCGCACTTCTTGACGAAGCTGGTCTTGGCGGCGCCCGCCAGCTTCTTCTCGGTGGCCTTGGCGGCGCAGTCGGCGTTGGCGGCGAAAGTGTTGCCGGCGAACAAGGCGCAGGCGGTGACCAGGGTGGTGAGCAGGATCTTCTTCATGAGGGCTTCTCTTTCGTGTGGTGGGGTGGCTTCTTGCCGCCGTCGTTGCATCAGACCCTTCGACGCCCGGCTAGCCCTGAACGCCCGACACCGGGTTTGCGCTGACGCGCCGCCGCTGGCGGCCGACTCACATCACGCGCCGCGGGTGGGCCAGCGTTTCGTGCGCGGTATGCAGGCGCCGCACCAGCACGCCGATGAAGGCCTTGTCGAAGAGGTGGCGCGTGGGTAGCGACAGCTGTTCCATCGTTTCGGGCGTGAAGGCCACCGTCGTGGCCTGTTGCGCCACCAGGATGTCCACCGTGTGCGTGCGCAGCTCGGGGTTGGGTGCCAGGTAAGCCATCTCGCCGACCGAACTGCCGGCGCCCAGCTTGGCCACCGCCTTGCCGTCGCGGTAGATCTCGACCTGGCCCTGCGTGATGATGTGGAAGGTGTTGCCTTCCTCGCCCTTGCGGAACAGCGCCGCGCCATAACCGTGGCGCTGCCATTTTGCGCGGTGCACCACCTCCCACAGCTCGACGTCGCCGAAGCCGGCAAAAAACTCCAGCGAACGCAGCAGCGTGAAGCGCTCGGAATCGAGCACCTCCTGCACCGAGCCGCGCACGGCCTGGCGGTCGGCGCTCAGCGCCGACAGCACCTGTGCGAACTCGTTCCAGTCGGCCGGCCGCAGGTCGCGGTCCTTGGCCAGGCAGCGCTCGACCAGCGACTGCAGTTCCTTGGGCACGCCCTCGCGCAGCAGCGCCAGCGAGGGCGCCGTGCCGTGGTAGATCTGGTTCATGATCGCCTGCTGCTGCTGGGCGTCGAAGGGCGGCCGGCCGGCGATCAGGTGGTAGAGCACGGCCCCCAGCGAGTACATGTCGGCACGGCAGTCGAGCACGTCGCCATCGAGCTGCTCGGGCGACATGTAGGCCAGGCTGCCCACGCGGTACACCTGCGTGTGGTCGGCGCCCTGGTTGAAAACGCTGCCGAAGTCGGTGACCTTGACCTGCGTGACCTGCTCGCCGTCCACCTCCACCAGCAGATTGGCGGGTTTGACGTCGCGGTGGATCAGGCCCTGGCGGTAGCAGTAGCCCAGCGCCATCGCGCACTTGAAGCCGACCTCGACGATCTGCTGTATCGGCAACAGGCTGTCGGCGCGGCAATAGCGGCGCAGCGTGCCGCCGCTGACGTATTCCATCACCAGGTAGGGCGCCTCGACGTCGGCCACGGCATCGAGGATCTGCACCACGTTCGGGTGGTGAAGGCGCCCGACGAGCGCGGCCTCGGCGGCGAAGAAGCGCCGCTGGTAGTGCGATTCGCGTGAATTCGGCAGCATGCCGAGGCGCACCCGCTTGATCGCCACGTCGCGGTTGGCGAAGGGGTCGTGGGCCAGGAAAACCTCGCTGGTGGCGCCTTCGCCAATCTTGGCCTTCACCGCGTATTTGCCGATGTGGCTGGGCGCGCCGCCCTCGGGCAGGTCGGGATCGGCGTTGATCAGTTTCGACAAGGGCATGACCGGCAGGGGCCTCACGGGGGCAAGCGCCGGCAGATTGTGGACCGAAGCCACCACGCCGCGCTGCGATGGCGCCACGGTAACAAGGGGCCGAAAAGTAGAATCGTGCGCATGATCCAAGCCAAGCACGAGTTGCAGCAGGCCCTGCAGGGCGCCCTGGCCGAGCTGGCCGCGGCCGCCGGCGCCGCCAGCCCGTCCGCCGCCTTCGAGTCGCCGAAGCAGGCCGCGCATGGCGACCTGGCCATCACGGCGGCCATGCCGCTGTCGCGCGCGCTGAAGAAAAACCCGCGCGAGATCGCCACCGCGCTGGTGCAAACGCTGCAGGCCACGCCGGCCTTCCAGCGCTGGGTGCAGGCGCTGGAAGTCGCCGGCCCCGGCTTCATCAACCTGCGCTTGGCGCCGGCGGCCAAGCAGGCCGTGGTGACCGAGGTGCTGGCCGCCGGCCCGAGCTACGGCGGCCAGCCGGCCAACGGCCGCAAGGTGATGGTCGAGTTCGTGTCGGCCAACCCGACTGGCCCGCTGCACGTGGGCCACGGCCGCAACGCGGCGCTGGGCGACAGCATCAGCCGCCTGCTCGAGACCCAGGGCGACCAGGTGCAGCGCGAGTTCTATTACAACGACGCCGGTGTGCAGATCGCCAACCTGGCGCTGTCCACGCAGTGCCGCCTGAAGGGCCTGAAGCCTGGCGACACCGGCTGGCCCGCATCGGCCTACAACGGCGAGTACATCGCCGACATCGCCGCCGACTTTGCGGCGAAAAAGACGGTGCACGCCGACGACCGCGGTTTCACCGCCAGCGGCGACCCCGACGACGTCGACGGCATCCGCCAGTTCGCGGTGGCCTACCTGCGCCACGAGCAGGACCTGGACCTGCGCGCCTTCGGCGTCCAGTTCGACCACTACTTCCTCGAGAGCAGCCTCTACACCAGCGGCCGCGTCGAAGACACCGTCAAGCGCCTGGTGGCCTCTGGCAAAACCTACGAAAAGGACGGCGCGCTGTGGCTGCGCACCACCGACTACGGTGACGACAAGGACCGCGTCATGCGCAAGTCGGCGCCGGCCGGCGCCGACTCGACAGTCACGGACGGCAGCGTCTACACCTACTTCGTGCCCGATGTCGCCTACCACCTGGCCAAGTGGGAGCGCGGATTCACCAAGGTCATCAACGTGCAGGGCACCGACCACCACGGCACGGTGGCGCGGGTGCGCGCCGGGCTGCAGGCCGTGGGCCTGGGCATCCCGGCGGGTTACCCCGACTACGCGCTGTACAAGATGATCCTGGTGACCAAGGACGGCCAGGAGGTCAAGCTGTCCAAGCGCGCCGGCAGCTATGTCACGCTGCGCGATCTGATCGAATGGACCAGCCGCGACGCGGTGCGCTTTTTCCTCGCCAGTCGCAAGTCCGACGCGGAGTTCGTGTTCGACATCGATCTCGCGCTGAAGGCCAGCGACGAGAACCCGGTCTTCTACGTGCAGTACGCGCATGCGCGCATCTGCTCGGTGCTGGCCGCGTATGCGCAGGGCCAAGGCGCGGCCGCCCTGGGTGCCGACTTCGCCGCTGCCGACCTGGCGCTGCTGACGGCGCCTGCCGAGGCCGCGCTGATGCTCAAGCTGGCCGAATACCCAGGCATGCTGAGCCGCGCCGCGGCTGAACTCGCGCCGCACGACGTCGCCTTCTATCTGCGCGAACTGGCCGCGGCCTTCCACAGCTACTACGCGGCCGAGCGTTTCCTGGTCGACGACCCGGCGCTGGCGCGCGCCCGCATGGCGCTGCTGGCGGCCACGGCGCAAGTGCTGAAGAACGCGCTGGGGGTGCTGGGGGTCTCGGCCCCGCAGGCCATGGCGCGGGAACCCGCCGTGGCGGTGCAGGAGGTGGTGGCATGAGAGCGCCGGGCAGCCCCAAGGGCGAATACCGCAGTGCGCAGCACGAAGGTACTCCAATGAGCGCGCCGGGCCGCAGCCAAGCGCGAATTCCGAAGCGCGCAGCGCGGAGGGAAGTCCAGTGAGCGCGCCGCAACGCAAGCCGCAGCGCGGTGGTTTCGTGATGGGCCTGGTAGCCGGGCTGCTCATCGGCCTGGCGCTGGCGCTGGGCGTGGCGCTGTACATCACCAAGGCGCCGGTGCCCTTCATCGACAAGGTGCCGCAGCGCACTGCCGAGCAGGACAGTGCCGAGGTCGAGCGCAACCGCAGCTGGGACCCGAATGCGCTGCTGGGCGGCAAGCCGGCGCGCCCGGCGGCGCCAGCTTCCGCCGCGACCGGCGCCTCCGCGCCAGTGGTGAGCGCGGCACCGGCGACGGCAATGCCGCTGCCCGCGGCCCCGGCTGCCCCGGCGTCGGTGGCTGCGGCGCGCCCGCCGGCGCGCGATCCCGCCGCCATCCTGGCCGGCGAGCCGGCGCCCGCCGCGCCGACGGGCTTCGACTTCTACGTCCAGGCGGGCGCCTACACACGCACCGAGGACGCCGAAGGCCAGCGTGCACAACTGGCCATGCTGGGCCAGCAGGCCAGGATCAGCGAACGGGCGCAGGCCGGCCGTACCGTGTTCCGCGTGCGCCTGGGGCCTTTCCCAAGCCGCGAAGAGGCCGACCTGCTGCAGGGCAAACTCCAATCCCAGGGCATCGAGTCGCAGATCGTGCGCGTCGAACGCCCTTGAACCCGCGGCCCGACGCACAAGCCCTGACGGCGACTGCCCGGGTCACGACATCCACCACGAGAGGACAGCTATGAAGCGGCGCGAGTTTTCCACCCACCTGGCCGGTGCGGGCCTGGGCCTGGCCCTGGCCGGCACGGCCCATGCGCAGGGCGCGCTCGAGGAAGGCAAGCACTACGTGCGCCTGCAGACCGCCGCGCCGGTGACGCTGCCGTCGCCCGACAAGAAGGTCGAGGTGATCGAGTTCTTCTGGTACGGCTGCCCGCACTGCTTCACGTTGGAGCCGCTGATCGCCGCGTGGACCAAGACGCTGGCGCCCGATGTGGCGTTCCGGCAGCTGCCCTTCGCCTTCATCGGTCCGCCCGAGCATCAGAAGCTGTTCTACGCACTCGAGGAACTGGGCCAGCGCGAGGCGCTGCAGCGCCGCATCTTCACCGCCATCCACGTCGACCGGCAGCGCATCAACACCGAGGCCGACATCATCGCCTTCATGGTGGCCAACGGCGTCGACCGCGCCAAGTTCACCGACGCCTGGAAGTCTTTCGGCGTCAACACCAAGATCAACCGCGGCAAGCAGTTGTCGAACGCCTACAAGATCGACGGCGTTCCGGCCATCGGCATCCAGGGCCGCTACTACACCTCGGCGACGCTGGCCGGCAGCCACGAGCGTGCGCTGGCCGTCTCGAACTACCTGATCGACCGCGCGCGGAAGGGCTGAGCCCGCACGTGCAAGCCCGGAAGGGCTTGCTCGGCTGGCGAAGGCCCAAGTGCGATTTCACGCCTGCGGGCTGGGGTCGGATGACAGGTCGCCCCTGCGGACGACTTGTCGCCTACCGAAGGCCCGGGCGCATGCTTGGCGACCGGGCTGACACCGGGGCGCCGCGCCCCGGTGTCATTTCACGGCGCGAGCGCGGGGCGCCGGCACCACTTGTGGCTAGAATGGTCTGCAAGTTCCGTGCCGAAATTCATGCCATCTGCCTCATCGTTTTCTCTGGTCTTCCTGCTGGCCTGCCTGTGGGCCACGGGTGCGTCGTGGGCCGAGAAGGCCGACCGCAGCAAGCCCATGGTCGTCGAGGCCGAGCGTGGCTCCACCTTCGACCTGCAACGGCAGGTCACGGTGCTCAACGGCAACGCCGTCATCAGTCAGGGCACGATGGTGCTGCGCGCCGAACGCATCGAACTGCGCGAGGCGCCCGACGGCTACCGAGCCGCCAGCGCGATCGGCTTGCCCGGCAAGCCCGCCACCTGGCGCCAGCGCCGTGACGGCGGTACCGACGAGGTGGTGGAAGGCAGCGCCGAACGTATCGACTTCGACGGCCGCGCCGACACGCTGCGTTTCGTCGGCAACAGCGCCGTGCGCCGGCTGAGGGGCGGCGTGGTGGCCGACGAGATCACCGGCGCCACCATCGTCTGGGACAACACGGCCGAGATCTTCAGGGTCGAAGGCGGCGCCACCAGCGCCACCAATCCCACCGGACGGGTGCGCGTGACGCTGACGCCGCGGGCCGAGCCGGCCAGCGGTGCCAAGGCACCCGCCACCGCGCCGGCGCCGCTGACGCCCAGCCGCAACCTGGCAGAGCCGCGCTGATGCTGGCGTCCACCGCGCCGGCGTCGGCGGCCGGGCCCGCCACGCCGCCTGCCGGCCCGCCCGCGGCACCGCAGGCGGCGAGCCGCCTCGAGGCCACCCACCTGCAGAAGCGCTACGGCGCACGTACCGTCGTCAAGGACGTGCACCTGGCCGTGAATGCAGGCGAGGTGGTCGGCCTGCTGGGCCCCAACGGCGCCGGCAAGACCACCACCTTCTACATGGTGGTCGGCCTGGTGCGCGCCGACCAGGGCGAGATCCTGATCGACGGCCAGCCGGTGCAGGGCCTGCCCATCCACCGCCGTTCGCGCCTGGGCCTGAGCTACCTGCCGCAGGAGGCGTCGATCTTCCGCAAGCTGACGGTGGAAGAGAACATCCGCGCCGTGCTCGAACTGCAGCTGGGCCCCGACGGCCGGCCGTTGAAGACGGCCGTCATCAACGAGCTGCTGAACAAGCTGTTGCACGACCTGGCGATCGAGAAGCTGCGCGACTCGCCGGCCCCGGCGCTGTCGGGCGGCGAGCGCCGGCGCGTCGAGATCGCACGCGCGCTGGCCACGCAGCCGCGTTTCATCCTGCTCGACGAGCCCTTTGCCGGTGTCGACCCGATCGCCGTCATCGAAATCCAGAAGATCATCCGTTTCCTGCGTTCGCGCGGCATCGGCGTGCTCATCACCGACCACAACGTGCGCGAGACGCTGGGCATCTGCGACCGCGCCTACATCATCAGCGAGGGCAGCGTGCTGGCCGAAGGCACGCCGCACGACATCGTCGCCAACGCCGAGGTACGAAAGGTGTACCTGGGCGAGAACTTCAGAATGTGACATGGGGCCCCCAGGCTTGTCGCTTCGCGCCTTTGCCACCCCCCGGGGGGGCTCTTGCTACGGCCCGGCAGAGCCGGATCCGTGCAAGGCCTTGATCGCGGCGCCCGCGGTTGCAGGAACCGCATCATGAAACCGTCGTTACAGGTACGCCTGTCCCAGCACCTGGCGCTGACGCCGCAGCTGCAGCAATCCATCCGCCTGCTGCAGCTCAGCACGCTGGAGCTGCACCAGGAAGTGGGGCAGATGCTGGAGCAGAACCCCTTCCTCGAGGCCGAGGACGAGCTGCTGGCCAACCCCTTCGAGACACCGCCCGAGCGCCAGGCTGTCGACCGCGTGGCCGACCGCGTCGGCGACGGCGAAGCCGCCAACGAGGCGCCCGACGCGGGCGAGGCGGTGAGCGAGATCCGCGGCGACGAGTTCGGCACCACCGCGCGCGACGACTGGGAAAACGGCACCGAGGGTGACGACTTCGACGGCATCCGCGAAACACCGTCGTCGTCGTCGTCGTCGTCGACGGCCAACAGCGAGGGCGACGACTTCGAGCCGCAGGAGCGCCGTTCGAGCAGCGGTTCGCTCGAGGATCACCTGCGCCTGCAGGTGATGGGCATGCGCCTCTCGGAGGCTGACCACGCTGCGCTGTGGGTGCTGATCGAGAGCCTGGACGCCGACGGCTACCTGGCCGACCCGCTGGACGAGATCGCCGAACGCCTGGCCGCGATGCTGGGCGTCGAGGACGCCGAGGGCCGCGCCGACATCGACGACCGCCTGCGCTGCGCGCTGCGCTGGCTGCAGAGCCTGGAGCCCACCGGGGTGGGTGCGCGCAACCTCGGTGAATGCCTGAGCCTGCAGCTGAAGCAGCTGCCGAAGGCGCCGGCGCGCCAGCTTGCGCTGCGCATCTGCGACCAGTACCTCGAGCTGCTGGCGCGCCGCGACGTCAAGCGCCTGACCGCGCTCACCGGCACCGACGAGGGCCTGGTGCGCGACGCGCAGCTGCTCATCATCGCCTGCGAGCCCAAGCCGGGCCGGCCCTACGCCGCCGACGAGGCCACTGTGGTCGTGCCCGACGTCATCGTGCGCAAGACCGGCCGCGGCCTGAGCGTGACGCTGAACCCCGACGTGATGCCCAAGCTGCGCATCAACGACCTGTATGCCCAGGCCGCAAAAGGCCAGCGCGGCGCCTCGGCCAATCCGGGCCTGAGTTCGCGCCTGCAGGAGGCGCGCTGGTTCGTGAAGAACATCCAGCAGCGCTTCGACACCATCCTGCGTGTCAGCAAGGCCATCGTCGAACGCCAGAAGGCCTTCTTCACGCACGGCGCCATCGCGATGAAGCCGCTGGTGCTGCGCGAGATCGCCGACGAACTGGGTCTGCACGAAAGCACCATCTCGCGCGTGACCACCGCGAAATACATGGCCACGCCGCAGGGCACCTTCGAGCTGAAGTACTTCTTCGGCAGCAGCCTGAACACCGACGCCGGCGGCAACGCCAGCAGCACCGCGGTGCGCGCGCTGATCCAGCAGTTCGTGATTGCGGAGGACACGAAGAAGCCGTTGTCCGACAGCCAGCTCAGCGACATGCTGGAAGAGCAGGGCATCCAGGTGGCGCGGCGCACGGTGGCCAAGTACCGCGAGGCGCTGAAGATCGCCCCCGCATCCCTGCGCAAAGCCATCTGATGTCGGCCCTGTTCCTGCCCTGCGCCGGCGGCGTCGAGGCCCTGCTGGCCGACGAGGTGCTGCGCATCACCGGCATCAGCGCCGAGACGACGCGCGGCGGCGTATGGGTCGAGGGCGATCAACGCACGGCCATGCAGTTGAACCTCGAAAGCCGCCTCGCCACGCGTGTGCTGTGGCCGCTGGCCGACGGCTCCTACCGCGACGAACACGACCTCTACGATCTGGCGCGGCGCGTCGACTGGATGCACTGGATTTCGCCGGCGCAGACGCTGCGGGTCGACGTCACCGCGATGCGTTCTCCGCTGCAGAGCCTGAACTTCGCCGCGCTGCGCATCAAGGATGCGGTGTGCGACACGCTGCGTGACGCCACCGGCGAACGCCCCAGCGTCGACACGCGCCGCCCTGACCTGCCGATCGCGCTCTTCGTCGGCCCCGAACACGCGACGATCTACGTCGACACCTCGGGCGAGGCCCTCTTCAAGCGCGGCTGGCGCGAAGACACCGGCGAGGCGCCGCTGAAGGAAACCCTGGCCGCCGCGATGCTGGCCGCCACCGGCTGGGCCGGGCGCGCCGAGGACGGCCCACTCTTCGACCCCTGCTGCGGCGCCGGCACGATCGCCATCGAAGCGGCGCAGATGGCCTGCGGCATCGCGCCCGGCGGCCAGCGCCGCTTCGCCTTCGAGCGTTTGCTGCCTTTCCGCGACCACCTCGCCGCCTGGCGTGAACTGCAGCAGGCCGCGCAGGCCCGGGTGCACACGCCGGCGGTGCCCATCTTCGCCGGTGACGTCAGCTTCCGCATGACCGACTTCGCCACCCGCAACGCCGAGCGCGCCGGCGTGCTGCAGGCCATCGAGTTCAAGACCGCCGACGCGCTGCAGCGCCCGCCGCCAGTTGCCAGCGGCACGATCGTGATCAATCCACCCTATGGCGAGCGCATCGCGCCCAAGGGCCAGGGCACCGCCACGGCGCGCGAGGGTTTCGAGGGCGGCGGCAGCTCGGCCGAGTTTTTCGGCAGCCTGGCCTCGCACTGGAAACGCCAGTACGCGGGTTGGACGGCCTGGCTGCTGAGCCCCGACATGAAGCTGCCCGGCCTGATGCGCCTGAAGGAAAGCCGCCGCGTGCCGCTGTGGAACGGCGCCATCGAGTGCCGGCTGTTCCGCTTCGACCTGGTGGCCGGCTCCAACAAACGGGCGGACGCCGGCTGACCAAGGCCTTGCGCGGAACCGG
>Ga0105047_10002631_pt1 | contig 31945 bp, 37 predicted proteins | sample MAT04_FD_78384 | JGI IMG/M metagenome (GOLD analysis project Ga0105047, IMG submission 78384) | Freshwater microbial communities from Lake Fryxell liftoff mats and glacier meltwater in Antarctica - MAT-04 (megahit assembly) | ecosystem: Environmental > Aquatic > Freshwater > Ice > Liftoff... | reverse complement strand
CGCGGCGGCAACCTTTTTCGCGGGCGCGGCGGCAGGTTTGGCAGCTGCCACTTTCTTGGCGGGTGCGGCGGCAGGTTTGGCAGCTGCCACTTTCTTGGCGGGTGCGGCGGCAGGTTTGGCAGCTGCCACTTTCTTGGCGGGTGCAGCGGCAGGTTTGGCAGCTGCCACTTTCTTGGCGGGTGCAGCGGCAGGTTTGGCAACAGCCACTTTCTTCGCGGGTGCAGCAGCAGGTTTGGCAGCAGCCACTTTCTTCGCGGGTGCAGCAGCAGGTTTGGCAGCAGCGGCTTTCTTCGCGGGTGCAGCAGCGGGTTTGGCAGCAGCAGCTTTCTTGGCTGGTTCAGCTGCGGCTTTCGCGGCGGCGGGCTTTGCTACGGTGGCTTTCTTGGCGGGACTTTTTGCAGGTTTGGCAACGGGCATGTCTGACTCCTCGATTAATGAAGGGTTTGGCCGGAAAGCCTTTTGCCTCAAGTACTTCCACGCGAACAAGAGGCGTGCGGCGATTGTAGAACAAAAAAAAGCGCGCTCTGCAAGCCAAGGGCGCGCTTTTGCTTGATTTCAGCGGCTTGGTGATGCCAAAAAGGCACAAAAATATCAGCCCGGCAACACGCTTTCCTGAGCCAATAGATCTTCTATGCGTTCGCGCGCATGGATCAGGTGCATCTGCTTGCCATCAATCATCACCTCAGCCGCGCGTGGCCGAGTGTTGTAGTTCGAACTCATGCTCATACCGTAGGCGCCGGTCGAACAGATGGCAAGAAGATCATCCTGGGCTAGCGCCAAGGCGCGATCATGGCCAAGAAAATCACCGCTCTCGCAGACCGGGCCGACGATGGCATAGCTGCGCGTTGCCGCATCGACCCGCTCATGGACCGGCAGGATGTCGTGCCAGGCGTCATACAGCGCCGGCCGCATCAGGTCATTCATCGCGGCATCGACGATGGCGAAATCTTTCGTTTCGCCGTGTTTCAGGTATTCCACCCGCGTCAGCAACCAACCGGCATTGCCGACCAGCGCGCGGCCCGGTTCAACCACCAGGCGTTCGCTGCGACCTTGCATGCGGGCCAGAATGACGCTGGCGTATGCGTCCAGTTCGGGCGGAGTTTCGTCACGATAGCGAATGCCGACGCCACCGCCGATATCGATGTGTTGCAGCCGTATTCCCTCCGCGTGCAGGCCTGTGACCAGTTCAAGCACACGATCCAACGCTTCGCCGAAAGGGGCGACGTCAGTCAGTTGCGAGCCGATATGGCAATCAATGCCGGTAATGCGCAGATGCGCCATGCTGGCCGCTTCGCGATAGACGCGCAGGGCATGTTCGTGGGCAATGCCGAACTTGTTGTCTTTCAGGCCGGTGGAAATATAGGGATGCGTTTTGGCATCGACATTCGGGTTGACACGCAAGCTGATGGCGGCGGTCTGGCTCAGCTCGCTGGCAACCTGATTCAAGCGCGCCAGTTCGCTCTCCGATTCGACGTTGAAGCAATGAATGCCGGCGGTCAGGGCCGCACGCATTTCCGCCGCGGTCTTGCCGACGCCAGAAAAAACCACCTTCGCCGGATCGCCGCCAGCAGTCAGCACACGCGCCAGTTCGCCGCCGGAAACGATGTCGAAGCCGGCGCCCAGGCGTGCGAACAGATTCAGAATCGCAAGACTGGAATTGGCCTTTACCGCATAGCAAATCAGATGCGGATGCGCCGCCAGGGCTTGGTCATAGGCTCGATACGCCTGCTCCAGTGCGGCGCGGGAATAGAGATAACACGGTGTGCCGAATTGGGCGGCGACCTCTGCGAGCGGCACATCCTCGACATGCAGGATGCCGTCCCGGCGTGAAAGAGCGTTCATTTTTGGGCGGGCTGAGTAGGTTGTGCCGGTTGGCTGGGTTGGGCCAGGGAAGACGTCGGCGTGACGGTATCCGGTAGATACAAGGCGCCTTTTTTGCCGCAGCCGGAGAGCGTTAAAAAAATGCCTGACAAGGCGCAGATCAAGAAGAAATTTCGCATGGGGAGGCCTTTAAAATCGGAGGCAGTTTAGCAGCCCCGAGTTTGTCTCCCAAGGCTGCGCCCACCTGGAGCATTGGATGACCGAAACTGAATACACACGTTTGGCCGATGACACGCTGAACAAACTGGAACAGGCGATCGAACACGCCGATGCCGATTTCGATTATGAATTTTCCGAAGGCGGCATTCTGCAAATCGAATTCGTCGATGACTCGGTCATTGTTGTCAATAAGCAAGCCGCAGCGCAGGAGATATGGGTGGCGGCAAAGAGCGGCGGCTATCATTTCCGCTGGGATGGCCAGGTGTGGCGCGACACCCGCAGCAACGAAGAGTTGTTTGCCTCGCTGTCGCGTTTTGCCGCGGCGCAATCGGGCAGTCCGGTCAGCCTGATCTAGCCCTGGTTTGGCTTACACTTTCCTGTATCTGGAGGCATGGGGGTAAAAAATATGGATGAACATGTTCTGTTTGAATATCTACCTGATCTTGTCGAGCAGCTCGGTGTCGACCATATCAAGCCGCTGCTTGATCGCATCTCGCTGCACGAACTGGAAGATGGCCAGGTCATGGTGCACGACCAGGAACCGATCGATGCTTTTTTCCTGGTCCTGAGCGGCCGCCTGCAGTTGTCTATCGAACTCTCCAACCATCAAATACAGCTGGGTGAGATCCGGCCCGGCAACTGGTGTGGCGAGCTGGGCTATTTCAGCGGTATTCGGCGCGCATCAAGTACGGTGACCGCCGGCCCGGAAACCGTTGTGGCGCGACTTTCCTATTCGGATTTCGATGCCTTGATCGCGGAAGATTCGATCGCCGTTTGCCGTCTGACGCATGCCTTCATCCAGATGTTGATTCGTCGCCTGCAGGTGACCGCCAACAACCCGGTGGTCGATCCGGATGGCAACATGCTGCTGCTGGGTGATATCACCGTGCCGCTGTCGGAATTGAGCCGCAAGCATCATAGCGTGCTGGACTTCATCAAAAGCCTGTTGGGAGCGCGTGGATGATCCTCAAAAACTATTTACGCTCGTTGCCGGGGTTTCAGTTCCTGTCTGATGCCGATGTGGAACACGTTGCCGCCGCGATGCGGGTCGACGAATTCCCCAACGGCCATGTCTTCATTTACCAGGATCGCCTCAATCAGGCGTTGTATCTGTTGCTCGAAGGCCAGGTTGAAGTCACTCACTACGGCAATGCGTGGCGGCATTACACGCTGAAGACCATCCAGACAGGCGAGTTCTTTGGTTTGCCGTCGCTATCGATGGGCAAGCCGGCGAATGCGACCTGCACCTCGCGCGGGCCGGTGAAAGTCGCCAGCCTGCCGTTCTCGGCCTATCTGTTGTTGTATCAACCGGATTCGGAGATCGGTTGTCGCTTCCAGTTTGTCATCGCCACCCAGCTCGCGCGCGATCTGCACGATCGCCACGATGCGCTGCGCCGCTTGCTGGTTCAGGTTTACGGCGGCGTCGAGAAACTGGGTGATGCAATCGAAACCACTGAAGTCAGCGCAATTCAGGGCGTTTTGCCGCCGGCCTGAACCTCAACCTGTCTGTCAGCCCAGTCTGGCGCGCGCTCGGGCAACTGCGGCGCGCACCTGATTCGGGGCAGTGCCGCCAAGATGGTCGCGTGCGGCGAGTGAGCCTTCCAGCGTCAACACGGCATAAATATCGGCTTCGACCAGGGGGGAGAAGGCTTGCAGTTCGACCAGGCTCAGATCAGCCAGGTCACCCCCTTTCTGCTCCGCTGCCCGCACCGCGCGCGCCACCGCTTCATGCGCTTCGCGGAACGGCAGGCCTTTCTTGACCAGGTAATCGGCCAGATCGGTCGCAGTGGCGAACCCTTCCACCGCTGCCTGGCGCATGCGTTCGGCCTTCACGGTGACGTGGAAAACACGTTCACCGGTCTTCTCATCCATATGGCTGCCCATCATCTCGGCGAAGATGGCCAAGGTGTCGACCAGCGTATCGACCGCGTCGAACAAGGGTTCCTTGTCCTCCTGGTTGTCTTTGTTGTAGGCCAGCGGCTGGCCTTTCATCAGGGTCAGCAGCGCGATCAGATGGCCATTCATGCGGCCGGTCTTGCCGCGCATGAGTTCCGGCACATCCGGGTTTTTCTTCTGCGGCATGATGCTGGAACCGGTGCAGAAACGGTCGGCCAGGTCGATAAAACCGAAGCGCGGCGTCATCCAGATCACCAACTCTTCCGCCATGCGCGAGAAGTGGGTCATGATCAACGCGCCGGCGGAGAGGAATTCGATCGCGAAATCGCGATCCGACACCGCATCCAGCGAGTTCTCGCAGATGCCTTCAAAGCCCAGTTCACGCGCCACCATTTCACGGTCGATCGGAAAGCTGGTGCCGGCGAGTGCCGCCGCGCCCAGCGGCAGCCGATTGACGCGGCGACGGCAATCGACAAGGCGTTCATGGTCACGCGTCAGCATTTCCTGCCAGGCCAGCATGTGATGGCCGAAAGTGACCGGCTGCGCCGCCTGCAAATGGGTGAAGCCGGGCATCACCGTCGCGGCGTGATGTTCGGCCAGATCGATCAATGCACGCCGGGCCTGGATGTTGAGTTGAAGAATGCGATCGATCGCGTCGCGCAACCACAGGCGCACATCGGTGGCGACCTGGTCGTTGCGCGAGCGGCCGGTATGCAGGCGCTTGCCGGCATCGCCCACCTTGCGCGTCAGCGCCCGCTCGATATTGAAATGGATGTCTTCGTCATCCAGGTTCCACGTGAAACGTCCGCTCTCGAAGTCGGCCAGAATCTCGCCCAGGCCGCGTCGGATATCGGCCAGGTCTTGCCCCGACAGGACGCCGACGTGATGCAGCATGGCGGCATGCGCCAGCGAGCCCTGGATGTCGAATGGGGCCAGGCGCCAGTCGAACGGAATGGACGCGGTATAACGCTTCACCCGTTCCGAGACGGGTTCGGAAAAACGTCCGGACCAGACGGCCGGATTGGCTTCGGATTGGACTGGAACAGCGGCGGGAGTTTCGGCTTGGGGCATGGAGTGATAGCTTGTCGGCTGGGAGAATTCACGAAGGCGGGATTATGACAAAGGAGACACAGTTCACTCTGCCGGATTTCCGCAATCTGGGGATTTTGCTGCGCGCGGTGCTTGCGCTGCAGCTGTTCGGATTGCTTGCCGCATTGGTCAATGCCGCGGATCTGACCGCTATGTTCAGATTGTTCTTTGGCTATGCCGCCTATCTCCAGCCGCCGTTGCTGTGCACGGTGCTGATCCTGTATCTGATCGCTCCCAGGCTGAGCCGCTTGCCGGCGCGACTCGGTTTGGCGCTGAGTGTGCTGATCAGCATGTTCAGCGCCGCTTTCTGGCAGATCATGCTGGAATGGCGATCCGCCGATGCCGAGCTGAGTTTGACCCGTACGATATTGCTGGCCGGCGTCTCGGCGGGGCTGATTCTGGTCTGGTTCGACTGGCGCGCGCGGCGGCTTTCGCCGGCACTGGCGGAAGCGCGCTTGCAAGCGTTGCAGGCGCGGATTCGGCCGCATTTCCTGTTCAACTGCATCAACAGTGTGTTGTCGCTGGTGCGATCCAACCCGGCGCGCGCGGAAACCGCGCTGGAAAATCTGGCTGATCTTTATCGCGGCCTGATGGCGGATAACCGGCAGCTATCTCCACTCGGTCGTGAAATCGAACTGGCACGCGCCTATCTTGATCTGGAAAGTCTGCGTCTGGGTGAGCGGCTGCAGGTCGATTGGCGCATCGATAGCGGGGTGGAGGGAGCGTCTCGGCAACTTCTGATGCCTTCGCTGGTGTTGCAGCCTTTGCTCGAAAATGCGGTTTGTCACGGCATTGAACCGCATCCGGAAGGTGGTCGCATTGGTGTCGATATTTTCAAGCGGGATCAACAACTCAACATTGTCGTGCGCAATCCGCGTCATGCCGATGCCCCGCCGCGCCCGGGAAATCGCATGGCGCTATCCAACATTCGCGAGCGCCTGGCGCTGCATTTCGACGCCGAAGCGCGACTTTCCGCGCATCAGGTCGGGGACGAATTCGTAGTCCAGATGGTCATTCCGATGAAAGAGACCACATGAAGGAGATCAAGCGTGCCGAAACCCATTAAGGTGATCCTGGCCGATGACGAAGCCCTGGCGCGAGCGCGTCTGGCCGATCTGCTGATGGATCTGGCCGAGGAATTCAGCGTCGACATCGTGGCGCAGGCTGGCAATGGTGTGCTTGCACTGGAACGTGCCGCCGATACGCCGGCCGATGTGATCCTGCTCGACATCCAGATGCCGGGCATGAATGGCCTCGAAGCGGCGCGCCATATCGCCGGCCTGCCGCACCCGCCGGCGATCATTTTCGTCACCGCGTTCGATGAGCATGCGTTGCAGGCTTTCGAACTGCGCGCCGTCGATTACTTGTTGAAACCGGTGCGGCTGACGCGGCTGCGCGAGGCGTTATTGCGCATCAGACCCCTGGCGGTTGACGATGCAGCGGCGCTGGCACCGCGTCGGACCCACTTCTCGTTGCTCGAACGCGGCCGCATTTGGCGCGTGCCGGTGGCGGAAGTGCTCTATTTGCGCGCCGAGTTGCGCTATGTCACTGCTCGAACGCAGGAACGCGAATATCTGCTGGATGAATCGTTGGTGAAGCTGGAAGAGGAGTTTGGCAACAACTTTTTGCGGATCCATCGCAATTGCCTGGTCGCCCGCGCTCATCTGGATGGATTTCAGCGGGTCGCCGATGACGGCGAAGGCCGCTGGCTGGCGTTGCTCAAGGATTGGTCGGAAAAACTGCCGGTATCACGCCGGCAAATGCATGTCGTGCGGGAGTTTGTCAAAAGCGCCTGAGCGGTGCAGCCAGTTTCAACCGTGATTATTTCGGCTCGGGCAGGCCGCGCGCCTTGGCCAGGCTCTTGTCGATCGCCTGGTCGAGGTAATAACCGTAATAGTCGATGGTGCCGAGGCCAACCACGGGTTTGGTGAGCAGCTTGCCATCCGTGTCGAACAGCATCACGGTGGGCACCAGGCGTACGCCGTTGTCGCCGGCAAAACGGCGATGCGGTGTTTTGTCGCCATGAAAATTCTTCATTGGCTCATAGCTCGACAGTTCAACCTTGCGCATCACCAGCTTGGCTTGATAGTCGGCATTGCGACTCATCGGGATGAGGAATTCATTCAGGACCGTCTCGCAATAGGAACAATGTTCACCGGCAAACATCACCAGCACGATGCCATTCTTGTCTTTCGCAAGCGCAGCATCTTTCTGCAAGTCGCGTGCAACCGGCACCCCGATCTCGGCGAAAGCTTGGCCGAAGCTGCATGCTACAATCACCAGCAGTAACGCAAATGCTTGTTTCATAAACTTTTTCCTCGAATTAAGCAGCCCATTCTACTGAATGGCGTGGGCGCTCAAAATAGTTCAAACATGCCTGATAAAATCATTATTGCGACCCGAGAAAGCCAACTCGCCCTCTGGCAAGCCGAACACGTCAAAGCCCGTCTGCTTGAACTCAATCCCGGCTTGCAAGTGGAACTGCTTGGCATGACCACGCAGGGTGACCAGATCCTCGATTCTCCCCTCTCCCGCATCGGCGGCAAGGGTTTGTTCGTCAAGGAACTCGAAGTCGCAATGGAAGAAGGCCGTGCCGACCTTGCTGTGCATTCGATCAAGGATGTGCCGATGGATTTACCGGCCGGCTTCGAGCTGGCGGCCATTCTTGAACGCGAAGACCCGCGTGACGCCTTTGTTTCTAGTCAATACGCCAGCCTGGAGGCATTGCCGCCGAATGCGCGTGTCGGCACCTCCAGTCTGCGCCGGCAAGCCCAGATTCGCGCTCGTTTGCCGCATCTGAATGTCGATACCCTGCGCGGCAATGTCAACACCCGCTTGCGCAAGCTCGACGAAGGCCAGTACGCCGCCATCCTGCTTGCCGCCGCCGGCCTCAAGCGGCTCGGATTCGAATCCCGTATTCGCGCCACCTTGGCGCCGGAAGAAAGTCTGCCGGCCGTTGGCCAGGGCGCGATCGGCATCGAAATTCGCAGCGGCCGCCCTGAACTGGTCGCGATGCTGGCGCCGCTGAACCATCCCGACACCGCCGCCTGCGTCCAGGCCGAGCGAGCGATGAGCCGCAAGTTGCAAGGCGGTTGCCAGGCTCCGATCGGCGGTTACGCCGTGGTGCGCGATGGCCGTCTCTTCCTGCGTGCATTCGTCGCCGATCTGGAAGGCATCCGCTTCTTCCGCGCAACCGCTGAAGGCGCGCTGGATGCTCCCGAAGCGGTGGGGCATGCGGCCGCGGACGCATTGATTGCGCAAGGTGCCGACCATCTGATGGCGGAAATCATCCAGCGCACAAAATGACTGCAGTTGGGCTAGCCAAGCCGCTGGCGGATATCAGCGTTTTGGTGACCCGGCCGGTCGATCAGTCCGTGCGTCTGACACAGCGTCTGCAAGACCTGGGCGCCGAGGTGATTGCCTTTCCTGCGCTGGTCATCATCGGCCCGCAGCGGCCAGAGGTGCTGCACCAGCATCTGGCCGAAATCGAGCATTACGATTGGGCGGTGTTCGTCAGCCCGACGGCGGTGCAATTCGGACTTGCCGCTTTACGGCAGATCGCGCCTGCCTCGCTCGCCAAAATCAATGCCGCCGCGGTCGGCTCCGGCACCGCGAGTGCGCTGCGTACGGCAGGATGCCGCAACGTGATCGTGCCGGAGGCGGGCGCGGACAGCGAAGATCTGCTGGCGTTGCCGCAATTTGCCGATCTGTCCGGGCGGCGAGTGTTGATCTTGCGCGGCGAAGGCGGCCGCGAATTGATCGCCGACACCTTGCGCGCGCGCGGCGCGCATGTCGATTACGCGGAATGCTATCGCCGCACTTGTCCGGCGACCGATCCAGCGCCGTTGCGCGCCGCGCTGGCGGCGCGCCGGATTCAGGCGGTCACCGTGTTCAGTTCGGAAACGCTGGATAATCTGCTGCGGCTTTGCGACAGCGCCGCCACTTCATTGCGTGCGCTGCCGTTGTTTGTGCCACACCGCCGTATCGCCGAGCACGCGAAAGCGTTGCATTTCATTATGCCGATTGCCACCGCGCCAGGAGAAAGCGGTGTCGAGGCCGGGCTTGTGGAATACTTTCACCATGACTGAAAACCTTGAACCCACGCCCCGCTCGCAACCACTTGTCGCCTGGCTGGCCCTGTTTCTGGCTGCCATGGCCATGCTGGCGTCGTTTGGCTTTGCCTGGCATTACCACGATCGCGAGCAGCAACTCGAGCTGCAACTGGCGCGTCGGATTGGCGAATTTGACGCCGCCAGCCGCGAGGCTCGTACCGCCGCCAAAGCCGCCAACGAGGCGCTGGCCGACTTGCAGACTCGGCTGCTGGCCCTGGAAACCCGTGCCAACGATACCCAGAGCCAGCAATTGGCGCTTACCACGATGTACCAGGAATTGGCGCGCAGCCAAGATGAACGCATCGTGGCGGATATCGAGCAAACACTTTTGCTGGCGCAGCAGCAACTGCAACTGGCCGGCAATGTGCGCGCCGCTTTGTTGGGTCTGGAAGCGGCGGACATCCGTCTGGCGCAACTCGGCAAACCGCAATTCGCCAGTCTTCGCGCCACCATGGCGCGAGATATCGAGCGCTTGAAGCTGTTGCCGGCAGCCGATATTGAGGGTGCCAGCGCGCGCCTGGAGGTGTTGATCGAGAGCGTGGGCCGGTTGAAACCGGAATCGGAAACCGAACCGCGCACACAGCCGGACCGCTCGCGGGAAAACGCCATACCGGGCCAGGGAAGCATGGATACATTGAAGAATTTTTCCCAGGAAGCCTGGCGCGAAATCAAGGAGCTGATCCGCATTCGCCGCCTGGATCAGCCGGAGCTGCCACTGCTGACGCCTTCGCAAAACTATTTCCTGCGCCAGAACCTGAAGTTGCGTCTGCTGGCCGCTCGCGTCGCCCTGGTCCAGCGCGACGAAACCAGCTTCCGCGCCGACATCACCGCCGCACGCGATTGGGTGAAACACTATTTCAACCGCCAGGATGAAGTCAGCAAATCCTTCATCGGCAGTCTGGAAGAGCTGTTGCGCACGCCGGTCGCGCTCAAGGACGCACAAATTTCAGCCAGCCTGCAAGCCATTCGTGGCGCACGCGGAGCGAACTGACGATGCGAGCCGCGCTCTGGATTCTGGTGCTGTTCGCGGCGGCGGTGGCGTTCACCCTGACCGCGCGGCTTGATCAGGGCTACGTCATCATCGTTTACCCGCCCTGGCGGATGGAACTCTCCTTCATGCTGGCTTTGCTGTTGCTGGCCGGCTTGGTTGCCTTGGCTTATGTCGGATTGCGGTTGGCGAACGTGGCGCTCAATCTGTCCGGCGACGTGCGCGCCTGGCGCGAAAAACGGCGCCAGTCCAAAGCCGATAAAGCCTTGATGGATGCGATGCGCGCCTATCTTGATGGCGACTTCAAGCGCGCCGCCGAATTGGCCGGAAAGGCCGGTGAAAGTACTTTGGCGCCGGATCTGGCCGAACGCTTGCGACTGCCGGTGAATGTTGACTCAGCACCAGCGCCGGTACAGGTGCAACCGCAGACGCAACCGCAGACACAAACACCGACGCAGTCTGCTTAGACCAGGTTTGTCCTGTTAACTGCCGCTCTGGTAATCGAACGAGTCGGAGAAGAAGGCGTCTTCCGGCAGGCCGCGTGCAACAAAATCGCGTCGCGCTGCGGCAATCATCGGCGGTGCGCCGCAGGCGTAAACCTCATGACCGGAAAGATCGGCGTGATCGTCCAGCACGGCCTGATGCACATAGCCGGATCGACCCGACCAGCGATCTTCGGCGCGTGGTTCCGACAGCACCGGGATGAAGTGGAAGTTCTTCTGTTCCCGTTGCCATTGCTCGGGCAGGCTGGCCAGGTAAAGGTCCGGCTGCGTCTTGGCGCCCCAGTAAAGGACAAATTCGCGCGCCACGGCATGGTGAAAAGCATGTTGCAGGATGCTTTTGATCGGCGCGAAACCGGTGCCGCCGGCCAGGAAGATCGCCGGCTTGCCGGCTGATCCTTCGCCGTCGCGAAGGAAGAAACTGCCGTAGGGTCCGGAGATGCGCATGATGTCTTTCGCCTTCATCGCGCCAAAGACATGGTCGGTGAACTGGCCGCCCGGCACATGCCGGATGTGGAGTTCGAGCAGGCTGTCTTCTTCCGGCGAATTGGCGAGCGAAAAGCTGCGCCGCTTGCCGTCCTTGAGCAGAAAATCGAGATACTGGCCAGGCAGGAATTGCAGACGTTCATTGGAGGGCAGCTTGAGCCAGATCGCCATCACATCCTCGGCCAACTTTTCCATGCGTTCGACGCGGCAAGGCAGCGTCTTGATCGGAATATCCTTCGCCGCGCCGACTTCCTTCACCTCGATGGTCAGATCGCTGGTTGCCTTGGCGCAGCAGAACAAGGCCAGGCCGTTCAGCTTGTCTTCATGTGTCAGCGCGCTGTCCTGGTGCGTGCCGTAGTCGACCGAACCCGCCAGCACTTTGCCTTTGCAAGCGCCGCAGGCACCATTGCGACAGCCATAAGGCAGCGAAAAGCCGGCATTCAGCGCGGCACCAAGCAGGGTTTCGTTGGGCTTGACGGTAAACTGGTGGCCGCTGGGTTGTATGGTGACCTGGTAAGTCATGAATCAATCCTCTCGATGAAACGGATATGCGAATACTGATTGTTGGTTGCGGTGATGTGGGTCTGCGCGTGGCGCGGCTTTTGCGGGGACGCGGCCGGATTTACGGTTTGAGCCACTCGCCGCAACGTTACGCCCAACTGCGCGCCGCCGGTGTCATCCCGATTCCCGGCGATCTGGACGACCGAAAAAGCTTGACTCGCCTGGCCGGGTTGGCCGACATCGTGCTGCATTTTGCGCCGCCGCCGGGCGAGGGCGAAAGTGACCCGCGTAGCCGCCGCTTGCTGGCCGTGCTGTCGCGGCGCGCGAGTCTAGCACGCAGCCAGCCAGGCAAAAGCCCCGGCCAGAAAAGGGAAAAAGCGCTGGTTTACATCAGCACCAGCGGGGTTTACGGCGACTGCGCTGGCGCGGTGGTGGCGGAAACGCATCCGGCGCGGCCGAACAATACGCGCGCCAAACGTCGTGCCGACGCAGAAGCACAATTAAGAAAATATGGCCGTCGCGGCTTGCGCGTCGGCATTTTGCGCGCACCCGGCATCTACGCGCAGGATCGCATGCCGGCCGAGCGCGTCCGCAAAAGCCTGCCCGCCATCGTTGGCGAGGATGACGTGCATACCAATCACATCCACGCGGAAGACCTCGCCCGCCTCGCGCTGGCGGTGGTTTTTCAAGGAAGGCATAACCGGCTCTACAACGCGGTCGATGACAGCGGCCTGAAAATGGGTGACTGGTTCGATGTCGTCGCCGACCATCTGGGTCTGCCGCGCCCACCGCGCTTGCCACGCGCGGAGGTGATCGCGGCGGTCACACCGGCGATGCGCACTTTTCTGACCGAATCGCGTCGGTTGGATAACCGGCGCGCCAAAGCGGAACTGCGTTTTCGTCTCAAATATCCAACGGTACGCCAGGGCTTGCAGCCCTGAAGTGTTGGTTTGCAGGGTTTACCGTGGTTTCTTAAGGCAAATCATTTGAATATTTCGCTAAAGTTGTTCCGACTTGCTTCCGTTAATGTCGGGGTCTTTGCTGGATCGTGGATCCAGATGACGCCAACTTAACGAGGAGATGAAAAATGATCGGCACACTTTCAAAAAAATATTTCAGCCTGTCCGCACCTTTGCTTCTGGCCGCTTTTACCTTGCAAGTATCGCCTGCGTTTGCAGAGCTGCCTGCCGATATGGCAGCCAAGGTCGAAACCTACAAAAAGAAACTGGTCACCTGGGCGGCTGATCCGGTCATCATCAAGGCGGTGAAAGAAGCCAATGCAAAAGGCGGTTTGATTCCCGGCATGACCAACGGCAAGTGGGATGAGTTGGCGGAAAATGATCCTCAGGTCACCGCCACGTTGGTTACCCCGGCCAGCAAGTTGGTCAAGCAATGGGAAGCCGACAAGGGCATCAACAAACTCTTTGTGCGTGACGCCAAGGGCAACATGGTCGCGGGTAGCGGCAAATCGCTGGTTTACAACGCGGCGGCGCGTCCGCCGGTGAAGGAAGCGATGAAGGGCAAGCCCTGGAACGCCGGGGAAATCAAACCTGATCCCACCACCCAGATCAAAAGCGTGCATGTCTCGGCGCCAATTTTTGATGGCGGCAGTGTGATTGGTGCAATCCATACCGCGGTCACCGCAGAATAAAAAATTTCACGCCGCGCACAGCGCGGCGTGAACCATGCGATTAATCAAGGGGGCTGTATGGTTAGTCTTACCCGAATGCGCGTCGGAACGCGTCTGATGCTGGGCTTTGGTATCGTCCTGGCGTTCATGTTGATCATGCTGGTGATCAGCCTGAGTCGGATGGCCATGATTCAATCCAATCTGGAAGAAATCGTGCAGCGCAACTATGCCCAGATTACGTTGCTCAACAAGATGCGGGATGCGGTGCGTTTTCGGGGTATCGCTTTGCGCGACATGGTGTTGCAGGACGAATTTGGCTTCAAACGCAACGAGTCGAAGCAGATTCGTGAAGCGCGCAAGGTCTATCAGACTGCGGAAGAGGCATTGACCAAGCTGGTTGTGGATAGCGAGGACAAGGCATTGCTGGCGGACATTCGCGATGCCGAAAGCAAAACGCTCGAACCGATTACCAAAGCAATTGATGCCGCCCTGTCGGAAGACAACGCGACGGCGCAGGCGGTCATTCGTGATGAATTGCGCCAATCTCAGAAAGAATTGATTTCCAAGCTGGAAGTGATGCTTGCCAAGCAGGAAAAACACAGCCAGGCAATGTCGGAACAGGCCAAGCAGGGCTACGCGTCGGCGCAGATCATGATGCTGGTTTTAGGCGCGCTGGCGCTGGCTGTCGGCATCCTGGTTGCCCTGTTCATTACCCGCAGCATTACGCGCCGGCTGGGTACTGCATTGCAACTTGCGCAGCGTATTTCGAATGGCGACTTGAGCGGTCAGGTCAATGACAGCGGGACCGATGAAGTGGCGCAACTGTTGCAGTCGCTTGACAAGATGAATCAGTTTCTCGCTGGCATTATCGGGCAGGTATCGCAAACGGCTCACCATGTCACCGAGTCTTGTGCCGATCAGGTCAATACTATCCAGGACGTGGCGCGCCTCACTTACAACCAGACCGAACAGGTGATGCAGGTCAGCGCGGCGATGGAACAGATGGGGGTTTCCATCGCTGAGGTGGCGGCCGATGCCAAATCCGTCGCCGTCGCCGCGAACCAGGCGCGTGATGTGGCTGAAGCCGGGAATCAGAATATGCAGGCCAGTGTGACCGCGACGGAACGTATCGTCGTCAGTGTGGCGGATTCAAGTGCAGCCATTGCCGAGTTGAGCCAGCAGATCGAACGCATCTCGCAGGTCACCCAGGTGATCCGTGACATTGCCGATCAGACCAATCTGCTCGCCCTCAATGCAGCGATCGAAGCGGCACGGGCGGGCGAGCAGGGGCGCGGATTTGCGGTCGTCGCGGATGAAGTGCGCAAACTGGCCGAACGCACCGCTTCCAGCACGCTATCGATTACCGAAACGGTGTCCAGCGTCAGCAACAAGACCTCGCAGGTCGTTGCCGCCATGGCCAAGGTCAGCTCTGACGTCAACGACAACGCCCAGGTCAGTCAGACCACGCGTCAGTTGCTGGGCGAGATCGTGACCGCCGCGAGCGAAGTCAATCGCTTGATTCAACACATTGCCGATGCCACCCGCGAACAGACCGATACCAGCCAGAGCACGGCGGTGGCGATGGAGAAGATCAGCCAGATCAGTGAAAGCAACAATGCCCGCATGAGCGACATTGGAACCGCCGCCAGCAATCTGAATGGCATCTCGAATGACTTGCAGACCATGGTCGATCGCTTTCGGCTGACCTGAGGCTGGCGCCAACAACGGAGAAGCATGCGTACGGGTTTCTCTGTTGCCGCATTACCCTCCGGCGCTGCGAAGCAAGTCAAGCGTGTCTGCCCGTGTCTGCGTGTGATGATGATGGAATAGCCGGTGCGCAAGGGATTGCAGTCATCCTGAAATGGCCGCTATGGTGTGTTTTGGCGTGCTGACGCAATTCAAGCCTGCAAGCCAATGTATATTTCGGCTCCAATTTGCCACGCGCCCCATTTTTCCCATCACCATGATCACGAACAACACCGCTTCATTACCGGTATTGAAGATCATCCTGGCGGACGACCACGCCCTGTTCCGGGGCGGTTTTGCCTTGCTGTTCAAACAGTTGGAAGCCGGGGCGCTGGTGCTGGAGGCGGACAACCTGGCGCAGGCGCTGCAACTCGCCAACCTTCATCCCGATGCCGATCTGATGTTGCTGGACCTCAATATGCCGGGCATGAATGGACCGGCCGGAATAAGACAGGCCGTAGAGGCCTTTCCCCAGTTGCCGGTGATCGTGCTCTCCGCCAGTGAAACCCGTGAAAGCGTACATGCCGCCATCGCCGCGGGCGCCCTGGGTTTCATCCCGAAGTCCGCCAGCGCGGCGGTGATGCAATCCGCAGTTCGGCTGGTGCTGTCGGGTGGCGTTTATCTGCCGGCGCAACTTGTCATGATGGAGCCGGCGGAGCATCACGGGCATGATGAACCGATCAAATTGACCATGCGGCAACGCGACGTGTTGCGTCTGCTCGCGGCAGGCATGACGAACAAGCAGATCTGTCGCGAACTGGACCTGGGCGCGGGCACCATCAAAGTGCATATCGCCGCGATCTTTCGCGCCCTGAATGTCGGCAATCGAACCGAAGCGGCGAATGCAACGCGCCGGCTCGGCGTATTTGACTGACTTGCTTCGGCCCCGCGCGGCGTGCGTGGTTTACGCATGCCGCGCGATCTACCGCAAGCCCAACCAAGCAACGAAAAACCCAGCTTCAGCCGATCGTTGTCTCGGCTGAGTTCTTGTCACCGGTGTTGTCGACCCAGCTCACCATGATCTTGTCGCCGGGTTTGCTTCTCTCAATCCAGAACACCAGGAAGGGGTTCCTGGAAATACCACTGCCCACCTGTCCATCCATCACCTGCACGCCATTCAGAGTGGCGCTGATCTGGGTAATGTAATGGGCCGGAACGGCTTGCCCGGCCTTGTCTTTACGCAGGCCGGTTTCCATCGGGTGGTTGATCAGGCACTTCACTTTGGCCACATTTCCGATCAAGTCGGCTCTGATTTTCATTGCTTCAGCCATGTCAGTCTCCTATTTGTTGCTCTGGGATTTCATACCTGATGTGAAGCTCTCGTCGCCACAGCCGCCGATGACCGTTTTGACAGACTTCGAAGCATGGAAGTATTGCCCGCCCGCCCTGATCACCACATGCACCGGGGAAGACTCGGCCATCTTGATGCGGGTTGCGATGCGGGCGATAGCGCCATTCTTGAATTCGAACTTGGCCACCACCGGAATGGCATTGTTCTCGACCAGGATGGCGATCGACTCGCTACCCGGTATATGTGAATAAACTTCGATCGGGACGATCGCTCCTTGTTCGGCAATATCCGGTATTGCGATGTCAATCCCGGCGCTGCTCTGGGCTTTCAGGCCGCCTATCTCGTTCATGACCGCGTCGAAGTCATTGACGCCAAAATCATTCGCTTTCAATTCGATTGCATGGGCCGATCCGGGTTTCATCAGGCCCGCGGCTATCGCCAGTGCAATTGCGCTGCTGGCGCTCGCGCCAAGCATCAATTTTCTGCGTGTGCTGTCCATGGTATTGCCTCCTCTGGGTTGTTGATCAACGGTTGCCTACCGTTGATTCACTTTACGTTTCGTTCCGATTTTCCACATCGGCTGGAGGCATGAGGCCAAAGCAACATACGGCCTAGGCCATATGGATGAAGCGGCGATACTTCGCCAGGATTGTGTTTTTCGTTAATCCGCTTGGGTTCAAGTTCAGGTCGCGTGTCCATGTGGTTTGGCCCAACAACGCATGCCGCATTACCCATTTCTAAGGACAACCATGAATCAACGACTGCCGTGCTTGAGCCTTGTCCTGTGCTGTAGCCTCTTGTCGACGTCCAGCCAGGCCGACACGGCATTGCCCAGCGAAGTGGATTTCTTCGCCCCCCAGCCGATCGTGATCTCCGCCTCGCGTCTGGCGCGGCCTTTGTCGGAAGCACCGGCGGCGGTCAGCGTGATCGACCGTGAAATGATCGAGGCCTCGGGGTTCACGCAGATCGCCGATTTGTTGCGCCTGGCACCCGGTTTTCAGGTCGGGTTGAGCACGGTAAACAATACGACCGGGTGACCTACCATGGCCAGGCCGATGCCTTGCCGCGGCGCATGGAGGTGCTGGTCGACGGTCAATCGGTGTACGACAGCTTGTTCAGTCTGGATTGGCATGACCTGGGGGTGGCGCTGGCCGATGTGGATCGCATCGAGGTGGTGCGCGGGTCGAATTCGCCGACGTACGGTTCCAATGCCATCATCGCCGCCATCAACATCATCACCCGGCCGCGTTATGCCGACCCAGGCTGGTTCGCCCCAGGCCACATTGGGCTCGAACGCAACTCGCCAGGGCTCGTTGCGGCATGTCGGCAACCGCGGTGGCTTCGACTATCGGCTCAGCCTGGGATATGGCCAGTCGGACAACTTTCCCGGCCGCAATGACGAGCAACTGCTGCGCACACTGAACCTGCGCGCCTGGCATGACCTGAGCGATACCGATTCCCTGGAAATCCAGCTCGGCACCCGCAACGGACCGATCGGCAGGGGTGGAGACGATCTCTTGTTCAATCCGAGCGGCGAGAATCTGGGCAGCAACGCAGTGGCCAGCAATCGCCAACGGGTACGTTGGAACCGCGTCCTCGACGCCGGGCGCGACACCTCGGTAGCGTTCTATCATCAGCGCCGTCGAGAGCAGGACGATGCCACGCTGGGCCTGCTGTCTAGTCTCCTGAGCATGCCACCGGCGGCCATCCCCATCCTGTTCCCGGGACACGTGGATGAGGTGATTGGCTCCGGGCTGTTTGACTACACGGACGAGCGTTATGAACTGGAGTGGCAGCTCAACGACGCCAGCGACGAACGTATGCAATGGGTCGCCGGCGCCGGCCTGCGCCTGAGCCGCTCGCAAAGTCTGGTGCAGTTTGGCCGCACGGATTTCGTCCGCAATCTGGGCACGCGTGCCTTTGCCGACTTGCAATATCGCCTGGCAGATGGCTGGCTGCTGAGCGCAAGCGGTATGCTGGAGCAAAGCGATACGCTCGACCCGGCGTGGTCCTATCGCCTGGCGCTTAACCATGCATTGCGCCCCAACCAAATCCTGCGCGCCAGCATCACGCGTGCCGTGCGCGACACTGGCCTGTTCAGCAACAACATGGAAATGGGACTGCAGTTCAGCAATGGCGACCCGATCAATCTGGTCGGCTACTCGCCCGGCAACTTCGAACCCGAGCAGATGCTGTCTTGGGAACTGGGTTGGCTGGGCAACTGGTTCGACCGCAGCCTGAGCCTGGACTTGAAGCTGTTCCGCGAAGAAATTCGCAAGGAAATCATCGCGTCGCCGGGCTTGGCCCCCGAACCCTTTCCGAATGGCGTGTTGATCCTCGGCAACGGGCCGGGAGTCAATATCACCGGCCTGGAAGGGCAACTGCAATACCGTCCCAGCCCGCGCAACCAGGCAAGCCTGCAGTTTTCTCTGGCCGATGCCGAGGACCGTTTCGATCCGGTCGGCAGCGGCCGGGCTTCGGAAGCCGCTCGCACGCCGCCCCTGACGCTCAGCCTGTGGTTGGTCCACACCTTTGAAAATGATGTGCAGTTGAGCCTGGGCTATTACCACATTGATGCAATGCGCTGGCAAGGTGGTGGCGAAGTTGCCCTTGGCAAACCGCCCTTGCCGGCCTACGACCGGGTCAACCTGCGCCTGGCCAAGCGCTTGCGCTGGCCGCGCCAGGAGGTTCTGGTCGAACTCATCGCGCAGAACATCGGCAATGAAGCCTATGCTGAATTCCGCGCCGACAACCGCTTCGACACGCGCTACTTCGTGCGCGCGTCGGTACAGTTCGACTAGGCTGCGCGTGTATCCGTCCACCCTGACAGACAGGCTGCTAGCAGCCTTTCTGACAAGTCTGAAGCAGCGTGGCGGCAGGGTCATCGTGTGGTTGGCGGTCATCGTCGGTTTGCCGGTTCATGCCACGCAAAGCATCACCCCGCTGCTGTCCGAGCCGGCGGGTATTTATCAGGAAGCCGCGCGGGCGTTGCAACGGGAGTTGACTCTGCAGGGCGCACGGGGGGCGTCCGTTGGCAGTATGTCGATGAGCGACCAAACCTGGCGGGCGCTCCGGACACACTGATCGTCACTTTGGGAGTGCTCGCGCTGAAATACGCCCTCGACGCACCGGGTTCCGCGCCCTTGTTTGCGCTGTTGGTGCCAAGCCTGACGTAGGAAAAATTGATCGCCGAGCGCCCGCAAGCCAGCCGGCGCCGCGCTGTTTCCACGCTGTTCCTCGATCAGCCTTACGCCCGCCAGTCGCAATTGATTCGTCTCGCCCTGCCAGATGCCAGACGGGTTGGCATTCTGGTCGGGCCGGCAATGGACAGCCAAACGGATGCGTTGAGAATAGCCGGACGTGAAAGCGGCCTGGAGCTGCATATTCGTGCCATCGACAATCAGGAGCGCTTATTTGCCGGCTTGAACGAACTGGCGCGTGACGTGGATGTGTTGTTGCTGCTGCCCGATCCTCAGGTGGTCAACGGCGAGACCCTGCGCGCGCTGTTTCTGCTGTCTTACCAGTTGCGCCTGCCCATCGTCGCCTATGCAGCCAGTCTGGTGCAGGCAGGTGCCACGCTGGGGCTTTACGCAATCCCGGCGCAGTTGGGCGGCGAAGCGGGGAAGTGGATACGGGAAATGCTGGCCGAGAAGGGGGCAGGCAAGGTGATGACGCGATTCCCCCAGCTTTACAAGGTGGATATCAACCGCAATGTGGCGCGCACCTCGGAACTGTCGTTGCCATCGGTCGAGTCGCTCAACACCCGTCTGGATACGGAGCGCAAGCGATGAAAATCCGCAGCCGCGCCTATCTGCTCGGCCTGCTGCCGGCCTTGCTGGTGGCTGCGCTGCTGACCGGTTATCTGGGTTTGAGCCGTATCGACGATCTGGATACCGCTTTGCGCGAGCGTGGTGATGCGCTGGCCCGACATGTCGCGCAAGGCGCTGAATACGCAATCGTCAGCGGCAATCATGCACCGCTGCAGTCGCTGCTCGGTGCCGCTTCACGAGAGCGCGACGTCATCCATGTCGGCGTCTATCAGCCAGATGGCGAACTTATCGCCGAGGCCGGGCGCAAGCCGGCGGCGTTGCACGCGCCGTTGGCGGCGGGCAGCCTGGATGTGGGCGCGATGCTCTTCTTCACCGTGCCGGTGGAGTTCAGCGTGCTCCTGCTGGAGGATCCCTTTTTTCAAACGCCGGCGGCCGCCACGCCAGACGTCTCGCCTCGGCGTATCGCCTGGGTGCAAGTGGCCATCAGCCGCGCCGGCAACGCGACCCTTGCCCGCCACCAGCTTGCGACCACATTGGGGCTCGTCGCCTTGGGCATGCTGTTCACGGTCATGCTGGTGCGCGGTCTGGCCCTGACCGGCATTCGACCGCAGATGGAGATCATCTCGGCGGTGCGCGGCATCGCAGACGGCAATTTCCGCGTCCATCTGCCGCCTACCGCGAAGAGCGAATTGCGCGAACTGCAGCTCGGCATCAACCAGATGAGTGAGGCGCTGCAGTCTTACGAGGAAGAGATGCAGGGCCGCATCGATGCCTCGACCGCCGAACTGGCCAGGCAAAAGGGAGCTGCAGAACACGCCAACCAGGCCAAATCCAGGTTCCTGGCGGCGGGCCATGATCTGCGCCAGCCCATCCATTTCCCTTTATGTGGCGTCCATGAAACCCCAGGTGGCGGGACGCGAAGCGGCGGTCACCCTGGGCAAGGTAGAGACAGCGGTCGCCGCCATGGAATCGCTGTTTTGCGGCATTCTGGATATCTCCAAACTGGATGCGGGTGCGGTTGTGCCCGAGATATCCAGCGTGTCAGTGAAGAGCCTGCTCGAAGGATTACAAGCCGAGTTTCAAAATGAAGCGGATGCAAAAGGTCTGCGCTTGCGGCTTCACCATTGTCATGACCGGCGACGTAGGCGAGGCGGGCCAGCGCGCGCTGAAAGCAAGTGCTTACCCGATACTGCACAAGCCGGTTCGCCCGGCCAGACTGCACGCGCTGGTGACCCAGTTGCTCCGCTCAAGCAGAGAGAAGATCAGGGCGGCTGATTGACCCATTTGCCGCCGGTTTGAACAGTTCAAGCGTGATCGCCCGCGCCTGGGCGTGATCGACGATAGGCGGCGGGTAGCCGGGCGTGCCGCCGAGGTGTTTCCAGGGTGCATGAATGAATTTATCCGGTACAGCCGCCAGTTCCGGCAGATAGCGGCGAATGAATTTGCCCTGCGGATCGAAGTTTTCCGATTGCGTCACCGGGTTGAAGATGCGGAACCAGGGTTGCGCGTCGGTGCCGACGCCGGCGCTCCATTGCCAGCCGCCAATGTTGGCGGCGAGATCGTAGTCGATCAGTTTCGCCGCGAAGTAACGTTCGCCCCAGCGCCAATCCACATGCAGGTCCTTGACCAGAAATGAAGCCACGATCATGCGCAGGCGGTTGTGCATGTAGCCGGTCTGGTTGATCTGGCGCATCGCTGCGTCGACGATGGGATAGCCGGTGCGGGCTGCGCACCAGGCTTCGTAGTGGCCAGCCGGATTCGGCCAGACCAGAGCATCGAACTTGCTCTGGAATGCGTGCGCGACGGTCTCTGGATAGCGCGCCAGCAGCATCTGGTAGAAGTCGCGCCAGATTAGTTCGGAGAGCCAGGTTTCCGCACCGGCGCCGCCATGCAGATAGGCGAAGCGGGCCAGTTCACGGATCGAAATGGTGCCGAAGCGCAGATGTACCGACAAGTAGGACGGGCCTTTGACGGCGGGGAAGTTGCGCGTGTCCTTGTACTGCGCAATGCGTTGCTGAAATTCGGCAAACAGGGCTTCGGCCCCCGCCGCGCCGGGGGTGATCCTGAGTTGCGCAAGGTTGCTCGGAAGCAAGCCGAGATCCGCCAGCGTTGGCATCGAGACGATTTCGGCGACGGGTGCCAGCCGATCCAGATAAAGCGAGACCGGGTACGTCGCCAGGTAGAAATCGTTCAGCTTGCCCAGCCAGGCGCGCTTGTAAGGTGTGAAGACGTGGTACGGCTTGCCTGCGGCGGTGAGCACTTCGTCAAGCTCGAAAATGACCTGGTCTTTAACCCGATTCAACACCCGTCCGGCAGCGCGCAATGTCTCCTCCACCTTCGTATCCCGGCTGCTCGCAAAGGGTTCGTAGTCGCGTCCGGCATAGACGGCTTCAGCGCCGATCTGGGCGGCGAATTGCGGGATCAGGCTGCGCGCGCTGCCATGCAGAACGTGCAGCGTGCCGCCGTGCGTTTCCAGTTCCACTTTCAGCGCGGCGACGCTGTGCCAGATGAATTCGACGCGTCGATCGGCTTGGTCAGGCAAGGCCGCGAGGATGTCGGTATCGAAGACAAACACGGCGTGAACGCGGCGGGCGGTTTTCAGCGCGGTATACAACGTGGCGTTGTCATTGATGCGCAAATCGCGCCTGAACCAGATGAGTGCGGTATCCATGTCGAACATATTGGGGGCTGCACGCCGGCGTTACAATCGCCCCAATCTCACCGTACGCCCATCATGGATAACGCTAACTTTACCGACCATTTTCTGATTGCCATGCCCAGCATGCTGGACCCGAATTTTTCCGGCACGCTGACCTACATCTGCGACCACGGCGATCAGGGCGCGCTCGGCGTGGTGATCAACAAGCCGATCGAACTGAATCTGGAAGCGCTGTTCAGTCAGATCGGCCTCGATCTGCAAGACACGCATCTGCGCGGCGAGCCGGTCTATTACGGCGGCCCGGTGCAGGTGGAGCGCGGTTTTGTGCTGCATCGGCCGGTCGGAAAATGGGGGTCGACGCTTTCGGTCAACGACCGCGTCGGGCTCACCACGTCGAAGGACATTCTGGAAGCCACCGCGCGCCAGGAGGGCCCGGCAGAAATCCTGGTCACCTTGGGCTATGCCGGCTGGGGGCCGGGGCAACTGGAAGACGAGATCAAGCAAAATGCCTGGCTCACCGTGGCGGCCGACCCGGAAGTGATCTTCAGCCTGCCGGCGCAAGACCGCATTCCGGCGGCGATGAAGCTGCTTGGCATCGATCTGGCCATGTTGTCGGAAGAAGCGGGGCACGCTTAACTTTTATGCGGCGCGGCAGCGTACTGGCTTTCGACTTCGGTTTGAAACGTATCGGCGTTGCCGTCGGCGACTGGGAAAATCGCTTGGCGCATCCGCTGGAAACCCTTAGTGGTGAAGGCAACGAAGCTCGATTTGGCCGTATCGCCGCCTTGATTCAAGAATGGCAACCTGTGCAACTGGTCTGCGGTCTGCCATTTTCAATGGATGGCAGCGAGCACGACCTGACTCGTCGTGCGCGCCGTTTTTCCAATCAACTTAACGGCCGCTTCAGCCTGCCGGTTGCATTGGTCGATGAGCGGCTGACTTCTTTCGATGCCGATTTGCGTTTGCGCGAAGCCGGCGTCAAGTGTGACAACAGCAAAAGCAGCGCCCGCAAAGGCCTCAACGACCAAATAGCCGCACAACAAATACTTCAGGACTTTTTTGATCATGCCCAAGCAACTACCCCTACCTGAGCAACTCATTGACCTTCTGGCTGAACAGATCAAGCCGCACATTCTTCCGGAATGCGCGCTGGTCGGCATTCATACCGGCGGCGTCTGGATCATGGATGCGCTGGCCGAACGACTTGGCCCCGACCTGCCGCGCGGCGTGCTCGACATCGCCTTTTACCGCGACGATTTTTCGCGCATCGGCCTGCATCCGGAAACCAAGCCGTCGCACCTGCCGTTCGATGTCGAGGACCGCAATATTCTGCTGATAGACGATGTGCTGTTCACCGGCCGTACCATCCGCGCCGCGATGAATCTGCTGTTCGATTACGGTCGCCCGGCCACCATCAAACTCGCCGTGCTGGTCGATCGCGGCGGCCGCGAACTGCCGGTCTGCGCTGACTATGTCGGGCTCAGGCTCGATCTAGCGACGGACGAGCACATCTCGCTGGAAAACAACGAAACCGAAGGCCTGCACTTCGTCATGAAGAGGAAGCCATGAGCGCCAACAACCTGCAATTGACCGACGATGGCCGCCTGCGCCATTTGCTGACGCTGGATGGCCTGCCGGCGCGCATCCTGACTCAGATTCTCGATACCGCCGAGTCCTTCCTCAGCGTGTCGGAGGCAGAGCGCGATGTGAAGAAAGTGCCGCTGCTGCGCGGCAAAGCGATCTTCAATATCTTCTTCGAGAACTCCACCCGCACCCGCACCACCTTCGAGATCGCCGCCAAGCGGCTGAGTGCGGATGTGGTCAATCTGAACATCAACGCGTCATCGCAGAGCAAGGGCGAAACCCTGCTCGACACCATCGCCAACCTGTCGGCGATGCAGGCCGACATGTTCATCGTGCGGCACGCCGCTGCCGGCGCCGGGCATCTGATCGCGCGCCATGTCGCGCCGCATATCCACATCATCAACGCCGGCGACGGCCGTTGTTCGCACCCGACCCAGGGCCTGCTCGATATGTTCACGCTGCGCCACTACAAAGGGCCGTTCCACAACCTGCGCGTCGCCATCGTCGGCGATCTGCTGCATTCGCGCGTCGCCCGTTCGCAGATTCATGCACTGACCACGCTGGGGTGTCCGGAAGTCCGGGTGGTTGCGCCGCAAACGCTGCTGCCGCGCGACGTCAAGAACATGGGCGTGCATGTGTTCCACAAGCTGAGCGAGGGCATCAAGGGTGTCGATGCCGTGCTGATGCTGCGCTTGCAAAACGAGCGTATGCGCGGCGCGCGCCTGCCCTCCGCCGGCGAGTACTTCAAACACTGGGGCCTGACCCCGGAAAAACTCAAGCTGGCCAAGCCCGACGCCATCGTCATGCATCCCGGCCCGATGAATCGCGGTGTCGAAATCGACTCGGCGGTGGCCGACGGCATGCAGTCCGTGATTTTGTCGCAGGTCACTTTCGGCATCGCGGTGCGGATGGCGGTGATGAGCATATTGGCGGGGAATTGAGGGAAATACAGCATGAAAATTCAAATCAAGAACGGCCGTGTCATTGACCCCGCTTCAGGTCTGGATGCGATACAGGACATCTTCGTCGCCGCCAGCCACATCGTCGGCATCGGCAAAATGCCGAGCGATTTCCACGCCAATCAGGTCATTGACGCCAGCGGCCTCATCGTCTGCCCGGGCCTGGTCGATCTGTCGGTGCGCCTGCGTGAGCCCGGCCTGGAATACAAAGCGACGCTGGAAACCGAGATGCACGCGGCGGCGGTTGGCGGTGTCACTTCGCTGGCCTGTCCACCGGATACCGACCCGCCACTGGACGAACCGGGGCTGGTGGAAATGCTCAAGTTCCGCGCCAAGCACATGCCCGGACCACGCGTGTACCCGATAGGCGCGCTGACCAAGAAGCTGAAGGGTGAAGGCATCACCGAAATGGCCGAACTGACCGAAGCCGGCTGTGTCGCGTTCAGCCAGGCCGACGCGCCGTTGATCGATACGCAGGTGCTGCTGCGCGCGATGGAATACGCCAAAACATTCGAACTCTCGGTCTGGCTGCGCCCGCAGGACCCGCATCTGGCGCGCGAAGGCGTCGCGCACGATGGTGTCGTCGCCGCGCGGCTGGGTTTTCCGCCGATTCCGGTGCCGGCGGAAACCGTCGCGTTGTCCACCATCCTGCTGCTGGTCCGCGAAACCGGCGCACGCGTCCATTTGGCGCGCCTGTCCAGCCGCGCAGGTATCGAAATGGTGCGACGCGCCAAGCATGACGGCTTGCCGATCACCTGCGACGTCAACATCCATCACGTGCATTTGTCGGAAATGGACACCGCCGACTTCAACCCCCATTGCCATCTGATTCCGCCGCTGCGCAGCCAACGTGACCGCGATGCAATTCGCTACGGCCTCGAAGATGGCACCATCGACGCGATCTGTTCCGACCATGCGCCGGTGGATGACGACGCCAAGGAGCTGCCGTTCCAGGAAGCCGAAGCCGGCGCCACCGGCGTCGAACTGCTGCTGCCGCTGACGCTGAAATGGGCGCGCGAAACCGGCATGCCGCTGGGCAAAGCGCTCGGTTTCATCACCCGGCATCCGGCGAACATCATGCGCATCGACGCCGGCCGCATCGGCGTCGGATGTCCCGCCGATCTGTGCATGTTCGACCCGGAAGCGACCTGGGTGGTGAATCGCGCCAACCTCGCCAGCCTCGGCAAGAACAGCCCCTTCCTCGGCCTGGAAATGCAGGGCCGCGTGCAATACACGCTGATCGATGGGCATCTGGATTACAGGCGCAACCATCAGCATGCGTAGTTGCGTAGGGTGCGCTAAGCGCATCCAACAAAATCAATTGGGGGCTATGTTTTTTGAGGCACAGCCAACCGGGGTTTCCCAGTCAGGCTTTTAAGCGGCAAACTGTAGAAAAACAGGGGGTCCATCCATGAATATCCAGCCTGAACTTTTCGAGACCATGCCATTCGCCGCGTCTATGACGAGGACACCGAAACCTGGTGGTTTTCGGTGGTGGATATCATGCAAGTGCTCACCCAGCAGCCGGACTATCAGGCGGCGAGAAATTATTGGAAGGTGCTGAAAAACCGCTTGGCCAAGGAAGGCAGTGAGTCGGTTACAAACTGTAACCGACTGAAATTGCCCGCCGCCGACGGCAAGCACTATCTCACCGACGTCGCCACCGCCGAGACTCTGCTGCGGCTGGTGCAGTCGGTGCCCAGCCCCAAGGCCTAGCCGATCAAACTGTGGCTGGCGAAGGTGGGTTTCGGGCGGATGCAGGAAATGAGCGACCCCGCTTTGTCGCTGAATCGCGCCCGCGAGACATGGCGCAAACACGGGCGCAGCGAGAAGTGGATCCAGCTGCGCATGACCGGCCAGGAAACGCGTAACAAGCTGACCGATTACTGGGAGAACCACGACATCAAGCAGGGCGAGGAATTCGCCATCCTCACCAACCTGATTCATCAGGAATGGGCCGACGCCGGCAAGGGCGGCGCGAAAAGTATCGAAGAAGCCATGACACTATTGATCCGGCCCGAATTCATCGCGTCGAGCCAGTCAGTGCGAGTTCTCCCGATCATCCCGCCGATGACGCAGCTCAACACGCCGTATCCGTCGACGGCGTATCCTGAACCTGCTGATGTTGCAGCGCGAAGGTTTGCTGGATTTGCCGGTGCTGTACCTGAGCCGAAACATCGCGTCGACCAAGTACCAGTATTACCGGCTGCTGTTCGAGTTGTTGACGCATATCAGCCTGGACGATGAATGAACCTTCACATTACGCAGCTGAATCCCCTATGCCTAAAGTTATAAACCATTAAGTTATAAACCATTAATTTAAAACAATTTATTTGTTGACCTGGTATGTTTGGCAGGGTACGGTTAGCCCCGCTTGTAGCTTTAGTTGGCGCAGATTCACTGCCAAGGCGACTGCAAACAAAGAAGCACTCGAGTTCGTCACTGACGAGCCGTTAACCAACCAATCGTAAGGGCATACCTGTTGAAAAACAGGGACGCAAAACTACCGGCCTAAGGGTTTATACCTATGGCAGCGGGGTTGCCTGTGCAGCACACATCACCCCGGCGACATACTGAAGGGGCAAGCTATGTGTACTGCTGTATTTGTTGGGCAAATAGACGCACTGGACGCACGCGTCCAACCCCACTTCCGACTACACAGTGATGTTGAGCCATGCGGCCGGATGAAATCGGACGCAGTCTGCTCCGCTCTGCAAAACATACCTATCTGAATGACTCGGGGTGCCTTCGCACAGGCGATTGCGTACGCCCGGTCTCCGTCGAATACCCCTTTTTTTTTTAACCCCCACCTTGATCTGGAGAAACACATGAAACACCTGTCCCTGATTGCTGCGCTGCTTGCATCCACCTCCGCCCTGGCCGGCGAGACCACCGTGCAGGAAAACGACATCAGCGCATTTGTACCGCAATGTTCCTCACAAGTTGCCAGCGTTTCCGTGGGCAAATTGCAGTGCAAGGCCAGCGGATGCCAGAAACGGGAATCGAGCGGTGGAAATATGGGCGGCATGGGCGTTTTTTTGGCCATGGCGGCCGCCAAGGAAGGCCTGATTCAGCCTGACTTCTCCGGTATTGGCGACGGCATGGCCTACGCACTGACCACCGCGCTAAAGCCACCGGCTGTTTCGACGTGCAAGAACGTGAAGCCATGGAAGAACTTCAGAAAGAGGCGGCCCTTTCCGGTTTGAAGATCGAAATCAAACCCGCCGACTTCCTGCTCACTGGCGCAATCACTTCCGTCGGCATGGAAACCTCCAAATCCAGCTTCGGCGGCGGCCTGATCCCGATCGTTGGCGGCTTCTCCAAGACCACCAAAAACGCCAATCTGGCGATGGATATTCGTGTCGTCGATATCAAGAAAGCAAACGTAAAAGCCTCGAAATCATTCAATTCCAATGATGCCTCGTCCAGTTGGGGCGTTTCTGGCGGCGGTTATGGCGGTGGCGGCGCACTGTTCGGTGGCCACTCCGTCAGCAAGAGCCCGGAAATGGACAAGCTCGCTGCGGATACCGTGATCTTCGCCACCGGCTACCTGGTCGACACCCTCGCCGCCAATGCCGTGGTCAGCCGACCGGTGCTGAAAAAAGCGCCGGAGCCAAAGCCGAAGCAAGAGCAATCATTCACGAGTGACAGCGAATACGTGTTTGGCTCGATGTAAGCGCACCGTCAAGGAACAACTGGAGACGCCCCTCCCCCGATTGAAGCCAGGACGCAGAGCGAATAGGAAAGCGTCAAGCAGTGGTTCCGGGGGGGATGGGGTGAGCACGACGACGATCTACAGAAACTCCTGTATCTGATGCACCATGCGAGGCCTTACTCGTAACCGGCCTCCCATGATGTCCGCTAGTTCGCCCCCGCAACACCGCGTTCTCTCGATCATCCCGCCGATGACCCAGCTCAATACGCCGTATCCGTCGACGGCGTATCTGACCGGCTTCCTGCGTTCGCGCGGCATCGATGCGGTGCAGGAAGACCTGGCGCTGGCGTTGGTGTTGCGGTTGTTTACTCCAGAGGGGCTGCGTCAAATCCGGGGCTGTATCGCGGCGATTCCACACAAGAAACGTTCGCCTCAGGTGCAAGCATTTGATGCCCAGTTCAACCGCTATTTCGCCACCATCACGCCAGCCGTGGCGTTTTTGCAGGGGCGCGATCCGAGCATCGGACACCGCATCGCCGGGCGTGGATTCCTGCCCGAGGGCGCGCGGTTTGCTTCGCTTGATGTTTATGAAGATGAGGACGGCGGCGATCCGCTGGCCTGGGCGTTTGGTGCGCTCGGTGTGCACGATCGGGCGCGTCATTTCGCCACGTTGTATCTGAACGATGTCGCTGATGTATTGCGTGAGGCGGTTGATCCGCGCTTCGAGTTTGTGCGTTATGCCGAGTCGCTGGCGCAAAGCCAGCCCACCTTCGAGCCGCTGGCCGCCGCGCTGGCCGCGCCGATGAATCTGGTCGATCAAACGCTCAGAGAATTGACGCAGGAAGCAGTCGCGCGACATGCGCCGAAGGTGGTGCTGTTGTCGGTGCCGTTTCCCGGCAATGTCTACGCCGCATTTCGCATCGCGCAGGCGATCAAGGCTGAGCATCCGGATATCGTCACCGTCCTCGGCGGTGGCTACGTCAACACGGAATTGCGCGAACTGACCGAGCCGCGCGTGTTCGACTACTTCGACTACGTCTGTCTCGACGATGGTGAGCGGCCGTTGTTGGCGCTGCTCGAACATCTGCGCGGCGAACGAGCGCAAGAGCGTTTGGTGCGAACGTTTGTGCGCACCCCCCCCGCTCGTCATTCCGGCGCAGGCCGGAATCCAGAAGACGCAACCACGAACTGGACACCGGTCTGCGCCGGTGTGACGGAGTTTTTAGCCGGTTCGCCGAATGAAGTCCGCTACATCCACTTCCCCGAGCCCGATATCCCCTTCGCCGAAGTCGGCACGCCAACCTGGGACGGCCTGCCGCTGGATCGTTATCTGTCGGTGCTCGACATGCTCAATCCGATGCACCGGCTGTGGTCGGACGGGCGCTGGAACAAGCTCACCGTGGCGCATGGCTGTTACTGGAAGAAGTGCAGCTTTTGCGACGTTTCGCTCGACTACATTGGCCGCTACGACGCCATTGCCGCCGCGACGCTGGTAGATCGCATCGAAACCGTCATCGCGGAAACCGGCCAGACCGGTTTTCATTTCGTCGATGAAGCCGCGCCGCCGAAGGCGTTGAAGGCGCTCGCCGAAGAACTGGAAAAGCGCAATCGTGCGATTTCCTGGTGGGGCAATATCCGCTTCGAAAAATCCTTCACGCCGGAACTGTGCCTGCAACTGGCCGACAGCGGCTGTATTGCCGTCTCCGGCGGCCTGGAAGTGGCTTCCGACCGCCTGCTGAAACTGATGCAAAAAGGCGTCTCGGTGGAGCAGGTTGCCCGCGTCACGCGCGCTTTCAGCGATGCCGGTATTCTGGTGCATGCCTATCTGATGTACGGCTTCCCGACGCAGACCGTGCAGGACACTGTCGATGCGCTGGAATATGTGCGGCAACTGTTCGCTGCCGGCTGCATCCAGTCCGGTTTTTTCCATCGCTTCGTCTGCACTGTGCATTCGCCGGTTGGGCTGCATCCGGAGCAGTTCGGCGTGACGTTGCAGCCCTTGCCGCCGGTGTCGTTCGCCCAGAACGATGTGGGTTTCAATGATCCGACCGGCGTCGATCACGACACACTCGGCATCGCGCTGAACAAGGCGTTGTACAACTACATGCACGGCATCGGCCTGGATGATGATGTGCGGCAGTGGTTCAAAGGTGACGCAACCGGGCGCGTGCCAAGAACCCGCGTGCCGCGCCACTTCATCGAGCGGGCGTTGGGGTGAAAGGACAATCGATTACAACAAGCCGGTACGCTCGTAGATGTCGTCCAGGCACAACGTGGTGCTGACCGGGCCGCAGCTCAGCGGCACGATGTCATCCGCATCCAGCGTCTGTTCCAGCCAGCCCTCGCCGTCGCGGATGCGGATGCGGGCATGCCGCTTTTCGGAATCGATCAGCAGGTAATAGCGCAGGCTGGGAATGTCACGGTAGTGCAGCCATTTCTCGCGTTCGTCGATGCTGGCGGTGGATGGCGACAATACCTCGACCAGCACACAAGGGCTGATGCGGTAGAGCGGATGGTTGTCATCGGCGGAACAGCCGAGCATCACATCCGGGTAATAAAAAGCCCGGTAGACGTCCACCCTGACTTTCATGTCGGCGATGAATGCCTCGCAGGGCGTGTCGCGAGTGGCGGCATCCAGCCTGGAATATACGTTTCCGGAAATCCGGTTGTGCCGCGCGCTGCCCCCCGCCATCGCATAGGTTTCGCCCGCGACAAATTCGCGCTTGCGCGGCGCGTATGCCTCACTGTCCAGGTATTCGATCTCGCTTTGCGATTCGTGCTTCTGTGCCATGCCCATGGCAACTCCTTTCTTGTCGCGATATCCGCAGGTAACGCCGGCATATTAGCAGCGCCCCCGGGTCGGAAAACCGCGCAACCCGGCGATCGGCATTGGGCATCGCTTTGATGTTGCGGAGGTCAGACAACCTGATCTCTAGCAGCCTGTCGGACTTGAAATACCCAAACGGCCCAGAATCCCGCCCGGAACGGGGTTTGCACAATAATTAGGCACTTTTTCCCTCTTTATGCCCTGTTTTTGCT
>Ga0105047_10002630_pt1 | contig 31947 bp, 27 predicted proteins | sample MAT04_FD_78384 | JGI IMG/M metagenome (GOLD analysis project Ga0105047, IMG submission 78384) | Freshwater microbial communities from Lake Fryxell liftoff mats and glacier meltwater in Antarctica - MAT-04 (megahit assembly) | ecosystem: Environmental > Aquatic > Freshwater > Ice > Liftoff... | reverse complement strand
CGACATTCCAGGCCTTGACCCACCAATTGGAAAGTTGCCCAAGGGTGGCCGAAACTGCTGAAAAAGGCTGATGAATTAGCGTGACTGTCGTTTACCGGTCTGACGGACTGTTCGATGACCGAGCGCTGCTTGATTTCAGGCAACTGTCTGAACGATCTGCGCGACGCGACAGATTCGCCCTGCCGGCGCTGACTGTCTATGCCCGGTTTTCGCCCCGAAAATCGTGCCGCAAATCGTTCCATTGCGCTGCTGCCTGCCCCTGCGCGATGGCTGTTCTCATAGGCACGGACAGGCGCAAGCGTTCTGTCAACCATTTTCGGCATCCATTGCCTGATCCCGGCTCGTCAGCGCAGGTCGCTGATGCGGCCTTTTTCCCGTCCGTCAGGCCCGAGTAGCAGGAGATTGAAAATCCTTGTGTCGGTGGTTCGATTCCGCCCCAGGCCACCAAGGTTTACCTTGCAAAAAAGCCAACCCATGCGGTTGGCTTCTTTGTTTCCGAGGACAAACAGTCCTCGTGTCCGGTCCATTTCCGGTCAGCAGTTTCCTCGGCCAGGACGCCTGCAAAATTTTCCGGTTCCCCCGCAGCGATACACCTCACCGGCACACCTGACACGCTGGCACGGCTCAGGCGTCTTTATCGTGTCGGCGTGTCGGCTGTGCCGGTCAAAACTATCAGTACGGTAACGAACTCCGGAGGGCGCATTGGCGTGCAAATACTCGAAGGAACACTTTCTTCTGAAAGTTGATATCCACAATAGTCAGGGCCTCCTCACTCTATGAAGAACTCGAATCGGTCGTTTGCAATAATCAAGGCTACTGGAGTAATTGCATGGCGATTAAGGGTTTGGATAAGCAAGAGTTTGAAGAGATCATGCGCACTTATGTGCGGCCGTCAGATCCCATCGACAGTTACGAACACTTGGTTGGCAGAGCCAAGCAACGCGATAGCATCGAAGAAGCGATTAACTCGCCTGGGAAGCACATTTTCATCTATGGAGACAGGGGGGCAGGCAAGACCTCCTTGGCGCAGACTATCGCGCATGAGCACAACCCTTCGGCAAGTGCTCCAGTGTTAGTAGCCTGCGGTCAGAAGACCACATTCTCTTCAATTGTTCAAGATATCGCTGGCCAGTTAGTTGGCCGGTCACGGTATGTCACGACTGAGAAAAGCCGCAGTATGGGAGTAAACCTCACGGTAGGAACTTTCGGTAGCGCTAACGCGAACATGACATCCAAGGTGACAGAGCGCGTGCTCGATGCGATTGACCTGAATGCTGCTACAGCCCTGCTACAGGAAGCAGCTGTGCATCGGGGTGGCCGGTCGTTGGTGGTAGTTGATGAATTTGAGAACCTACCGTCAGACGAGGACCGGCAACTTTTTGCTGAGCTAATCAAGCAGCTTTCTGATCGGAAAGTCCAGGTGACCCTTGTATTCTGTGGAATCGGTAAGTCGTTGGACGATTTACTACAGGGCCATGCCTCATCTCACAGATATCTCCATGAGGTCCGATTGCCAACTCCTCCGCTGAACATTGGTCAGCGCTGGGAAATCATTGATACCACCGCAGCCAAGCTGGGGCTAACCGTGAACGCTGATTCACGGCTGCGTATTGCCCAAGTGTCGGACGGGTTCCCTCACTATGTTCACCTGATCTGCGAGAAGCTCTTTTGGCTTGCCTACCGCGATGAAGAGGATGTGGATGAACTGACACCGGCACACTACATGGACGCCGTGCAGAATGCGCTTATAAACGTTGAAGCTCGGCTCCGAAATGCCTATGACAAAGCAGTGAAAAAAGACCTTGACCAATATCAGGAAGTACTCTGGGCCGTAGCGGATCACTACGAACTCGAAAGAAATACGCAAAGCATTTATAGCAACTCCTACGAACGTATCATGAACGACCGTGAACGTGTGCCACTCACGCAGAGCACATTCACGGCCAGAATCAATGCTTTGAAAGGCAAGAGTCATGGGTCGATCCTGACTAGCGAGCGTCGCGGTTGGGTAATGTTCTCCGAGAACCTTATTCGAGGCTATGTTCGACTGGTGGCCGAGGGTGGCGGCATTCGCCTTGCACTTGAGCATGAACCTGCCCCACAACCAAAAGCACTTACTGTGGGCTCCCATCGACGCGGTATTGACCCCGCTGCACCAAGGCGAAACTATGGATCTTGGGGTAAAGGGCTAGGAAAAAGCTGAAACTAACTCTATTGGCACATTATCCAGACCTATGGTCGAGGCGACAGTTCATGAAAATCTACAGTCTGCTTCTCACCGTGAATGAGCGTCAGCTTCTTACGCTTGCGTATGACGGGTTGCGTGAAGCACTGCACTGGCACAATTGGCAAACCGACACAGATCAAAGGTTCGTAGTGCCAGCGTGTCAACTGTGTCGGTAGAGAATATTACAGAAACCGTCCTTTCCTTGGAGTCCGTCGCAGGCCGCTTGGCGCCAGGCTAGTGCCCGCATAATCAACGATGATAATGTCAGGTCACTTTTGCCTTAAGGGAGCGAAACATGCACTATTACGTGGACGAAAGTGGCCACACCGGCACCAATTTGTTCGATGCTCAGCAGCCAATTTTGTACTACGGTTGTCTCTCAAGTCGTCTTAACCTAGACGTGGTGGCTCAAGCAAAGGTCGTGAGTCTGCGAAAGCGCTTGGGCGTTGCGCGGCTACATGCCAACGAGATCGGAAACGGCGGGCTGGCGGCTATTGCCAATGATCTTCTCGACATGCAGCGTCGTTTTGACCTACGATTCTCCATCTATCGCGTCGCCAAAGCTGATCATGCGGTAATTAGCTTCTTTGATCAAGTCTTTGACTCTGGTATGAACCCGGCTATCACGTGGACTGGCTACTGGACTCCACTTCGCTACATCTTGCTGATCAAGCTCGCGTGCCTCTTTGATGAAGATTTGGCCCGAGCCGCATGGGCCGCACGCATTGAAGTCAATGATGACAAGGCGAACGCAATGCTTATCGAGGTGTGCGACTGCTTGCTCGAAAGGGTTAATCAACTGCCTGACGCACGGTCGCGCGAGCTGATGACCGACACACTTACTTGGGCAAGGGAGAATCCTGGTGAACTCAGTTACAACGTCGGCAACCGGAAGTCCATTCTCCAAATATCTCCCAACGTCATCGGTTTCCAGTTCGTCATGATGGGAATCGCTAAGAGAACGAAGTTGACCGGCGTTAAGGCAGCACGCATTGTTGTTGACCGTCAAAGCCAATTTAATAAAGCACAACGTACGCTAGCCGAGTTTTATGCCGCCGCAGGAAAGAAGAGCCTCGTGTTCGAGGGTGGTCTAGGAATGCCAAGTCTCGGCTTTGGAGGGATGCCGCAAGTGCCTATCGAGATTTCCGGCGGAGACCAGAGCGTTGGTTTGGAACTGACCGACATCTATTTATGGATATATAAGCGCGTCATGGAAAAAGGCGATCTTGCGCCAGTGCTTGGGCCTTTTATCAATGGAGGGATCCGTAGGGTGGGAACGGACGAGCTATCGCTGAAAGCGATTGCCGAACGTTGGTCAAAGCATATGGACGGCATTCCCGAACTTCATGAGATGCCTTCAGACCAGGTGGCCAAAGGCCGAGAACTCATGGCTCAGGAAGAGGACCGACGGTTGGCCCGCCTTGGCCGAGGCCCGGCCCTACATTCACCATCTGAGGCTAGCGTCTGAGGACTTCAAAAAGTAAGGTCTTCCTTGGCCGACTCATCCGGTCTGGCGATGCAGCGGCCAGTGGTGATCTGCGTCGAAGGTTTGCACTGGCACAACTGGCACACCGACACGTAGCAATCGTGTTGGTGTGCCAGTGTGCCGGCTGTACCGGAATAAATCATTAGCAGTCCAGCCGTATTAGCGAAGGGCGGCTCCTTTACGGATGGCACGCAGCTTTTGGCTGAGGCCTTGGGGAAATAAACTGCCGTATCCAGCGCCATCGATAAGAATGGCACCGGATACGGTGTTTGATTTTTCTGGTCGCCTTGCTTTCACTCGTCTTCGGTGATTTCCCGGCGGGACGTTTTGCGGAACTGCGCTGATGCCTCTTTCTGCGTTGTGATGATGCGCCCGCGAAAGGCAATCTCGATCAGCCTGGAGAACTCACCATCGAACCATTTGGGCTCCAGCGACTGGAATTTCTCGCTGGTTTGCGCTGTGGTGATCCAGCTGTCTTGGTCAGCATCTGACACCATCTTCACCCAGCCGTGACGCGCAGCAGCGATGGCTTCCCTCAGGCTCTCCGTGCGCTCTTCCCGGCCCGGACGGGCATCGGTCAGCGGCAGGACAAAGCTGGCGCCATTGGACCTCACGCCTTCGTAGAGCGCAGCCCGCCATAAGCCCGTCAGTTGACCCGAACGCGCCACGTCGGGATGAATCAGATACCAACTGTCGTCGCTTCGCTTGAGGAAAACCGCTTTCAGCATGCGGCTCCTGTCCGAGTGAATCCGGAACGGGGTGATGGGAGTATTGACAGGAATATCCAGCAGCGCCTCGTCGCCTTGCGCCGAAAACTCACTCAGGTCGAATTTATCAAGCGTTGCCATTTGGTGCTCCTTTGCGGGCGGTCAGGGCGAGGGTGGCCGACGGCTTCCCAGTGCCGGTTGCTTGGGCTGGTTGTGCTGGATTTGCGGAGCCTGCGTCCCGAATCCATTGCTTCACGACCTGCTCGTCGTAGCGTTTGGATTTGCATATCGTGCGGCAAGGCGGCAGGTCTGGCGAGCCTTAGGGGCGTAGCCGCTCGATGGGGGTGACTGATTGACTGAGTCACCGGGCCAGCTAGCCAGTAGGCGTGCAGTTTTTGGTGCTGTTAAGCCAATATGGACGGCAGGCTTGAGAAAATACAACTTTGTTGTTCCTGGGTTGTACCAAATGCTTGACGGTTGGTAAAACGCTATTTATACTTCGTCGAGGAACAACCTTGGAACAACGGAGAATATATGAGCGAAACCTTTTACTCTGCTAATCTAAGCCGGACTCAGGGGCGCAATACCTGGGCAATTATTTTCCGGCATCCGAAGCGGACGGACCCTACTACGGGTAAGGAAGGACTGCGTGTCCGGCAGAGTCTCAAGACAGACGACGAACAGGAGGGACTTTCACTTTGTGACCAAATGAATAAGCTCTTGGCGAGCCCCTATTTGTGGGATCTTAGTGCTCGTGAGCAAGCGCTTGCAATGTTTGATCAGCGTATCGTCGATATATTTTTCTACAAGTTAGAGGGTGGAGAAGTTGATTTTCTTAGTTTGCGAGACAGTGTGATCGAACTGCCGTCATCTAAAACCAGTGACTATCGACGTTCCCTTTTTCTTGGCACGACGGGGGCCGGCAAAACTACACTGCTGCGTCAACTCATGGGCACTGACCCTGTCAAGGAGCGATTTCCCTCGACCTCGACCGCGAAGACTACCGTTCATGAAACCGAAGTTATCCTGCATGAAGGACCGTTTCGTGCCGTCGTCACTTTTTTTCCAATGGAGGATGTGCGTGAACATCTAAAGGAATGCGTTTCAGCAGCAGTTCTTGCCGCTTATCGCAACGAATCGGATGCCGACCAGATGCGCCGTCTTCTCATGCACGTCAACCAGCGGTTCCGGTTCAACTATGTGCTTGGCAACGGTCCAATCAAGGACACCAGTGATTTCGATGACGATAACAATGGTGATGCAGATGTTGAAGGCGATGATTTTTTAAAGCGCACAAACGATGTGCTGTTGCTCGCACTGGCCTCTGTCAAAGAGATTGCGCAGCGCTACGGACATTCGCTTCGTACCGAACTGAATGCCACAGACGAAAAAGACCAGCGCGTAATTGATGAACTATTCGAAGAAGAGCTCGATAACCGGACGCGCGATGACGAAGCCTTTCAGAAGGTGGTTGATGCCATCATGGATGAAATTGAAGAGCGGTTTGTCCTCTTGCCCGACGGGAAACTTCAAAAGACGAAGGTCGGATGGCCATTGACCTGGACTTGGGAAACGACAAATCGCGACGCCTTCATTGCATCAATTTCTCGTTTCGCGTCGAATTATTCGCCTTTGTTCGGCACATTGCTAACTCCACTGGTGAATGGGGTACGGGTTTCGGGACCCTTCTATCCAGCGTGGACCAACGACAAGCCAAAACTGGTGCTTCTCGATGGGGAGGGGCTTGGCCATACACCCCGCTCAATGTCAACAATCTCAACAACTTTGTCGAAACGTATCGACATGGTGGACGCAGTTATCCTGGTTGACAACTCCACACAACCGATGTTGGCCGCCCCTGTCGCCGCAATGAAAGAACTCGTTTCCTCTGGGAATTCCGTCAAGCTCATCTTCGCCTTCACACATTTCGACAAGGTTAGCGGCGACAACTTGCCTAATCCTTCTGCGCGAGTACAACACGTCCTTGCATCGGCCGAAAACGTACTTTCCGCTATCGGCGAAGATCTTGGCCCATTTGCCGAACGGGCGTTACGCGCCAGACTTGCAATTTCGCGCGTCTTCCTTGCAGATCTCGACCAAAAACTGGACGTTGAATCCAAGGATGGTAAGCGTACAGCCAGCCAACTCGGCAAGCTGCTGGAGATGATCGATGGAATCGTTGAGCGTCCAAAGCCGATTGAATCGCGCCCGACTTATGACCGAATGAATCTGGTATTAGCCGTCGAGCGCGCAGCAGAAAGCTTTCATAACGGATGGCGACCCCGCCTTGGCCTCTCCGTGAAGCAGGGTATGGAAAAGGAACATTGGACTCGTGTCAAAGCTCTCACACGTCGCTTGGTAATGGGCGCTGATGGATACGATACGCTGCAACCAGTCGCAGACCTGAAGCAGCAGCTTCAGAATCGGTTGTATGTTTTGCTTCAGAACCCAGTGAACTGGAACGGGCCTGAGCCAACTGACGACGACAAGCAGCGCATATTCGACGCCATAGCCGAAGACCTTAGCCGGCGCCTTCTTGAACTCACGTCACGTCGGGTCAAATCGGAGCGTTTGGCAGATTGGCGAAGTGCATATAACGAATCTGGACCTCGCTCAACATTTCGCCGTGCCAAACTTATTGCAGAGCGTGTCTACGACTTGGCTGCACCAGTTCCTGACGTTACACCATCCCCGGACCGGAATGCGTTCCTGCAAGACGTGGCAACTATGACGCAAGAGTCGGTGGAATCTGTTGGCGCGACATTGCGTTAACTACGGATCGACAGTCAGTTAATGCAACAGCATTAGTCCAACTGTCACAACCAGCACTGATGAATCGTTCGTGGTGCTAGCGCGTCAGCTGTGACTGCAAAATAATCAGTGAACCTGCGCAAACTGATACGCATGCGCACCTAGCAACTCAATCATGCCGAAATATTCAGCATCAAAAGAATTGAGTGAAATGAAAAAAGTTTTTGGGAACATACAGCAATGAAAACAGCATTATTTGTAGATTTTGACAATGTGTTTTCTGGTCTTCGGCGTTTGGACCCTGCTTACGCAGAACGGTTTGCGATGTATCCTGCCGTATGGATGGAATGGTTAACTGATAAATTGAAATTGCCTCCCCATGTAGACGAAACTGCACGGCGACGCATTCTTGTACGTCGTTGTTACCTCAATCCCTCTGTTTATCAACGGTTTCGATTCGCTTTCAGCCAGTCTGGCTTTGAGATCGTTGACTGTCCACCGATGACAGCGGCGGGTAAAACAAGCACTGATATTCACATGGTTCTGGATATGGTGGATGTGTTGCAGCACAGTACCCACTATGACGAATTTATTGTTTTTTCAGCTGATGCAGACTTCTCGCCTGTGTTGCGCAAACTCAGGCGCAGCGACCGACGCACAACGGTATTGGCTGCAGGAGCAACCTCGTCTGCATACGAAGCATCCGCTGACCTGATGATCGATCCTGATGATTTCATTGGTGAAGCACTTGGTTTTGATAATCAAAATACTCAGAATCAAGCGCAAATGGAGGAGGCAGAGCGGATCGTGTACCACACTGTCAATGATGCAGGGGCACCGGTTGATCTACTTAGATTGGCTGAAGTACTGACTAATCAAATACCTAATTTCAATGAATCAGGCTGGGCTGATGCTAAAGCTTTCAGAAATTTTCTAAACAAATTGGAGTTGGCGCCGTTGATCATTGACGATGTTAATGACACCATTAGGGATCCCCGGCGAGCGGCAAGTTCTACTACTCAGGCGCCTGCACAGATCGTCAAAGTAAGTGATCCAAGTCTCCATCAAAGCACACAAACTGCCCGCGATATCATCGTCCAAGAGTTGGCTGGTTCGAATCGGCCGGTTCCTTGTGCGTTACTGGCTCAAGTGGTGAAAAGCCGAGCCACTGACGTTGGATTGAACTGGAGTGGCCACGGTACTTTTCGTAAATTTTTGGAGTCACTAAACCTCAAAAATTTGCAGATGGAGTGGTATTCGCATGGCGGTGTCGTTCTCGACCCAGTGCGCCATAAATTGCCTGATGATCGGAATAAGGTAGCTTCAGACGAGGCTTGGCAAGAGCGCGACGTATTGTGGACGCAGGTTAGTCCAGTGTTTTCCATGTCCAATCTTCCTGCGCTGTCGCCTCGAAAATATGGCGTGACGCTTGCTTGTTTATCGCAGGCGCTTCAAGACACCGAATTCAGCCTTCTGGAAACTGCCAAGCGTGTGTTTGATTTGATACTGGCCAGACACGAGACTGTTTCTCGTCGTGACGTAAATCAGCTGATTCGTGCGATGTTGTTCGGCGGATTTGATCCGGTGTCTGGCGCAGTGGATGTCAAGTCATTGACAGCCACTGTTTGCGGGATTGGACTGGCAGCTTGTGCCAGAGAAGGCATGGTCGTAGATGATTCACTGCGCGCTGCCGTGCTCAGTTGGATTGGAGGCGAAGTGGCGAATGCATGCTGAATGATGTGCGCATGCAAAACCATCAATGATCTGACAATGCCTGCGTGCGAAAATTCCTGGCATAAGCAATGCATACATCGCCTTCAAACTGTCCGAAGCGTCCAATCGTCCATGCTGTTTGCCTGATCAGAAGATTGTTGTAGGTCTGCCCGGTTGACCGCCCTGGCGTTCACAGTTCTTGATTGAATCTGCGCGAAATCCGCGCATATATTATTTTCATGGTTGATTCCAGCCACCCCCTCAAGCCCAAAGTTCCTCGCTGGACTTTGGGCTTTTTTCATTCCAACACACCTCAGGAAATTCCCGCCCATGATGAAAGTCACCGCCAAGCCCGCCTGGCAATGGTCCAGCAATGCCGCTCCTGCGTCATCGCGTCTGCTTTCAGGCTTTGCCCGCACACCGTCCCTGCTGCCGCGCAGCCTGGACGTGGCCTTCTCCCTGAGTTACCGCCGATAGGCCACAAGGCCAAACGGTAAAAACTGCCGTTCATCAGCATTTCACTTCCATACGCCCTGTGACGGCCAACGTCCCAGGGCTTTGTTTTGCCACAACCATTCCATACCGCGAGCCCGCCATGCCCAAACACTATCCAGTTAACAAAGCACCTGCCGACCTTGACCCCGCTGAACTCGACAACGTTCTCCCCGGCACCAGCGCTGAGCCAGACGCTGCGCCATCCTTCTGGATTCTCAAAGACGCTACTGCCAAAAAATTGGGCAAGCGCTCGGAAGGAACCATCAGCTACCAGCTGCTAGCGGACGCTGACCGCAAGCAGCTGTTCATCGCCATCACCGGCAACGAAAACGGTGGCTATTTCAGCCGCGAGAGAGTGCCTGTTGAGAAGGTGCGGGAATGCCTGAAGAATTTTTCCGACAAAGCATTTCCTTCAAAAGCCCTGAGGGATGCGTTCTACGGTAGGAGTAGCAACAACCCCGGCTTCCTGGCCGCAGTGCTCAGCGCTGAAAGTTTGATAGCCGCCGACGCTACAGCTGAAAGTCTGCACAAGGCTATCGGCGACTGGCCAGCATTCGAGCAAACCATGCTGGCGTTGCCCGGAACGCTGCTTCAGGCCGATGCAGTCCCAGCCATGCCGGATGCCGCTGACGCAATGCCGGATTACACGGAAACGGCGCCTGGCGAAGAAGTTCCGCCCGTTAAAGCTGTCAAAGGTGGCAAACGGTCCGTGGAGGCACGCCATGCAGGTAGTTAAGCAATATCGCGATGTCGCAGCCGTTCGCAATCCGGTGATGCGGGATTTTCTGGCCAAACGGATCACGGCTATAGCACCTGACTGGGTTCCGTACACCTGGGACATGTTCGGCCAGTTCCTGGTACTCGAAGCTGGTGACGATCCGCACATTGTGGAGTCTGCCAATTGCACGCGACTGATCAGCGCAGCCTCCTTGGGGCCAGCGCGTCTGGGCGACGCCGACTTTGTCCCTGTTTGGGACTGGGTCGATGACCATGGCAGCTTCTACGAAGTGGGTCTGGTGATCGCGGATGCCGGGGATTTCCAGGTGATCCTCGTCCCGAAAGCATTGGGCACCAGCCCGGCGCTGCTCCAGCTTTGTGAGCGCAATTTGGCGCGACAGGCAGCGCTGGTCGCCGCTTCATCGGCGCTATCCGTCCATCCGCTGGCGGACTGATGAACTGAGTTTCGGGCAGGCGTTGACGGCCGTTGCCTGTCCATTCCTTGTTTGTATTCGATGGTTGCCGATTTCCCCGGCAGGCATTTGTACGCCCACTCACTATGAAAGAACACCCATGAAAAAACACATCAAGCATGCCTTTGCGCTGCCATGATTTCGAAAGGTGCTGACAAAGCCGGGCGAACCCCGGCGGGTTCTGCGCCAATGGCGGCTACGTTAAGCAATCCGGCCTTCATGGCTGGCACAGGGCCAATGGCAACTGAGCTGTACCTATAGGCGCTGGCCGGCCGTCGCCTTGACCAGTGGGTCGCCGACCCGCCAGCCGTTCCCGTGGCGGTGAATTACCAAGCCCCGTTTTCAACGCCTGCGTGCAATGCCGGGCGGGCAGGGCGCCTGGCCCACGGCCTTTGCTTGGCACCAAGCCATCGAGCTCCGATTCCCTTTTACCCAACCATCAATTGACGATGACCGGCCTATGCCGAGCCCGTCAGGAAAGAACTTGTCATGAAAAATCCCGTCACTGCAACCCACACAGTCTCGAAGGTACTGTTTCCAATGGGCCAGACCCTGGCCACGCCCGGCGCTCTGCGCATCATGACGCAGTTTGGCTTTTTGCCGGCAGACTTGCTGTCGCGTCACACCCGTGGCGACTTCGGGGTGGTCTGTCCGGAAGATGCTCAAGCCAACGCCGAGGCCATCATTCAGGGCAACCGCATCTTGTCCAGTTATCTGGTGGGCAGCCAGCGCGTCTGGGTGATCACAGAAGCAGACCGGTCTACTACAACAATTTTGCTGCCTGATGAGTACTAATCCCGGCGGTCCGCCTGCTTATCAGTCCGTGAAAAGCCTGACCTGACATTGATGTTCTGGCTCTGGTGAACTGCAGGAATCAATCTGACAGTGCGCTTCGTCTGCCTCGTTAATGTAGGGTCTTTGCGATACAGGCTTAGCTTGCGTCGTGGCGACCCGGCTGACCTGAGAAAAACACCGAAGTCCGGAGATGGACCGGCCGGCAGGGCTACCAGCTACTGGTGCGTACTGCCAACCTTCATGGGCTCAGTCTGTGCAAGGCGCTATGCACTGGCTGCTTCAATGCAGGTCGGCAGACGCAGGGATTTCAAAGACTAGGCTCGAAAAAAAGTGTCGAAAAGAAAAATAAACTTCAAGAAGCATCAAAATCTAGTGCTAACTTGCCTTATGATCGGTGCCGGCCCAAATGGTTGGGGTATCACAAAGGTTGCAGCACCCTCTGAAGTTGCTGTCACGGTCTCAACAGGAACGGCCGGGGAAGAAGCCACCATGGCGATAGAACTCTGAACCTTGAGGTTCAGCCTTCTGAGTTGGTTAATGAATTTTGCAGCAAGCAAAGTTATGTCTCCCATCTGCTACACGCAGACTTCGAGGTCCCCCGGACCTCATCCCTTGTAAGAAATTAGTAGTTGAAATCGGTGCTTTAGCACGATGGCTTTGTGTGTTGACGCTTGAGTCCACGCTCCGTATGCATGAAACGCAGGCGTAGCTATGGGAAAAGATTTCGCCGTCGATGACTGAGAGTGCCGATAAATGGTTTTCCGTACTGGGTTCGTTTAGTTCGTGCGTCTGCGCTTGTGCTTTTTCAGCCGGTTGATGTGAAAAAGCTGTCAAGACCATCGAAACAAAAAAACCACTGGTACACAGGCCGGCATGATTACATGCGCCTGCTTCCCGCTCTTTAAAAATTCAATCGTGTGATTGGTGTGTCGTTCGTGAGTTTTTCACGCATGCCGCTGAAAACGCAAATGCACCTTACCCGCTGGTGGACAGGTACGCCTGCGGCCGGCTGGGGACGCCAAAATTCAAGGGATTCTTTATGACGACGCGCAAAATTCGCTTTACCAATAGAGCGCTGGATGCGTTGCCCGCATGCCCCGCCGAGTCAGCCTCTAAAGCTGATGAATACACAGACACTGAAATGCCGGGTCTGAAGGCAACGGTGAACAAGAACCGACAAATTGTGATGTACCACCGGTACACGGTCAACAGCGTTAAACGGGCCGAGCGCATTGGCGCCTACCCTGGAATTTCAATCGCGGAGGCCCGCCAGAAGGTGCAGGAAAACCGGGCCATTCTTGATCGCGGCGGTGACCCGCAAGAAGACCGCGACCGCGCCAAAGCCATGCCGACATTCGCTGAGTATGCTCAGGAATTCCTGGACTTCGTGAGGCAGTACAAAAAATCAGCCGATTCTGACGCCAGCAAATTGAAAATTTACCTAAAGCCCCATTTTGGCGCGCGACGGCTTTGCGACATCACCTTGCGTGACATCCAGACCTACCATGCCAAGATGACCAAGACCCTGGCGCCCAGCACGGCCAACCGGCACCTGGCGCTGCTGTCGAAGATGTTCTCGCTGGCGCTGCAATGGGACCGGGTCACCAAAAATCCCTGCATCGGCATCAAAAAGTTCAAGGAAGACAACCAGACGCAGCGCTTCCTGAATGAAGCAGAGATCGGGCGCCTATTTCAAGCGTTGGACGCGGACTACAACAAGGTGGCGACCAATGCCCTCAAACTCTTGCTGCTCACGGGCTGCCGGCGCGAAGAAGTGCTGCAGGCCAAATGGGAAGATATCTCCCTGGAAACGGGAACCTGGTTTTTGCCGAATGGCAAAACCGGCTCCCGGTATGTGCAGGTCAACGGCGCCGCCAAGGCGCTGCTTGAAAGCATTGTTCGCATTGACAGCCCCTACGTGTTTCCAGGCCGGGACAGTCCTGATAAACCGCTGAATAATCCGCGAAAGTGCTTTACCCGAGTGCTGAAGGCCGCTGGCATTGAGCACATCAGAATCCACGACCTTAGACATAGTCATGCGTCCATTCTGGTCAATCAGGGCGTCAGCCTCTTCATGGTCCAGAAGATATTGGGCCACAGCAGCCCGAAAACGACCCAGCGCTATGCCCACTTGTCCGATTCCACCTTGCGCGCCGCATCGGAAACCGTGTCTGCCGCCATCGGCCAAGCCGTGAAGGCGGCTGCAGCCGTGCAGGCAGATTGACGGCGGGGGACCGCACCCCTGAACCTGTGAATGAACGCCTCCGCGACGGGAGGTGTTTTTTTCATGACACATTGACTTCACAACCGTCTAAATTGACCAGCCGTCCAGGCAATGGGTTCGCAGACGGTCCGGTCGATTGGACGATTCGGTCGATTTTTTAGGAAAGGAGGCGTTGAGTCGAGTTGAGCTCAGTGAGTGAGATTTCGGTGCAGTTCCGTGGCCCATGTTTGATGACGAAACACGGGGCCACGCTGCATACGCCAGCAGAAGCCATATTCTGCCGGGAATGGGTTTTCACACCATCGTCCCGTGATACATGGGTCGATACAGCATGTATCACCCGCTGCAGGTTCATGACGCTATCGATGCGGTGAAAGGCCGGGGGTGCTTACTTTTTAAGCACCTTCCCTTGCTTATGCCGCTACAGGGCCTTGATCACGCCCCAGACCTCGTTCTCGGGTTGCTGAATCAAGCCGTCCGCACATTATCCGTTGGTGTCTTGATAGGCCGTCGCAACACGCACGACCTTAAGGTAGAAATTCGATCCACCCATTGCAGGCGTGGCTCTGCTATGCCTGCAATAACCGATAGAGATTGCCATGAGCACAAATGAGCATTTTTCCAGATTCAAGCGGCCTGTTGGCTTGAGTCGATACCGCGCCGGCTACAACGATTTGAGCCGGGCAAATCTCCTGGCCGACGCCGGTTGGTACGAGCATTACCAGAGCTTCCATTTCAAACCATTGCATCCCTACCCGGCGGTCGGCTCCAGCTGCCCCGCATGGAGTCCGGCTTACCATGCGGCGCATGGCAGCGGCAGGGAATGCGAAGTTGCCGATTTCCTGGTGCTCGACCTGCATGGTTGCGGTGCCGGTCATGGATTTCAGTGGCTGGTCCGCAGCAACCTGGCCGGGTTTATCCATTCAACTCGGTCCGACACGCTGACCACCCCCCGCAGCCGCATGGTTTTTCTTCTGAACAGGCCGGTCAACGACCTGACGTACCGGCAGCTTTGGCACCGGCTGGCGCAGGAGGTGTTTTCTTCTTTGACAAACCCAGCGCATGCCGACTTCCGCCAGCGCTACGACCAGCCCCATTCGGTACGGCTCCAGTCCACACTGCTGCGCCATGAGGGCAACCTGCTCCACGTTGACGGGGCGCTCGCCGAGCCGTCACTGGCGGGAGATGCTCTCGGAGTCATCTGCCAGGCTTACGCCGGTGATGTCGGGCCTGAGTCAATGACCCCACTCAATCGGTAACCCAACCTTTCAACTAATCGAAAGGCACTGGGTTGCTCTAGAAATCCCGGTGTCTTTCTCCCCGCAAGCCTTTGCACACAAGGGCTTGCAATGAAATTCAACATCCGGCAAAAGCTGGAAAAGGCCTCCCGTGACTGATAACAACCCTACCCATCTTGACATCGAACCCGACGACGGGCGCACGCGCAAGAGCAGCAGCAGGATGGACGATAAAGAAAAAGATTTCAAACAGGCACTGGCCGCCATAAGCGACTGCATCATGCTGACAAAAAACAAGCACGGCGACGTTCACGCAACGTTCACCAATACCGATGCTTTTGAAACGATACCGCTGAACTCATCGAAGGTTTTGAACAAGATAAAAAGAATCGTGTTTGACGCACTCAAGAAGCGCCTGCCCAAAGCCACGCTGGAAGAATTGGTGGAAGAGTTAAAAGACGAAGCAGAAACACCAGCCATTGAGCGCTGCGAGGTACACCACCGCGTGGCGCGAGGCATGAATGACCAGATATACATTGATTTGTGCAACCAGGCGGGCGGGGTGCTGGAAGTCGATGCCAAAGGTTTCCGGCTGCTTAAGGTTGTCGCCGAAATTCCGCTGTTCTTACGCTCGTCTGGCATGATGCCCCTTCCTGACCCCATGGGCGAGCGGCCCGATCTCGGGTTGCTTCGCAACTTCGTCAATGTGCCTTCAGATGACGCCTGGTGGCTGTTAGTCGTCTACACCTTGTACTGCTACAGGCCTGGCGGACCTTATGTGATCTTGGTAATTGGCGGGCCCGCCGGGTCTACCAAATCAACCTCCAGCCGCGTGATCCGGCAGGTTGTGGACCCGAGTTCGGTATCCACTCAGTCGGTGCCAAAGTCGCCCGTGGACTTGATGATCACCGCCAGAAATTCTCACATGCTTGTGTTTGACAACGTTCGGCAGCTGACGCCTGACATGTCTGACGCCTTGTGCCGTCTGGCCACTGGTGGCGGCATGCGAACCCGGGCGTTGTATACCAACAGCGACGAGGCACTGTTTCACGCCTCCAGGCCGTGCCTGCTCAATGGCATCGGCGATGTGGCCAATCAGACCGATCTGCTCAGCCGGTGTGTGCACTTGGAGTTGCCTGTCATCAAGGTCCGGCGGACCGAGGAGGAGTTCAACCGCAGCTTCGAGAAGGCCATCGGTCCGATTTTTGCCGGGCTGATGGATGCCCTGAGCCGAACCCTGGCCGTATTGCCCGAGATCACCGAGGCCCCGACTAGCCGAATGGCCGACTTTGAGCGGTTCGGCATGGCTGTGGAAAGGGCGCTGAACTGGCCAGTGGGCTGCTTCAAAAAGGCTTACGCCCTCAACCAGAAGCTCCAGATGTGGGATGCGCTGGACGGCGATCCGTTGGCGCGGGCACTCAGAGGATTGGTGCGGGAAGATGTCAAATTCGGCACCGTGTATGCCAAGACCCCCACAGAACTACTCAAGGTGCTTCAAGAGTTTGTAAGCGATGCCGAAATAAAGTCAAAGACTTGGCTTCAATCCCCGCATTCGCTGAGCAAGCGGCTCAAAAAAATAGAGCCAGCCTTGCGGGCCTGCGGCATTGGCCTGGAGTTTAAACATTCTGGCGACCGCGCCATCATTTTGACTCGGCTGGAGTGCTTCAAGTAAAGAACGCCAGCAGCCAAGCAGTGGAGGGCGCCAGCAGGCGCCTTCTACTGTCTGGACATTTGGACGGGTCGGACGGTTCACCGGGATGCCATCGAAAACGGGTGGCTCCGAAAAACCGACCGAAACGACCAATCGACCGAACCCCATTCGCGCCAGACGCGACCTTGCCAAACACCCCAAAAAGTTATTTATGACACGCAAAACATCAAGCAGCAGCAACAACGCACCACAACCCAAAGCGCCAGCCTGCGACCTCTTCATGAAAGACCCAAGCCTGATGCCCAGCTTGGACCTGCATCCCGTCGATGAGAAGCGATGGCTGGATTCTGTCCCCGCGCAGCATGGCGCCGCGCAAGGCGACAAGCGGCCCAATCGCTGGGAAACCATTCTGACGATGCGCCAGCAACTGCAGACGCAGATGATGAGTCGCCATACGGTGGACTGCATGAATCTGCTACAGGAGTACGGCGTGAACAGCGTCGGCGTCACGGTGTATATGGAAGGTAACAGCGCATGCGAGCCAGAAGCGGCGCTTGTGATTGACGAGCCAGTCGGTTACGTGAAGAAGGATGCCGATACCGATACCGATACCGATACCGATGATCTTGCCCCTGAAGAGTCCGATTACACGCTGACGGTTCAACCCATCCTGGAATCAGGCTTTGACTACTGGGCGATAACTGATGGCGGGCCTGAAATTTGTCACGACCTGCAAGCCACTACCATGGTCTACCTCTATATACCTGTCTGGCCAGGGAGCAGGGAACAGGAGTTCACAATGCAGGATCAAATCATTTGGTTCGACGGCAGCATGGTGATGGCGAAGGCCGAAATCGATGCAGTTCATCAGGACGACATCATTGTGGTGAACGATGGCATGATCGTACCGGTCAGAGTTTCATTCTGGCCGCGTGTCATGCCGCCAATTGACTTGGAAAAAAGCTGCCCGGCGTACGGGGCGGACGATGCCCTGGCGGAGTACCATCAGATTTTGATCGATAAGCCGCTTTGCCCGAAGCAAAGCAAACAGTCTAAGCGTATGAAGTGGACTTCGAGTGATCGGCCTCTGGCCCGCCTAGCTACCAAGCTGGGCCTCAGTCTTGGAAACCATGTAATGGAGGAGATCGAGAGCGCCATGAAGAAAAATCGGTCAGTGGTGACGCCATCAATCCGAAATTGAGCCGGTAACCAGACCAGCTATCGAACGCCCCGTGCAACTTGCCTTGCACGGGGCGTTTTTCGTTTGGCTGGACAGTTTTTTCTGCGTGCTTTCGCGGCAGATGCCTGAGTTTTCACGGATGAGTTATTTCCAGCTTGCCACTTGGCTGACGGCGCAGAGGTACCCGACAAAGGCCGATGAACTCAAGAATGCGAAGCGCGCCTCGCTGGTTGACGGTGTCTAAGCTCTGGCTGGACATTTCACTATTCGTGCATCAACAGGCATTTCAATAACGAAGCTTGTTCCCCTTTCAAGCGAACTGTTCACCACGCAACTGCCCCCGTGGCTTGCGGCCACGGCCCGAACAAAGGTCAGTCCAATGCCCCAGCCTTCTTTGTAGCCTTGCTGTGAAGTTCGTCCCCTCGTGAAAACCTGAAAAATATTTTCAATCTCATCTGCCGGAATCGGATTGCCCTCGTTGTGCACGGATATCGACAAGCGTTGATCAATACGGCCCAGTTTTATGGCGATCGGTGTGTGGGGGGCACCATATTTCACGGCATTGCCAATCAGGTTTTCAAGTGCCCGGTGGATTTTTTCGTGGCACCAAAACACTTCGACAGGTCCCCCGATAATTTCGAATCTGCGTCCATTGGCCACTTCGGCTTGGGCGCAAACGTACTTTACAAGTTCAAAGATGTCAAAGTTAAAGACATCAAGCCGAAGCCTTGCGCCACTTTGAAACACCAAGACATCGAGCAGTTCATGGATCATTTCATCCATGCGGCCGATATTCTTGAGAATTTCAGCAGCACTGGCCCTTGTCTCGGTTGAATCTGCCGTGCGTACGATCAGTTCGGCATTGGCGCTGGCCGCTGCCATGGGGTGCCTGAGGTCATGCACAAGAGCTGTCATGACTTGCTCGCGCACCGCTGCTACTGCACTGACATAGGCGGTGACGGCTTCCTTGATGGCTTCCTCGATGCAGGCATCAATAACCTGGGTCTCGTCCTCGGTGAGTGTTACCCCATTGCGTTTCATGATATCCAGCAAAACGGCTCTGAGCAGGTGGTATTCAAGGATGATCTCTTTGGGACCATAGCTCGTCAGCCTGGCGCGTTCCCCACCGTGTTCGCTGGCCAGGGTCGATGCGAATGCCACGTTTATTCTTGGATGCTTTGGCGTGATCAATTCAGCCATGCTGTCGTAAAAGAAGGGCAGCGTACTGATGAGAACCGGTTGTTCCAGCACGTTGGCCTCTTCAATGCCATCCCGGACTTTATGCGCCCATTGGGCAAAAACCTCGTGCCGAAATTCAAGCATTTTTTGTGAGGTTGCCGATAGCTGGGACCTACTAGCCGTGTGATCGATTGCCAAAGTCATATCAGTCCTTCCGGAAACAAAACAACAATCGCACAACAAGTCAAGCCGGACACTACCCAGCCCGATCAAGAGCCAACGCGCCAAGTGACAATCAATCTAATCTGCGTTGACATTCCTACTGGTGCTGGATGGCAAGCTGCTAACCACAAAGAACCGTAATCACCGCACATAATCGATCTAATTTTTAGAGCAATTTACGTATGCTAACACTTTAAAAAAACAAATCAACAATGGGAAAAGGGGTGTTGTTTAACCCCAGCAGCGCGCTTTTAACGCACGCTGGTAGAGGGAGTTGGTATGAAAGACAAAGCGGCCTTGACGGTGTAAATGACCAGCAGCGTACCGCTCAGGTCGCCGATGAACATGACCAGAAAACCTTGCAGAAGGCCTTCCTGTCCCTGCCATGCAAACCATAGGTGCATCAGCAGCGGACTTGCGACCGAATAAGCGACGATCAGGACCAGCAGCCGCTTGGGTGTGAGCGTGGCCAGTGATGCGTGCAAGCCATAGCGGTGCTGCGCGGCGCGGTAAATCAGGTAGGGGCCCAGTGCGGCCAGAATGCCGCCGGCAAACGACCGCACCGGGTCATCCGGGAAAAAGTAGAAGAAGCATACGAGCCAGGACACCAGCAACAGCCCGATGGCTCCGGCTTCGGCAAACAGCAGGGTACTCAGCAGCCGTATGCCTGCAGGCAGGTAGATCCAGTTGATACCGCGTGCAAATTCGAAGCGGGTGAACAGCCATTCATTGATAGCCAGCATCGCAACGAAGAGCACCATGGTTGAAGCGACCATGAGGGCTTGGAGCCGGATTTGCGTCATGTTCGTGCGGGCCCGGCTAAATTGAACTAAATTGTGTAACGGTATCCAATCTTGAGATTACCCTGAAAGTAGAACGTTTGGAAAATTTGACGCTATGGAAAAGACAATAAAGTCCTCAGACGTCTACCTGCGGTTTTTGCAGTTGGCCGATACCATCCGCGGATTGCCTTCATTGCCACCGCTTGACCCCCTTGAAGAGCGAATCCTCTCCTTGGTCGCCCGTGCCGGTGAGCAAGAGGAGCGGCTGTGTGTGCGAGACATGATGGCGAAGGAACAACTCGGCGCGCCCGCCACCATTCATACCCGGCTCAAGTCAATGCGTGCAAAGGGCTGGATCATGCTGTCAGATACCGAGGACGCCCGGCGCAAGCAAATCGAGCTAACCCAGGAGGCAGTGCGCTACTTTGACAGGCTGTCGAAGTGCATGATGCAAGCTGCGAAGGGCAGCGCTTAGCAAGGCGGAGTTTGGGTAGGACGCAAGGTTTCCTGGTCATGTTCATCGGCGACCTGGGCGGCACGCTGCTGGTGATTTGCATAGTCAAGGCCGCTTTGTCTTTCATCTCTTTTCGTCCTATCAGCCTGCGTTAAAAGCAGCTCGGCTGGGCCACAATAAAAAGCTTGTTTCTCCAAGGCTGGACCTGCCTTTATAAAGTGCTAATATATGTAAATTGTTATAAAAATTAGAGCGTTAATTGACGTGGATTACGGTTTCAGACGGATTTCTTGCCGTATACGCTGCCACTAAGAATCCGCACCCTCGCGGCCCGTGGGGGCCAAGAAAAAGAGTTTATGAAAACTATGAAATTACTTGTGCTGGCGCTGCTGGCAGCCGTATCAGTGAGCCAGGCCTTTGCGGCCTGCGAACGTGACAGTGATCGTGCTTCTGACGGTTCACGCTGCGGCGGCCGTTCATCTGATTCACGCCCGGGCGGTAAGTAAGCATGCGGGCAACTGTCTTGTTCATAGCCGCTTGCGCTCTATCCATGGGTGTATCAGCCAAAGGGGGTAGTTCTGGCGGTAGTCATTCAAGTGGCGGACATGTCAACTCAAGTAGTCACTACGTGAGCGGTCACACCACGAAAAATGGCACCTACGTCGCCCCAAGCCACGCCACGAATGCTAACGGCACCAAGGCCGATAACTACTCCCAAAAGGGGAACGTGAATCCTTACACGGGCAAAGAAGGTACCAAGTAGTAACCCGACGATCCGCACTTGCACCGACCCAAAGCAAGGGTGTTAGCGGTGTTGGTGTGCTGTCGCCAACGCCAATTTGACGAAGGCTGCCGATTTTGAGTAACCAGGGCCATCTGCTCGTCATCCCGAAATGACTCTGGTTATTCGTGATTTACAAGGTGATCGCTGATTTTTGGCAGCCTTGGTGAAATCGGTCTCGGCACGAACACATAGCGTGAACACTCACACTGTGAATCGCATACCCACCTTGTTTTTAATGCTATTATTAATAATAATAGTAATTTTAAGTAAAACTAATAAGCAAATATGACAGAAGTCGGTGCAAAAGGGGGCGTGAACGCGGACGGTTCCTGGCTTTTGAAGTCCGGCATCTGGACCGCAAAATCGGCGTCCGATGGTTATATTTTGCAGCGTACTTTGTTGGGGCACGATGCTTCCACGCTCGCTGCTGTAGACCTCCATGGCCTGTTTGCCAGTAGGCAGTCCGCTGAGCAGCCTCAAGCCCTGTTTCCTCCTGAGTTCAGGTTTTCCCCTATTACTGGCGTAGAGCTTAATCCTTGTTTCGAAGCAACTGCGCATTCATGGGCCGGACCTTTTGGTAATGCAGCGGCTAGTGAGCGGGGCTTTCGCGCGGCACGCGGTCTACGGCAGTCTGCCGTCCCGCTCAAATTGCTGGCTAAAGGCCACAGCGCCGAAGGTTCACCCGACCTAAACTTGCCCGTTCCACCGCCCGGCGATTACGAATTTGTCTCGCTTCCCTTGGGCTGTACTGCACCGGTACTGCTGGCGATCGATCCGGGAAAAGGCACGCTCTTTGCCTATCTGCAGGCCACGAGCCACTGGCAATCCTTGGAGCATGAAACTGGCGGAATGCTCGCAGAAACATACATTGAGCGGGCAGATTGGCGCTGCGAGGTAGCAAGTGATGACCAAATAGGCCGCATCTTCCTGCCAACAGGCAATGGCCTCGCTTGCCTCATCGTCGACGCACCAGGCTCGGTTTTCAGTGCAAGTTATGTTGGCGGCGCGCCAGCAGCCGGTTCCCCGATTCAGTTTGGGGATCACATCTGGGCGCCAGTGCTTACGTCCAGTGGTCTTCGATTGGTTAGCATGAGCTTGGCTGGCGATGCCGGGCCGGTGCTAGATCTGCCGTCAAATTGGCCCAATCTAGGACGGGTGCACACTCCCGTTGCAGACAGCCGCAGTGCGATCTGGCTCAGCGAAGCCGGGCAGATTTTGCTGCGCAAGCTGTCTAGCGGCGAGTTAGAGGTTAGGTTTTATGCGTGGGCTGCCAATGTCAAACCCAGGGTCGAGTTTGGCAGCCCCTATCTTTCCCGGGACGGCAGCTTCTGGCAACTGTGTTTCGATGAGAATACAAATAGGTATGTCTATGTACAACTCGGCATTGAGAGCATGCCAACGCAGCATACTGAGGCGCCGCGCCAGTGTACTGGGACCATCAATTACCGCTTTGCCTCCAAGTTTCAAAGCGAGCCTTGGATAGAGCCAGAATTTGGTTTTGATGGCCCTCAGGTAGTGATACCGCTGCTAGAGATTTCAGGGAACGAATCGGTTTTCGGCTTAAGGTTGGAGACCACTGCTGGCTTGGAAGATCTGCTCCAGTCGCCCGAGCCGATGCGCGCTATTTTGCAGGTGGACGAGGCTTCAAACGTCACCGACTTTCACACAATTGCACTGACCAAGCCATGGCGCCTGCGCCTGTTTGCGCATCAAGGCGTGCTTTGGCTATACCACGCTCAACTCAAGCAAATCATCGGCTGGAAGTTGCAGCCATGAAGCGGGCTCTCCACCTTGCTTTGGCTCTGCTTTGGGTGAGCCTGTCCCAGGCGCAGGCGGCGCCAGTTCAGCATGCCTTTTTAGTCCAGAACTCTGGTTGGATGGAGCCGTTTTATGTGGACCCGTCGTCGCAGCTGAAGCCACTGGTGGCGGCTGTCGCCGGCGCTGTATCGGCGCCAGAGGACACCGTTTTCGCGTTGTCGTTTAGCCAGACCAGCGGATCCAACCTGTCACCTCATGTCCTAGCTGAGAGTAGGGGGGGAACCGACATGCTGCGTCAGCTGTCGACACTCGGGCTGGCTCATAAGGGCGCTACGCAGGCCCTGGCTGATACCGACTTTCAGGAGGCCATCGCCAAAACGATCACCGGCCCGTTCAAGTCGACGCCGGGCATCCTGTGGATTTTTACGAATAACAAGAACAGCCCCAACAACGACACGCAGACGGCAGCAAGAAATCGGGACTTTTACCGCTTGCTCCACCTTGAACCCTCGATCACCAAAACGTTGGTATTCCCGCTCAAGATGTCCGTGCAGGGCAAACTGTACAAGGCTACCGGCTTAATGGTGTATGCGCTGGCTTACGGTCAAAGCGCAGCCGATGCGTTGGACCGCATCATGTCTGACGGCAAACTGTCCAAGGTTCTAACCACTGCGCCTGCCCGACTCAAGCCGGTGGACCAAGAAGCCGTGCGCATCGTGCCACTTGCCGTCAAGAATGCGCCAAATGTCAAAGTTAGCTTAGGCAGTGACCAGCGCACCCTGGTCCTTGATGTCCAGGCCGACAAGCTGCTTCCCGTCGTCACGCTGCAGGCCTCGCTGCAAAACCTGTTTTACCCCTATGTGATCCGCACCGCCCGCGTGGAATCGTATCTGGCCACGGGAAGCCAGCAGATCCCGATCGAGGTGTCGCCACCTCTGGTTAGTGGGCTTGCACCTGGCGCCTCGCAGCCGGTAGAAGTGCAGTTCACCTTGCCCATGGCCCAAGTGCCATCAGTCTGGTCCGCGCAGGCCATCTTGGCGATGGGTAAGCAGATCATCCTGCCGATGGTGGTGGAGATCAGTCTGTCGGGTCAGCAACTCGCGCTTTCCGACGGCTTTGCCGCCGACCTCCAAGCGTTGTTTCCAGGTGATCCGATTTCTGAAGTCTTCACGCCGCCCGATAGCGTGCGCTCCTCCAAGGCTAGAGTGCCCCTGCTGGTGCGAATTCAGTACCCGCTGCTTCCGGTATTTTTAGCGATGTCCCTGCTGCTCGCCCTAATGGGTGCACTGACGGCGCTTGGCCTGATGTCAGGACGCGGCAAGCGCTTTGAACTCATGGCTAATGACGTTCAGCGGAAGGTGATCATGAAACCGTTTTCCCGCCTCACCATTAGAAGTGGTGACGGCGAAGCGTTGGGCGAAGTCAGGCGTGGACTGGGGCGCCCGAGTGTGGCGAGCACAGTCGTAGGGCATTCGTTGAGATTTACCGAACGCTGATCAATTTAAATCAATGAAAGAGACCGACCATGGCCGATCAGAAAAATACCGGTGGATTTAGCCTGCCTGTCCCTGGCAGTGACACGCCCGCTGGCGCAAACACAGCTGCTGGCAATGCGGTTCCTGTGACCGTTATCGTGCCGCCTGGGGAAACCTTCGCCGGCACTTATACCGTGGTGTCCGACACATCATCCAGGGACTTGGTGGTGGGTGGCGGCGTACTGCTAGCGCTGCTTGTAGCGTTTTTCTTCGCTAAGAATGCGTATGCCAACACGCTGGTCACTAAGCGCGTCTCGCCAAACGCCGCCAACGCTGCGGGCTGGTGGATGTTCATCCTTCTCGGTGCGCTGGCCACTGGTACGGTGCTGGTTGCCGTGAATTCCGCGAAGTTTTTGTCCCCGCTGATTCTTGGCCCTGTCGCAGCTGTGGCTGTCATCGCTCTGGTGCTGATGCTCAGCGCTAGCCGCAAATAACCGGCTCACGACACCCCTATGGCCGACGAACAGAATTTAGCTGGCAGCAGCGCTGCCGAAAAAAAACAAGAAACCAGCATTGACCTTAGGCCCACGTTGTTTATCGGTGTTGGCGGTACCGGCATGGAAGTGCTGATGCGGGTGCGCCGTCGCATTTTGAACACCCTGTGGGGAGGCTCAGGCGCGAAAACCCGGGTGGAAAGCTTGGCGGATTTTCCTGTCGCGCAGTTTATCCAGTTTGATCTAGACACCGGCGCTGTCATTGATAGCGGCCGGGCGCAGTCCGACGACTTACAGTTCGACCTCATCAAATTCAGTGACGAAGACAAAATCGTCGAGTCATTTGATATGGACAAATACAGTCGTGACGATGACGCGCTGGAGAAGTACCCGCATATCAAGGAGTGGCTGTCGTTAACACCGCGCAAGATTCGTGAACTGGGCATTGATCCGGCCAAAGGCGCCGGGCAGATTCGCGCGATCTCCAGGCTGTACTTTTTCGATAAATACGCCAAGGTCAGGGACAAGATCCGTCTCAAGCTCAAGACGCTTAAAGCCGGCCTGTCGCATGAACGCCAGTTGAGCCAGTTGGGCCTGAAGATGGAAAGCAGCAAGTTCCGGATTGTGGTCGTCGGATCGGTCGCCGGCGGCACAGGTTCTGGCGCTTTCTTGGACATGGGACTGCTGGCCCGCTGGCTGGCCAAAACCGAAGTTGGGCACGCTGATGTCGAGTTAATGCTTTTTCTACCTACCGGCTATTCGGGCGCGAACAAGGAGCGCACCGAAGCGAACGGCTACGCTGCGCTGATGGAACTGGAATCAGCCATGCTGGGCAATAAAGGCTATGTAGGCCGCTGGGACGCCTACGATCAGCCGCAACTGCCGCGCGAGCCATACAACGAAGTCTATTTGATCGACTCCGGTAATGTGGCGCAACAGCACACTAAGGACATCAACGATGTGTATCACATGGTGGCCGATGCCCTGTTTGAAGATTTTGCATCGGGTGACTTTGCACGCAGGAAACGCTCCGTTGCGGTCAACCAGGCGCAGCACAAGAATTTTTTGCACGATGCACTGGTGCCCAAAAACCGCTTTGCCGATATGCGCTTGTCTTATTCCAAGCGATATTCGGCGATTGGTCAAGCGGTGCTTGACACCAGGCAGGAAGCCAAGCAGGACGAGCGCGCTCACCGCTGGGCTGGCGAGATGCTCAAGGCGTTTTTTGGCGTTGGAAGCGGCGTTGCCGCCGCCAACCGCGCCACTGACAAGCAGCGCGATGAATTCATGGCCACGCATATGGCGCTGCGCGGCGCGCCATTCGGCGATTTCCCCGCCTTTTCCGATAAGTCGATAGAACTTAAACGTTCGAGCGGTGAATTCACTGACTACTTCATCGTTGAAGACCTACTTCAAGACAAACATGGTCCACTGCTTGCCGGTGTGGAGCAGCGGGTCAATATAAAAATTGATGAGATCCGTACCGGCTTTGAGCGCAAGGAGTGGTCTTCCCAAGTACGCGAGGTGGTTAAGCAATTAGAACGCGACGCGGTCAGAGATCAGGATTCGACCGCCGACACCACGGAAGACCGGGTCACCAAACGCCGCCGGGAAACCCTTGAGCGCATTAAGAAGACAGTGCGCGATCAGCTTTACGCCTACCTCGACAACAAGGAGTTTGGCGGACTGGAGTACGTGCTGTCGCTGGTTGAACAGATTAAAGACCGGATAGAAGTGTCTGGCACCGGCATTGTTGCGATGCTCAACAATAACGGCGAACGCTACCGTGAGATCAAAGAAGCGGTCAGGAGCCGCGAAGTTGAGCGCCTGCTCAGCAATCTTGATCAGACCAAAGGCCTTTTCAGCAGCGGGGAAAAGCAAGCGGTTGCCGTGCTGGAGCACCTGCGCCTTGAAATTGCTAATGGTATCAAGTTTCACCTCCGCGCCAAGGCCGCTGATGAAGCCGCGCTGCTAATGACCGAGCTGTCCGCATGGCTTGGCCGCAAAGCCGGTATTGATGGGCAGGGGCGGGCGCTTTGGAGTGGCTTGGTCGGAGAACTCCAGGCCGGCCGTGAGGCCGTGCTGGAAATGCTGACCCAGTTGCAGCGGGGCAATGCGATTTTGCAGGTCGAGCTCAGCAAAGAACACGCCACCATGATTGTTCTGCCGTCTAACGACAGAGACATACCCATGCCCGGCGCGAGCCAACTGAGGGAATGGGCCGACGACTCGTTCAAGGATCTTGGGGGCTCCAAAACGCTCTTTCCAATGCTGGGCGAGGCGGAACAGCGAATCAAGATTCTCACTAAAGTCAAACGGATGGCTGAGCGCCAATTGGCCCTGGCAAGCGCCTCAGAGAACGCAGCCGACCAGGACCCGCTGATTGAAGCACTGGAGCAACTCAGCCCGGCTGGCCGGCTAGAGGCATTTCGCAAACTGCTGGCCTGTTCGATGCCGTGGATTGACGCCAACCTCTCGGGCGATTTCACGGTCCGTGCCGACCAGTACAAATGCATTATTGGGGTGGCGGGTGCTGACGCATTCAAGAGTAAATTCGGTGCCGAAATTGATGCTTGTATACCCACCCAGACGGGTATCACCTCAGCGCAACTCTCTATCGTTGAGACAGGAATCTCCGGTCGCGCAGTCTGCTATTGCGAACTCTCCGGCGTTCCGATTACTGTCCTGCGCGGTCTTGAAGGCTGGCGCACCAGCTATCGCAAAGAATCCGAGAAAAGCCCTACCCACACGCACATCGACTCCACCCAGTTCAGCCATCCGATAGCGCCAACGACGGACGAAATAGCGCGCTTGGCGGATGATTTCAAGCAGTTCATCCTGGCCATCATGCTCGGAGTGTTGACCCGATCGACCCAGCGCATCGTACCGCCCGGGCAGTACCAGTTCGCGGTAGCCCGTGGCGATGTACGTCGCATTGGCAATGAGCGGGCAATTCGCCAGAATGGCCTGCCCATAGCTTATCGCCCGGCAATCGTCGCCAGGGTCCAGGAAGCCTTGGCGGACGCTGGACCCAGCCAGCTGGTTGCACTTTCCGCGCTTTGCGACTTCTATGAAAGTGCTGTCTACACGCCCAAACTGGTGGCTGACGGGACCGGTGCCGAACAAGTTCGCAAGGGCTTCGCCAGTGCCCTTGCTGCGGAGGCTAAGCAGGAACTCAAAGACCGCGCACGCCGCAAAGGATTGTCCGAAAGAGAACTGGAACAAGGCACCAACCGCTTGTTGTCAGACCTCAAATCCTGGGCATCGCCCATCGGTGATTCGGACGCCGACGCTTTTGACTGGGAAGTCCGCGAGCCAGGCGAAGACGGTCAGCCCCGATTGAAATACCTGCTCAATGCCGAGATGCTGGACGGGGCGAAATTGGACGCACTGATTCAGCCGCAATCCCCTGCGCCTGTGGCAACCAGGCTGGAAGGTGCGGGCTTAACGTACGCCCCACCCCCTTCGCTTTTCTCCACACCTGAGCACCAATACCACTTGGGGATTGACGCCAAACAGTTTGGGCCTTATGGCGCCCAGCAGATTGGCCAGATGTTCCTGTCAGGGTCTCTGCAGCTTGCTGGTACCAAAGTTTGGCGGCAGGGCCTAGCAGGTTGGACTGAACTCAACCAGTTGCAAGAGCTTGCCCCTTTTCTTCAAAGCGCCCCGCCGCCGTTGTTGGCAGCAGGCCTTCCTCCCCCGCTCTTGTGATTTTTTCGTGTCCATATTGAACTGCCACTCTTGCGACCAACGGCTCTTTGCCATGGTCGCCTACTGCCCGTATTGCGGCGTGTCGCAACGCGAATTGGTGTCTGTCCCGCCGTTGCCCCCAGCGATGGCGGCTAAAAAGGTGCCGCCACCACTGCCCGCAGCGGTGCAGGCACCACCCGTCGTACTGAAGCCCGTGCCCCCGCCAATCGTCGAGCCCGCCGAAAAGCGAAAAATAATAAGGCCGGTCGACAGCGCTGCCATTAGCGGCCCCAGCCATTTTCCGGAGACAAAAGCCTCAGTCGAGGTTTCTCCAGTCCATTCACACGTGGAATCTTCCAAGAGCCACGCCTGGAAGTATGTCGCGACCGCAGTCGTTGCCGTTGGGGTAGGGGTAGGGATTTTCTTCGCGCAGAAATCCAGCCAGCAAGAAGTTGCTTGCAATGCTTCGCTGACAGACGCCACAGCCCAATTCACATCTGGCAACGTCGCCGCTGCACGCGGCCTCGCAACGCAGGTGGTGTCGACATGTTCCGCAGACGTCCGTTTAAGAGCCGCGGAACTGCTGGCCGCTTTGGATAAGGCCGCAGTCGCAAAGACGGACTGCGATAAAACGTTACGTATCATTACCAGCCAGGTCGCCGATCGCAATATGGTCAGTGCACGCAATGCGCTGGACCAGTTGGACAACATCTGCACCGACACTGCTGCAGCTAAAGATCTGCGACAGAAAGTTGTTGAAAATCAGACGATTTCCGCAACCATTGAGGCGGAGCTTCGCAGTTTGTTGATGCAAGGCGATGCCAAGGCAGCTGGGGCAGCCCTAGAGCGGCTCACCGCTCAGAACCGAGAGCATCCCGATCTCGCGAGCTTGAAGACCGAGATTTTGGTTGCTATGAAAGCAATAGAGGCGTCGGCAGCAGTTGCAGAAGTCGCACTACCACCACCGGCCCCAGAAGCCTTGCCAGCACCACTACCCAGTCCGCCAGCAGCATCACAGCGGGCAGCCAATACCGCATCAGCCGGAGCGGGGCAGTCCGAGCTGGCGCGAGAGTTTTTGCGCGATGCGGAGCAATCGCTGGCTCAGCAAAAATTTGATGCGGCAAAAACGTTTGTCGAAAGTGCTCGACGCGTGGATCCAATGAACGCTCAAACGGCCGTATTGTGGCGCCGCATCAAAGACCGCGAACTTCAATACTTGAAGGACGAAACCTCCATCAAGTAAGCGATTAATTTTTTGCGACTATTACCACCCCCGAGAGACTAATGAAACTATTTCGACCTGTCCGCCGCCTCGCTGTCTACACCAGCATTGCGCTGCTTCTGACTTCATGCGCTGCGCCCCCAAGTAGAAACGATTCGGCCAACGCAAACAGCACGGGTAGCGATCCTTGCGACGTTACCAAGAGTGCATTGGCCGGAGCTGTCGCTGGCGCCCTTATAGGGGCCTTGCTGGCCGGAAAGAGTGGGGCTGCTAAGGGTGGTCTGGCTGGCGGCGCGCTGGGTGCGGCTACCTGTTACACCATGAATGTCCAATCGCGACAAACCAAAACAGCTGCTCAGGCTGATATGGATTACAAGCGCGCCCATGGAGCGCTGCAGTCGCAGCCCACCGTTGTGACCTACGCACCAAAGGTCGCTTCCAACTCCATCCAGCGGGGAAACAAACTCACGGTTAACTCCACACTCGAACTGGCCAATGGATCAGCCGAGCCGATCAGAGAAGTGCAAGAAGAGTTGCAGATATCTAACCCCGATGGAACTCCATTCAAAACAGGCTCCAAACCATTCAACGCTAAGTCCAGTGGTCGTTTTGAAAATTCGTTTGATGTCACCTTGCCATCCAACTCGCCTCAAGGCATATACGCCCTTAAAGCGAATGTTTATATCAATGGCAAACAAAGCGCCAGCCGTGATCTGCGGACACAACTGGTCTGGGATGGCACTACCGCCGTGTTAGTCGCCACCCGATAGGTCTGTGAGCTAGCCTGCTGCCGAGTCTAAAAATTCAACAACTTCAAACAATTAATAAGAATGTTATGAGTGAACTGCACGTGAGCCGAAACGGTGCCAACTTCGGACCCTATGCTGAAACCCAGCTAGACGCCATGTTTGCACAGGGAAACATCGAACCAAACGATCTGGTGTGGAAAGAAGGCATGGCGGGCTGGCTGCCTGCTTCAGAGGTTTTCGATAGTAAGGTGTGGGGTCCACAGCGAGTGGCACCACCACCCGTGCCGCGGCAAAGCGCCCCACCACCCTCTGCGGTGGCGCAGCCAATGCCAACTACCGCAGTTTTTCAACCGCAGCCTTCGCAGTACCCGCAAATCAGTGCTAGAGATGTTGCGCTCCTTCCACCTAAATTGCACTGGGGGTTGGTGCTTCTTTTTTCTGTTTTGACACTCGGCATCTTCTTACTTGTCTGGTTATTTATTCAATCCAGTTGGATACGAAAAATTGACTCAACGTCGAACGCCACCAATCTGTTAATCGGCTACGTTGTACTGATGTTTGTTGGACAAATCCTTAGTAACTCTGACTCAAGCAGTCTCCAGGGACTGGGTGGACTGATGGTTATTGGCGGTTACGTGGTGTTCTGTTTTGGGGTCTTTTCAATGCGAAAGTCAATGCTGACTTACTTTAATCAGACCGAGCCCATACAACTCAAGCTTTCGGCTGTCATGACCTTCTTTTTTAGCGTTCTCTACTTTCAGTCGCATATGACGCGTATTGCGCAATGGAAATCTACTGGAATTCTTGAACCACAGTGAAAGAATCAAGTCAAGCTGGTCGCTCAGAAAATCCTCGAACACTCGCTATAGATTTGGCCCTTAGCTTGGATTTATCCCCGGCGTCTGTAGCCAGTTGAGTAACACGGTTCTGCAAAAGTGCGAGCAACCTCTGTTTGCGTGAGAGTACGGGTAAATGTGTTTACTCAGTTCGGACTAACTTGGGCGTTTTCTTGGCTGGGATTTTGCTGGTCTTTATACGGTTCAAGCCGCATGATCGAGCTGTTGATGAAAAGTTTCTGCGGCGTCGGTAGCGGCGCCGTCACTTTCTCACCAAGGAAACCGGCCGGTCTTTCGCCGGTCTTCGGGTGGAATTTCGCTTCATCAAACACTGTGAACGCGACGTGCCTTGCCTGCCTGAAGACCGGAAAAACAGCCGTGAAAGGGCACAGGCAAGGCGGATTAGGGTTTTATCGGAAACGGACAATCCTAGGTCGCGGGTGCCTAGAAAAACCCTGGATCAGCCGCCGGCTGGGCTGTGGGTCTGCCCGACAAACGAATTGAAAATCCTTGTGTCGGTGGTTCGATTCCGCCCCAGGCCACCAGTTAGACCCACATGGGTATTGAAAACCCCGCTATGAATTTCATAGTGGGGTTTTTTCTTTGGAGTTGCTTGTAGGCAATCTGTAGGCAGCTTGCCCGAAT
>Ga0105047_10002629_pt1 | contig 31962 bp, 30 predicted proteins | sample MAT04_FD_78384 | JGI IMG/M metagenome (GOLD analysis project Ga0105047, IMG submission 78384) | Freshwater microbial communities from Lake Fryxell liftoff mats and glacier meltwater in Antarctica - MAT-04 (megahit assembly) | ecosystem: Environmental > Aquatic > Freshwater > Ice > Liftoff... | reverse complement strand
TGGGAAGAACGATTCAAAAGCGTCATTGTGGAAAGCGGAATCGCGGCAAAGTCGATGGCCGCATACATCGATCTCAATCCAGTGCGGGCGGGAATGGTCGAAGATCCCGCCGATTACCGCTGGAGTAGCTATGGCGAGGCGGTGGGCGGCGGGAGGAAAGGCAATGGGAAAAAGGCGCGGGAGGGTCTGGTGAGAGCTTATCTCTGCCACCGCGGCGCGGGTTTCGAAGCCGAGAAATGGAGGGACGTTTCGCGCGGCTACAGGAGATTGCTGGGAATGGCGTTGGCGAGGAAAGCTTCAGGTTCTGATTCTAAGATCTCAAGCACTAGTGATGAATCCACCAGAATGAATGATGCTGAGTATCTGGCAAACGGGGGGCGTAAGTCCGGGCTACTGCCCGAGCTCACAGTGGCGCGAATCCTGTGTTACCGGGTGAGGTATTTCACGGATGGCGCGGTGATTGGGAGCAGGGAGTTCGTCAACGAGGCATTCGCGGCTTCCAGAGAGCGTTTCTCCAAAAAGCGCAAGGACGGTGCTAGGAGGATGAAAGGCAACGGATCGGCTGCAAGGGATCATCTCTGGAGTATGCGAGATCTGCGGGTGGAAGTCTGAGTGACAACGATACCTATTGAAGAAATCCTTTTACCGCTTCCCGTTTCAAGCGCAGCTCGCGCCATTCGTTGACCAGGCGACTGGCCTCGATCACGCCGCAGCCAGCGGGTAGTGAGACCTCCTTTCCCTTCCACCAGAGACCGCGGATGGCGACGATCGCTTCGAATTCTCCGTTGTCCCAGAGTCCGAAAGGCGCACCGAATTCCTTTGGACAATCCAGGCGCTCTCTCCACGCCGCGAGCATGGACATTGTTTGGTCGGTTCTTGGTAATGGGCCGAGAGCAGGAGTCGGATGCAGACGGCGGAGCAAGCGGTGCGGTTCCTGCTCGCTTTCGAGTGTAACGGCGATGCCTGTCAGGAAATGGACGATTGAGCCAAGGCTGAGAATTTTCCGCTCCCGCCTCTCCAAAGAGCCGAGATCTGCGAGCTTCGCCACCAGGGTCTGGGCTACGTACTCATGCTCGCGTATCTCCTTTTCATCGACCCCGAAAACCGCCTCGTCGTCCTGCCGCGCGGTGCCTGCTAGGGCCATTGTTTCGAGATTGCGGCCCTTTAGGGAGAAAAGCAGTTCCGGAGTCGCCCCCGCGAAGCCGTCCTCATCGGATACCCACCCGTAGGAATGAAGCGGAGCGGACTGTCGCGCCATCGCGGCGATTGTCCCCGCCATCATAGGTTCTTTGGAGTGGCCACGCTCAGTAACGACCGGAACCGTTTTTTCGATAATTCCTTGGCGGATGGAAGTCATCACCTCCTGGAAGACCTTGGAAAATGGCATTGCATCGGGAGTCTCCCAATCGATGACGGGGAGCTTCCCTGATCCGAATTTTTCGCGAAAAGCGCAGGAAGTCAGGCGTTCCGAGCGGGCCGGCACCTGCCATGGGTTTTCGTTTTCCGATGAGAAATCGCGTTTGTAGAAAGCCAACTCATCCGGAGAAGGTTCTGAGACGGCGGTGAAAGGGCCGTAGCCGACGAGCACAGTGCCGTCCCTTTTGGAGAGCCATGCGGTGCGTGAGGTCATTTCACGCGCTGCTTCCATCCGCTGTGGTTTTTTTCAGCTTGGGTGGCTCCGGCTTTCCTTTCGGAACGACCATCTGGATGGATTCCACCGGCACCCAGCCGCGGGTCTTGGTGGCGAAACCGATATATGCCCAGCGTCCGGAGCGTTGCAGAACCTCGGCAAGCGAGCCTGGTGGAGCGTCGATAATTTCCGGGGAAGTGCGCGCGGCATCCGAGTGGAGCACGACTTTTTCGCCAACGATCACCGCCTGTTTGGCAAGAGGTGCGAAATCCGCGTCATCGGGATAATAGTTCCAGCCGAGAGCGCCGACCGACATCATCAGCGGGCCGACTATGAAGCCGACAACGCCCGCGACCCGCCATCTGGAGCCGGGACGGGTGGCTGGAAAAATGAGAAGGCCTATCACCAGCATCCATACCCCGGCCCAGAGTCCGCCACGCCAGACGGAGAGCGGGATGTTCGCAAGCGCGTATTGGTAGTTCGGTCGGGCGATGGTGATCGCACCGTATTTCCTTTCGATGTAACGCAGGTTCTGGCGGGACTCCTCATGGGCGGCGTCGCGGGACAAGGCGCGCCGGTAATAGAGCGCGGCCTGGCCGGTCGCTCCCATGGTGTAGGCGGCATTGCCGATGTTGTAGAGCGTGTCCGCCGAAAGCCGGTCGTAGGGGCCGGCATCAAGCCAAAGTTTGGCGGCTTCTTCGAATTTTCCCGAATCGTAGGCCTGCTTCGCAAGGGACGCGGTATCCGCCCCATCGGCGAAGTTCATGGAAAATGCGAACAGGATCAATCCGAAAGCGGCACGTTTGAGACTTTTGAGAATCTGCTCACGGCGGTTTCTCGGGAGCAAGGTCTCTTCCTTCGTGGCGCGGAAACAGACGCGATCCCGTTCCTCAAGAATGTCACGTATCTCTCCGTCCTTTTCAGGAGAAAGCCATTTTTCGACAAAGCCTCCCGCGCTGCGGAGGAACTGGACTCCGTCGGACGAAACGGAATCCGAGACTTTCAAGAAATCCTTGCGCTTGAGTATCTTCACTTCGTCCTTTTCCAGAAAGTGTCCGTAGCGCATCCAGAGTGCGCGGGCGATCAGCGCCAGGGAAATCAAGATGGCAAGCGCGTGGCCCAACCAACCCGGGATTTCCATTTCCGGAGAAACCAACAGGTCACGTCCGTTCAGCAGTCCGAGTATCCCGGTCATGCGCTCGAGCGGCAAGGGCAATGCCTGCGGAGGGCCGGAGCTTTCCACGGCGCTGTTCATGGATGCTGCCGTCATCGACAGAGCGATGGGTGCGGTGGTCAGGGTCTCGTATTTTTCCTTTTCAGGATCGAAATAAACCAGTCGGAAAGGCGGCACGCTGGTTTTCATTTCCAGGGGGCGCAGGAACTGGCTGAAGACCACCGTCCCGTTGAGATCGGTGCGCTCCGCTCCGCGCTGGTTGGGAGTGGCGTCATAGACTTTCCAGCCGCCCGGGTCGATCATCTTGGGCGAGCGGAGGTTGTCGAGATTGCCACTTCCGCTGACGATCACGTCCACGGCGAGCGGTTCCCCCTCCTTGACCTCTGTTTCCTTGATGGCAGTGCCCAGCATGAACTGGCCGACGGCGTTGTCGTATCCATCGGGCGCGCCCTCCGGCAACGGTGTGGCAGTGAATCCGAGCTTAGGTACTTCGAGCGTAGCCTGTAACTGCACCCGCTGAGCGAAGCGGTCGAAAACCGTCTTCACATAAATTAGCCTGACGGTCGCAGGGCCGATTTCGACAAGGCCGGAGGTGATCGCGGTCATCGTCGTCGGGTAGGACCAGGAGACATAGGGTTGCCCTAAGAGGTTCACTTCCCCTGGAGATTCGGACGGTTCGAAGCGCCATGCGGCGAGGCCTTTCCGTTCGAATTCCGGCACTCCCCAGTCGGCGACACTGCGAGCGAGATCGCGCGGGATATAGATCTTGATCTCCGCCGGAATGGACTGGTTTTCGAAAACTTTCCGCTCCGGCACCTTGATGATGCTGGCATATCGGACGGTCTCCTTCAGCTCCGCTGGCTCGGAGGCCGTTTCCTTCCATTCGAGTTCGTTCGGATCGAAAATCTCCATCCGCACCGGCTCCGTCCTGCTCCTGACGCCACCGACCGAGACCTCGATGGGCGGAATGACGTGCGGACCCACGGCATAGCTGTAAACGAGGTATTTGAAACGGTATTCCAGCCGCCTTCCGGGAAAGGGAGGAGCCGGACCAAAGCCAATCGGCTCTATCACCACGCCCTTGATCTCAGGAATCACGGGCATCTCATCGGCATCGCTGTCCTCGATACGGATTTCGAAAAGCGTCTGCTCCCCGCGTGCGAGGAACTGCGAGGCTAGCTTGGCCTTCACCGCCGCGTGGGCACAGCCCGACGCGCACAGAATGAGAGAAAACAATCTGACAAAAAACACATTCATATTACCAATCTTTTTCCGGAGTCCTGAATTCCCTGCGTCCCGGACTTACCGGGCCTTTCTGTATATCGGAGTTTTCCTCGAGAATGCGGCGGGCGTGTTCCTCGGGAGTCTCGTTCGGGTTGGCCCCGTCCTTGCCTTCGGTTTTCTTATCATCCTGCTTTTTATCTCCGCCGGATCCCTGGTTCTCATCCTTATCACCGGCACCCTTTTCCTCTTCCTTTTTTTCGTCGCCTTTCGGACCTTCTTTCTTCTGGTCGCCGGTGCCTTTGCCTTCCTTGTCCTGCGGTGTGCCGGAGCCATCGCCCTCCTGGGGTTCACCTTCGCCCTGCTGCGGCTGCGCGTCACCCGCCTGGGGCATTTCCTGCTCAGCCTTGTCCTTTTCCTCCTGCAGAATCTCCCGCATACGTTCGAGGTATTTCGTCGTCAGGGCGCTGTTGCTGCGGACGGCATTGTCGGAGGGATTTTTCACGGTGGCAGACTGATAGTGCCGCACCGCGTCGGTCCAGTTCAGCAGGATGGATTCCAGGCGGTCGAACTCGCTGCTGTCCCCATCCTCCGGTATCTCGGCATCGGCCATGCGCTGGATCTGCTCGCGTACAAGTCCATCGAATTTCTCCATATCTGGCACATTCTCGTACGTTCCGTAACGGCTGCCGGAAAGCCCCATCCAGCCGAGTTGAAAAAGGGTATTGCCCATACCCTCGTGCGCCTTCGCGGCCACTCGGTCGTCGCGGGCTCTCATTGCCTCGCTGTATGCCATTCTCGCGCCACGGAAATCCTGCGCCTCATACGCGGAAAGTCCTTCGCCGAGGCGGAACTGCGCGGCATCGCCATCGTCTTTCTCCCCGTCGGCCAGCGAGCGGAAGCTGTCACGGGCGTCATCGAAGCGTTTGTCGGAAAAGGCCTCGCGCGCGTCCTTCACCCGGTCCGCGGAGGCATAGTCCGCACTGAGCAGGAACATCGAGGCGGCGGCCGCACCGGCCATTCCACGCCAGCGGGTGCCGGCCACGATGGAGGCCATCAGGAAAAGGATGGCGGGCAGCAGCGCCCATTGGAAAAACTCGATCACTACCCGGGTCTGGCCGCCCTCCATTTCGAAGGCATCCATCCCCTGCACGGTGAGCTCCACCATCGCGGGAATGTCGGTGCCGCCGCCGGCGATGACGTATCGTCCGCCGGTATCCTTCGCGAGCTTGCGCATCACGTCGGGCTGGAGGCGGCTGAGAACCTTGTTCCCCGCCCTGTCCACCAGCCCTCCGGGAAAATCCGGGTGCGGCACGAATCCCCCGTCTTCCGTCCCGACTCCGATCGCGAAAATAGTGACCCCCGCGCTCTCCGCGTCCCTTACGATGGCGTTGAGATCGCCCTCGTGTTCCTCGCCATCGCTGATGAGAATGAGCGTGTTGTTCTTCTGGCCGGTTTCTTTCAGCACCTGTGTCGCCAGCTTGATCGCGGACGCGATATCCGATCCGCCTCTGGAAACCCATTCCTCGTCAATCTGCTCCACCGTCTCCCGGACCGCGGAGTGGTCGATGGTGAGCGGGGCGGAAAGAAACGGAGTGCCGGCGAATCCGATCAGGCCCACGCGGTCGTTCCGGAGTGTTTCCAGCAGCTCGTAGATAATGACCTTGGCCTGGGAAAGCCGGTCTGGCTTCACGTCCGTCACCCTCATGCTGCGGGAGAGGTCCAGTGCGATCATCACGTTGCGGCCTATGGTCTTTTCCGTCTTCACACCCGCATCCCCCTGTGGGCGGGCAAGCGTGAACACGAGTGCGAGAATGGCCGCGAGCAAAAGACACAATGCGAGCCAGCGGGGCAGCGGATGATCACGCCGGACGAGCTTTCCACGCAGCCGCTCGGCCGCGAATTTCTCCCAAGGACGCTTCCTGAAACGCCCGATCAAAACCGCAGCGATGGCCAGGACCGGCACCGCGATCCACACCAAAAGCCATGCCGGATGTGCTAGATTCATTCTTCAGGTCGTCGTTTTGTTCACAGACATATAAACCGCAAAAGCCAAGGCCGCCAGCAGAGAAGCGCCTACGAACCAGGCGAAAAGCTCCCGGTCGTCGATGACGGTGAGGCTGCGGGTCTCGGTTTTCTCGAGGTTGTCGATGGTTTGGAAATTGTTTTCGAGATCCTCCAGACTCTGCGCCCAAAAGTGCTCGCCACCGGTCTCGTTGGCGATTTTCCGGAGCGTGGGAAGATCGAATTCCTGGCGCGGAAAATTCTGGATACGGCTGGAGACGCGTCCTTTCGTGGTGCCGATTGCCACAGTGTAGGTCTTTATCCCAAGGGTCTTGATATGCTGGGCGGCTTCAACCGGGGAGATTTTCCCCGAGTTGCTCTGCCCATCCGTGATGAGGACGATGATCTTGCTCTTGGCATCACGGTTGTCCAGACGGGTGGCCGCAGTGGCGAGTGCGGAGCCGATGGCGGTGCCTTGTTCCTTGACCGTGCCGGTCTGCGACCGCTCGTCCCAGAGCTGGAGTTTTTCCAGACCCTGCCGGAGCCAATCGTGATCGAGGGTGATGGGACTGACGGAGACCGGTCTCCCGGCAAAGGCGACCAGGCCGATGCGGTCGTCCGGACGACGGGTGATGAAAGCGTCCACCACTTCCTTGGCCGCATCGATACGGCGCATCGGGCGGCCGCTCCTGCGGAAATCATCAATGTCCATGGAGAGCGAGACGTCGAAAGTGATGACGATGTCGATGCCGCTGGCGACCCGGCTCTGGTATTCGTTGCGCCACACCGGACGGGCCATGCCGAGGATCGCAAGAACGAGAGAGATGAACACCAGAGGGATACCCACGCTCCATGCCAGGCGGTTGACCCTTTTCCCCAGGCTGACCAGCACGCCCAGGTTTGGAAATACTACGGCTCCCGTAGCTCCCCTGCCCCGCCTGAGCAAGAGGAGCAGCAGCGCCGGGACGAGCATGATGAGCCAGCCAGGCTGCGCGAAACGGAAGTGCGTGATGAAATCCTCGATCATGCTTTGTGGACTCTTTCTAAAATTCCGATCCCGCTGTCCCTGAGTTCCTCGGGGCTGTCCCCCGCCTCTTCAAGTGGAGCGTATTTCAACGCGGCAAGGCGCGAGAAAAAACCTCCGACCTCGCTTCTGATTTCCTCCGGCAGGTCTTTCAATCCGTCGTGCCGTCCGATGAATTCCTCATGCGTCTCGAACAAGGCTGGCTCTTCCAGGCTGCGTGCGAGGTATCGGCGAAGCGCCAGGGAGACCTTTAGCGCGGTCTCCCGGATGTCATCGCCGCCCATCGCAGCCAACTCCTTTTTCGCTGCCGCGTATGCCTCGCGTCGCTCCCTCGATGGGTCGTGGACGCTTTTCTTCCGTTTTAGAAAAATCCCCAGAAGAACGAGCGCGACGATGAATCCCGCCGCCGCGAAATACCACCACGCCTGAGGCTCCCAGCGAGGTACCAGCTCCAGCGCGTCCCGCGTCTCCACCAGCTCGAATGTGTTTTCCTTGTCCTCCATGTCTTCTACTTCCGCCTCCTGCCCCTCCGTTTGAGAAGCTGGTGCAGCTCCGGCAATGTGTCGCGGTCCGTCAGCAGCGTCGCGGAGTCGATCCCGTGCTTCTTGAATATCGACGCGACCCCCTCCACTTGTCTCCGCATCAGCTTGCGGTAGCCCATGCGCAGGGACTGGTTGTTGGTATTTACCAGTGTCTCGAATCCCGTTTCCGGATCGACCATCACCACACGCCCGGCCTTTGGCAGTTTCTCCTCCAGCGGATCGTTCACGCGCAGGGCGACAAGATCGTGCTTGCGAGCGAGCTTGCCAAGCGGCTTGTCGAGGACGTCAGCGTGGAAATCGGAGATCATGAAAACCAGGGCCTTGCGCTTGAGCGATTTGATCAGGGAATCGCAAGCCGCCTCGATGGATGTCCCCGGCTTCTCGGGCCTCGCCATCAGCACCTCGCGTATCATCCGCAGCAGATGACGGCTGCCCTTGGCCGGCGGAACGAACATCAGAGGCTCTTCCGCGAAAATCAGCAATCCCACCTTGTCGCCGTTATGCAACGCGCTGAAGCCAAGGACCGCCGCGATCTCGGCGGACAGTTCGCGCTTGCTCAGATGACTGCTTCCGAAATCAGATGAGCCGGAAACGTCCACTGCCATAATCACGGAAAGCTCGCGCTCCTCACGGAATTTCCTGACGAAAGGCGCGTTCATCCGTGCGGTCACATTCCAGTCGATGAAGCGCACCTCGTCGCCATGCGCGTATTCCCGGAAATCATCAAAATCCAGCCCCTGACCCCGGAAAGAAGAAAGATACTCTCCGGAAAACGACTCCCTTACCAGACGCCGGGCTTTGAGTTCAAGCTTCCGCACCCTGGCCATCATTTCCTCGATCTGTTCCTCTTCAGTCATCGTTGGTCAAAGGCAATCCGGTCTTACTTGAAATCTGAACTTTGGAATTTGAATTTTAGGGAACGACGACCTTGCCGAGTATCCGCTCGATGATCGTGTCCGTGGTGATCCCCTCCGCCTCCGCCTCATAGGTGAGGAGAATCCGGTGGCGGAGGACATCAAGCGCCATGTCCTTGACGTCCTGTGGAGTCACGAAGGCCCGGCCGTTCATGAACGCTCTGGCCCGGGCGGCGAGCGCGAGATTGATCGTGCCACGCGGCGAGGCTCCCGCGCGGACCCAGTTTTTCAAAGGCGCATCGACTTTCACCGGGAAGCGGGTGCAGTAGATCAGCTCGACGATGTATTTCCGAATCGCCTCGTCGATATAGATCTCGTTCACCAGCTCGCGTGAAGCGCTCACCTCCTCCGGCGTGGCGACATTCCTGGTTTCATAAACCGGGGCGGATGTGGCCATGCGGTTGAGAATACGCAGCTCCTCGTCCTTCGTCGGATAGCCGACATTCACTTTCAGTAGGAAGCGGTCGAGCTGCGCCTCCGGAAGCTGGTATGTTCCTTCCTGGTCGATGGGGTTCTGAGTCGCTAGGACGAGAAAAGGCTTGGGCAGAGGATAGGAACGGTCGCCCAGCGTCACCTGCTTTTCCTGCATCGCCTCAAGCAACGCCGACTGCACCTTGGCAGGAGCGCGGTTGATCTCGTCCGCGAGGATCAGGTTGTTGAAAATCGGTCCCAGCTTCGGCTCGAACTTCATTTCCTGCGGATGGTAGATCATCGTGCCGACAAGATCCGCCGGCAGCAGATCCGGCGTGAACTGGAAACGCGCGAATGAAGCGGAGAGCGATCCTGATAGAGCTTTCACCGCAAGAGTTTTCGCCAGACCCGGTACGCCCTCTAGCAAGATATGACCATTGCACAACAGCCCGACCAGCAGTCTGTCCACCAGGGATTCCTGACCCACCAGCACCTTCGCCATCTCGGTTTTCACCTCGCCGATCCAGCCGCTGCTCCGCTCGATCTTTTCCTGTAGTTCTTCGGTTGTCATAGTCTAACTGCGCACAGCTTGCCATCCCCGCCGCCTTCTGCAACTGGCAATCCCCGGTGATCCGAAAAATTACGGAAAAACTCCACGGTCAGCGTCCGCCCCTTTGCCTCACTTCCATCGCCGTCGGTTCGCCGCAGTACGGGCAGCGGAAACTGCCTTGGAACAGGATCGTCTGCGCGACTTTCAGCTTATAGCTTCCAAGCCTGGTTTCCGCCGTCCTATGCCTTGAGCAGCGCCGGTTCTGCAGCGGAGGCATCATACATAGCGGGCATCTCACGCGGCCACTCAGGACAAAACATATGAGCGTGCAGAATATTCCGAATCCGGCGACCCCGGCCGCCCATGCCAACCATTGATGCTGGGCGGTGCAGAAACCCCAGCCAAGAAACCCCAGCACGACAGGAACGCAAATCCAGACAATAACCACCAGCAAGGACGTTAACTTGAATCTTCTCAATGTGATCTCGGACGGCAAACGGTGCATGGCATATTGATGGATTGTGATCAACATGCTATCGAAGCACATCCGAAGACCTCTCGCGGACAATCCGGCATGTTTCAGTCACCTTCAACATGAATCATGCCAGTTCCCGAAAAAAAATTCATGGTTCGGTTACTATTTGAAGAAATCGTTCTCCATTTGGACCAGCGCTCCCGTCCGGGCGGGACGGGCCAGGATCGAATCAATCCTCGTGAGAAGATCGAAGCCCGGTTCCTCATCGCCTTCGAGTATCATCCGCAAGCGGCTTCTCCACGCGTCGTGGTCCGTTTCATCTTCCATGGAGAGGATCAGAGCGAGTTCACTGAGCTTGCCACTGCCAGCCAGTTCCCGCTTGGTGCGCTTCAACCAGGCAGCCAGATAAGGTTTGGAAAATCCCCCGGAAGACATGGCCGCAGCCTACCGCTCCGGCGTCCGGGGTCAACCCGCATGAACCAAAATCGGGGAGCCGCTGTTTTGCCTTGCAGCACCAGCCCCCGCGGATAGTCTGCTCCCAGCATTCGGGCATGAAGCCCGTCCGCGAACAACAACCAACACAACCTGACCAACTATGAAACTGATCAAACTCGCCGTCATCACCGCAGTCGCGGCTCTCTTCGCCGCTTCTTGCTGCCCTAGCGCTCCGGCTCCAGCTCCAACATACCAGGCTCCTGCCAAGTAATTAGGACTCGCTTTTCCCGCCTGTTTCCTCCGGGAAGCGGGCGGGAATTTTATCCGATACCCAGCGATCCTTTTCCCTTTCCAAAAAAAACCGAACCGATATACCAAGTCCACCATGATCCGTCTGCTACTTGCCATCTCCGCCAGCGCCATCGCCATCCTAGCCACTTCCTGTGGCTGCTGCACCAGCGATGCCGAAGCTCCACCGCTGCGCCCGCTTCCCCAGTTCCGAGAGATCCAGCCTGAGGTCCAGGTCGAATACTCCAAGTAACCGGGTTACCGCCCCGTCTCTTTAAACAACCAGACACCGGCTTTTTACGAAGTCCGGTGTCTGGTCTTTTTTTACCCATGTTGGGGTCGCCTTGAATCCAGACCTCGTTTGTCAAATGAAAAATTTCCGTGACTATTTTTACGGATTTGCTAAACCGTGAGCGCTTCCCGACCTTCGTAGCAAACCCATGTCCCCCACATCCCCAACCCGAGGCGGGGAATATCGCCGTCGAGCGTATTCCCGGCCGCATCACCGTCCAGCCCTAGTGCCGAACCACGTCTCCAAGAAAAGCCGTCGCGAAATCGAAGAGGAGAGGAGACTGATGCGCGGAAAATTTCTGAAATGGGGCGCTATGTTTGTGATCCTTCTCTCCGCCGCTGTGGTCATCCGTATTCTCACTGACACGCTGAATTGAGGGAATTCTGATGCTGGATGAGTTTGCTTCCCGGTTTCGAAAAGACGTAGGAATCGTATCCCGCACTGATGTCCTTAGGACATGCTGAATCTGCTGGTGAATGTCGCCCCCTCTTCCCGGATATGTTCCAAGCTGCGCAGTTCTGGCTACGCACCCTTTTCCAGGAATCGCCTCCCCCCGGATCCGGCGAATCCCACCCATTCGATTTCCCGTTTGCCTTAAACTGGAATTCCCTGCACTTTCCCGCGAAGCAATGAACCGAATCCCCGCTCTCACCCTGGCTCTCGCCACCGCCGCCTCCGCCGCGCCTCTTGTCAAGGACACCATCGTCACCGGTCTGAAGGATCCGATGGAGATCGCCATCGCGCCGGACGGCACATATTTCGTCACCGAGCGCGAAGGCCGCCTGCTGCGCGTCAATCCGGATACCGGGGCACTTTTCGAGATCGGAAACATCGCCGTCGAGCATTTGAAAATCACCGACCGTGACAGCGCTTATGCCCGTGAGGATGGTCTCCAGGGCATCGCGCTCGATCCCGACTTCGCCAGCAACCAGCGCATGTATGTTTTCTATAGCGCTCCGGACGTGCTGGTGGACCGCCTTTCCCGTTTCACGCTCAAGGACGGGAAACTCGACCCGGCCTCGGAGCTGAAACTCATCGATATCCCCCTTGAGCGCGAAAACAAAGTCTGCCACCACGGCGGCTCGGTCGAGTTCGGCCCGGACGGGATGCTCTACCTTTCGGTCGGCGACAACACCAACCCCTTTGAGAGTGATGGCTACGCTCCAATCGATGACCGCGACGATCGCACCGAGCGCGATGCCCAGCGAACGGCCGGCAACACCAACGACCTGCGCGGGAAAATCCTCCGCATCAAGCCCACCGAGACCGGCTACGAGATCCCCGAGGGCAACCTTTTCAAGAAAGGCACGGAAAAGACCCGCCCCGAGATTTTCGTCATGGGCTGCCGCAACCCCTTCCGCATCTCCATCGACTCAAAAACCAAGACCCTTTACTGGGGCGAGGTCGGCCCTGACGCAGGCGATCCTTCGGATAAGGGGCCGATGGGGCACGACGAGGTGAACCAGGCAAAAACTGCTGGCAACTACGGCTGGCCTTTTGTCATCGCGGACAACAAGCCCTACCCGATCCGGAACTTCGCCGACAACAGTATCGGGAAAATTACCGATCCCAAAGCCCCTGAGAACCTAGGCCAGCGCAACACCGGTCTCCGGATTCTTCCACCCGCCCACCCGGCGATGATCTACTACCCCTACAAGAAAAGCGAGGTCTTCCCCGTCATGGGCGAGGGCGGTCGCAACGCCATGGCCGGCCCTGTTTTCTACTACGATGCGAAACGGAAATACAACGTGCTCGATAAAGCCGACGACCGCACCCTCCTCACCTACGAGTGGATGCGCGGGAAAATTTTCAAGGCCAAACTCGATGACAAGGAGGATCTGAAAAGCCTCGAAGTGCTCCAGGAAGGCCTCGTCCATCCGATGGATCTGGAGATGGACAAGGACGGCTCCCTCGTCCTGTTGGAATACGGCTCCGACTGGTGGTTCAACACCAACGGCTCCGTCTCCCGCCTCCGCCCGGACGATGGCAACAAGGCACCGACCATCACAATCAAGCCCACCGATGGGGTTGCCAACAGTTACTCCGTCGATCAGGCCAGCGACCCGGAAAACGGAAAAATCACCGTCACCTGGTATCTCACCGAGGGCGTCACTGAGATCCCCCTCGGCAGCGGCTCCAGCGTTGTGCTCCCCGCCGGAACCTTCCAGGAAATTCGCGCGATCGCGAAGGATGACAAAGGTGCGCGCGGTATCGGCCGCATCGCGCTGGACCACTCCAAGGACCTCCCACCCCTCGCACTGGATCTCGGAAGCAGCCCTGGGAAACTCGGTTTCGGCGAGGAGCTGAAATTCAAGATCTCTGCCGAAAAGGCACCCGACCCCGCCCAGGTCAGAGTCCGCGCCCGCTACATCGCCCCCGCCGGGCACGATGCCGGCGGAGCGCAATTGAGCACCGATATCGCCGAGCTTGCCAAAACCAACCAGTGTCTCGCCTGTCACCAGGTCGGCGTCACCTCCGTCGGCCCGGCGTATCTGGATGTTTCCCTGAAATACCGGAACCAGCAAGACGCCGCCGACTACTTGAAGAATAAGCTAAAGACCGGCGGCGCGGGTGTCTGGGGAGAGGTCCCCATGCCGCCCCAGATCGCTCTGAAACCGGAGGACGCTGACAAAATCGTCGCCGCCATCCTCGGACTTTCCGAAGGGATCAGCGAGACCAAGGGCACTCTCGAAGGCACCCTGCAACTTGCCCCGAAATACGAGATCGGAACCGGTGGCGCATGGGAAATTTCCGCCGAAGCACCCGGCTACGCGCCTACCAAGACGCGTATCCCCGCGAAGTGACAAGCTCCGGGTTCCGCCCTTTCAGGGCTTTTGATATTTGACCCGATCCAGAACCCGGGGCGATGCCCCGGGCTGACGGGTTCCGCACCTTTGGTGCTGGGTATCGTGGGATTGTGGAATGGATCCATTCGTTTGAAAATGACCGTTTTCGCATCACTGACCCTTAAGTTCTTCCGCGCCAACGGCGCAGCGACCCGTCAGCCCGGGGCATCGCCCCGGGTGGACACACCCAAATATTCATCAAGCCCCAACCGGGCAATACCCTGCGCTGACGGGTTTCGCGCCTTTGGCGTTGAATGCGTGACAGCTCACTCTCCCAATAATTCCCGCGCGGAGGCGATGATTGTCTCCGCCTCGCCATCGGGATATTTCGTTTTCCCCTCATACGCCCAGACAGTGCCGGGCCAGGCGGGATCGCTGGCATTCCGGGCGACGATGTGGATGTGCATCTGGCGGACGATGTTTCCGATGCAGGCGACATTGAGCTTCTCCGGCTGGAAATGGTCGGAGACGAAGACCGAAACCTCCCGGATGGCGGTGAAGACTTTCGCGTAGGTTTCCTCATCGAGCTGATGGAGGTCTTCGATGCCTGCCGCGACTTCCGGGACGAGGATGAACCAAGGGAAGGCGGCTTCGTTTTTCAGAAGCAGGCGGCAACCACGGAGACGCGTGATGTCGAAGCCTCCGGCGGCAAGGCTCCCGTTGAGTTGGAACTCCATGGCCGACTACCTTTTCCGAATGGCGGATGAAATGTCTCCGGCGAGCCTGCCAAGAAGACGCGACTGGGCGGCGACGACAGCCTCGAAGTCCTCGGTGGCGACGGGTTCCTTGTCGCGGAAGGTGCGGGAATCCACCAGCGCCCGTGACGGCAGCGCGTAGAGGCGCCAGCTTGCCTCGATGTGGGCGTAGCCATCGTCCCCGGCGATGAATTCGCGGATGTCCATGGAAACCTGGTAGTCGATCTCGCTGTCGCGCAGCCACGGGTAGGTGCGGACGTTGCCGGTGCCGAGGCGGCGGCCGATATCGACGGAAAGGACGCGGGCGATTGCATCGTCGAGATCGCCGGCCCAGAGGTGGTTCTCGGCGATCTCCAGTTTGTTGGCGCTGGTCTGGATGACGAGGTTTTCCCTATCGACATATTCGGCGAGGATGACCGGGCCGACCCCGATCCCGATCCCGCCGCCGGATGGGGTCGGCCCCTCGGGGCTGAGGGTGTAGAAAGTGGGGTAAGTGCCGCCACATCCGGCCAGGAGCAGGGCGGTGAGGAGCGTGATGATTCTGCGGGACATGAAACTCTGAATTCTAAATTTTAAATTTCAACGAAGGGACTAGCGACGGCCTGCTGCTTTCGGGCGCGGGTTTTTGGATTCGTCTTTGCCGAAGAGGAGGGAGTCGGGCTTTTCCTTGATCGTGTCGGAAAGGGATTCCATGGAGCGCATTGCGGCGCGGAACTCATCCAGGGTGCGGAGCAGATCCCCCTGCATGGTGCCGTCCGGACCCATGCTGGCGACGGATTTCTCCAAGGCGGCGAGGCCTTTCCGCATGTCCGCGGGGAGCTGGCGAAAGGCGGGATCCTCCATGGTCTCACGCGCGGCGGCGGCAGCTTCCTCGATCTGCTTGAGCGCGCCCTTGGCCTCGGCAACGGTGGTGGCGGTTTCCTCGGCCGCGGAGTTGATCTGTTTGATGGTCTCATCAAGCGGCAGGGCGTCGATCTTGTCCATGATGGAGGCAAGCTTGACCTCAAGCTGTGCGAAGCCGGAGGAAAGGGTCGGGACGACGGGATAGTCGCCCTTGTAGCCGAGATCGACAACCGGCTCATTGGGGTAGTAATCGAAATCGACATACATAGCCCCGGTGAGAAAGCTTCCGGTCTTGAGAGTGGCGCGAAGGCCCTTGCTGACGGCATCGCCAAGGCGGAGCAGCTCGTCCTCCGGCAGGGATTTTTGGCCGCTGGCACGCAGCAGTCCGGGGTCTATCTCCACTAGGACGGGGACGGTCTGGTTCTCCTGGTCCGGCACGTAGTCGAAGGAGATGTTCCTCACACGCCCGATGGTGATGCCACGGTATTCGACCGGGGCGGATTTACTGAGACCGCGCACGCTCTGGTCGAAGAGCAGAAGGAGCTGGAGGGTCGGCTCGAAGGTGGATGAGGCGGCGTCATCGGCATCCTCGTGGAGCTGGAAGATGGCACCGTCTTTGGCGAGTTCCGCTGGCTCGACATCCTCCGGAACTGCGAAGGAGACACCTCCCGAGACCATAGCCTGGAAGGATGGAGTGCGGAGCTTGAAGCCATCCACGCCACCCGAGACATCGATCCCGCTGGTGTTCCAGAACTTGGTGTTTTCCCGGACCAGCGACTGGTATTCCTCGCGAATGAATGCTTCGTAAATGATGCGGCGTCCGCTGGGGTCGAGTTTGCGGCTCTCGATACGCCCGACCTCGAAGCCACGGTAGTAAACGGGCGAGCCGACGGAAAGCGAGCCGGCGTCTTCCGAGACGAGTGTGAGGCGGCGCCCTGGAACACTGCGGTTGGTAGCCGGAGGAGTCTCGCGCCCTTTCCATTTCCTGGGTCCCATGGCTCCGGTACCCGGCTCCAGCTCGATGTAGGCTCCGGTCAGGAGAGTGCCTAGACCTGAAATATCCGCTGCCGAGACACGCGGGCGCACCACCCAGAAGCGGGTTCCTTTTCTCAGAAGAGTCTCGTTGCCCGCATCCATTCTGCAGAAGACTAGGACCGACTGGAGATCCTCGGCGAGCTCGACCCGGATGACCCTGCCGACGCCGACGGAACGGCAGCGGATTTCCGTTTTCCCGGCGGCGATGCCATCCGCGGTTTCGAAGCGGATGCGGACTTCCGGGCCTTTCGAGCTGACGTTTTTATAGAGCATCCAGCCGCCGATGAGGATGGCGAGGATGGGGACGGCCCAGACGATGTTCCAGCGCTGCGCGGCGCGGAGTTCGGGGGCGGGTGCTTTCGGTTCTTGTTCGCTCACTGTTTGGAAATTGGTTCGATCTCGCCGTCCGTGGCCTCTTTCTCAAGCTGGTCCCACAGGAGTTTCGGATCAAAGCTCATCGCGGCGAACATAGTCAGGATCACAACTCCTGCAAATGCCAATGCGCCCGGGCCCGGGGTGACGCGCATGTAGTTCCCAAGCTGGACCATGGTCACGAGAATGGCGACTACGAAGATATCGACCATGGACCAGCGCCCGAGCAACTCGGTAATCCAATAGACCTGGCCGAGAACTTTCGGCGAGTGTGGCACCATGCCCTTCGCAGCGGCGCAGAGCCAGAGGAGAGCGGTGATTTTCAGCAGAGGGATGAGTATTGAAGCGGTGAAAATGACGATGGCGATGGGATAGGAACCGGCATTCCAGAACTGCACCAGACCCTGGACGATGGTGCTCTCCGTCAGCACGCCCAGCTCGCGGATGCTCATGATCGGGAGCATGTTGGCCGGCACATACATAAGCGCGGAGGCGATGACGAGGGCGATGGTGCGGCTGATGCTGTCGGGCTTGCGCAGGTGCAGATGCGAGCCGCAGCGCGGGCAATGGACCACTGCGACCGGAGAGACTTTCTCACAGACATGGCAGCCCGCAAGGCCGTTCTTCGCCCCCCGGGAAACGCCCTTGTGAATGCCGCTCATTTCTCCCCCGCCACCTCCAGACGGTCCCACAGTTCCCTCTTGTCGATGGCGGCGACGGCGGCGGCCATGCAGAACATCAGCACGGTGAAAGCCCAGAAGCCGGTGCCGAAGTGGAGCTCCGCGACGTGGCCGAGTTTCAGCAGACTGACCAGGACTCCGAGCAGGAAAACCTCGATCATGTTCCATGGCTCGGTGCGGCTCATCCAGCGGGTGACGACCATCGCGCCGGGCGCGCGTCTGCCGAACATCAGCGGGCCGCAGACATAGACCAGCCCCCCGGCCAGCACCAGAGGGGTGATGATGGTGAAAATCGCGACACCCCATCCGACGATGGGAGCACCTTCGAGAATCAACGCCTTCGCCGCTCCAGGCAAGGTCAGCGTGGTCCTCATGCTACCCGCGTCCATGGTGATGAAGGGCGCGGTGTGGACGATCAGCATCAGCAGGAGTGCGGTCATGGAAAAGGATGTGACACGCACCAGGGAGGCGGGCCGGTTCTGATAGAGCGTGGCTCCGCAGCAGACGCACATCGCACGCGAGCCTTCCGGGATGGGATCGGCCTCGTGAAGAGCATCGCAGAAATGGCAGATGGCCCTGTGGGGGCCGCCCTTGGGCTTCGGCCATGTCAGTATGGAAAGTCTGGTTCTCAATGGTATTTCGGAAGCGCTATCTCGTTGCTACGACGCGTTGTGTCAACTCCCCCAGTTGCTCGATGCCACACTCGACCAGATCACCCGCCTGCAGGTACCTTGGCGGATTCATGCCCATCGCCACGCCGCTGGGCGTGCCTGTGGCAATCACATCCCCAGGCAGAAGCGTCATAAAGCGGCTGATGTAACTCACCACATCACGCACGCCGAACATCATATCCTTGGTCCAACTGTTCTGGCGCAGCTCGCCATTGACCTTGGTCCAGAGACGCAGCTCCTGTGGATCGGAAATCTCGTCCGCCGTCACCAGAGCCGGGCCCATGGGAGCGAAGGTGTCGCAGCTTTTCCCCTTGGTCCACTGGCCGCCGTGCTCCTTCTGGAAAGCTCTTTCGGAGTAATCGCAGAAAACCGAATAGCCCGCCACATGATCAAGAGCCTCTTCTTCGGAAACATGGCTCGCGATTTTCCCGATCACGACCGCAAGCTCCACCTCGTAATCCAGCTTCTTCGCCCCCCGCGGGATGAGCACGTCATCGTGCGGCCCGCTCCATGCCGAGGACGCCTTCATGAAAAGCACTGGCTCGGACGGGATCTCCCCACCCATTTCCCGCGCGTGCTCCAGGTAGTTCTGGCCGACGCAAACGATCTTGGAAGGGCGCGCGACCGGTGGCCCGATCCGCATTTCCGCATCGATCTCCGCCCCGCCCGGACAACCCTCCGCGATCCACTCCGCCAGACTCTCCAGCCCGCCCATGGCGAAAAACGCCTCGTCGTAATCCATGAACTCCCCGCTGGCGTCGATCCTGCGTCCGTCCTCCAGAAGAACCCCCGGCTCCTCCCTTCCTTCTTCTCCGAATCGTACCAATCTCATATTGAAAAATTCCTCACCCGCACGGTATCCGTTTCCGCAGGGATATCCAGACTTTCGTTAGGCTGTCAGGCGGGCTTGTCTGAGGAGCCCGGTTTGTCCTTCCGCCCGGACGCATTTCCATTGCCTCCGATCCGTTGGGATGACAGCCTCCCGCGACACACCACCCCCTAAAAATCATGTTGAAAGACTTCAAGGAATTCATCCTCAAAGGAAACGCCATCAGTCTGGCCGTCGGTGTCCTCATTGGCGTCGCGTTTGGCAAAGTCGTCACCGCCATCACGGAAGGTCTCATCAACCCGCTTATCAATCTCCTCGGCGGGAGTCCGGAGATCTCGCTCAAGCTCGGAGTGTTCGATATCGGCCTCGTCCTCAACGCGCTCATCGGTCTTCTGATCACGGGGGCCATCCTGTTCTTCGTTTTCGTGAAACCGATGAACAGGCTCCAGAAAAAGGAAGCCGTCGCCCCGACCGTCGATCCGCCACCATCCAAGGAGGAGATCCTCCTCGCCGAAATCCGCGATGCGATCATCGCACGGGATGCGGTAAGCGGTAAGGAAAGGATCTGAAATTCTTCAGCGGAAGCTCCAAGCGCGGCCGGGACGAAACTCCCCCGCCCTTTTCGTTTCTTCCCATTGACCCAAAGCCCCACAACCCTAGTCTCCCACTGATCACCGATGACTGATCACTTTCCACTTCTTCCCATGAAACTTCTCAGCCTCCTCCGCCGCAAAGCCCGCGCCTCGTTCAAGGAACTCGCCGATCTGATCGACTCCACCGAGTCAGAGGTCGCGGAAAAGATCTCCGCCTGGGAGAAGGACCGCACCATTCTCGGCTATCACGCGGTGACCAATCCTGAGACCATCGGCGACACCTCGGTGTCCGCGTTCATCGAGGTGCGACTCACTCCCGAGCGTGGCGGCGGCTTCGACCGGCTCGCCATGCGCATCGCGCGCTTCGACCAGGTGGTTTCCTGCTACCTCGCATCCGGAGGTTACGATCTCATGGTCGTCGTCGAGGGATCGGATCTGCGCGAGGTCGCCCGTTTCGTTTCGGAAAAACTCTCCTCGCTCGACGGAGTTCTCTCCACTGCGACCCATTTCCGCCTCAAGACCTACAAGGAGAACGGCTTCCTCTTCGAGAGCGAGCCTGAGACCGAGCGGCTCGCGGTTTCCCCGTAAATAAGTAGAAGGGTCTTTCCAAGCCCTCGCGGAGGATCGGGAAACAGCTTGGCTTCCGCCAGGGCTTGGAAAGACCCTTCCACATGCTCCACCGCCGCCGCGCCGCCCGTCTTGCCTTGGAGAAATGGGACACGCAAAGCGGCATCAAATCCCAGCACCTCGCCAAGCTCATCCCCGACCCCCATCCTCGTCCGCAGCCCCTCCCTCGTCCAGCACACCGCCACCGATTCCTGCTGGGGCGCGGGGATCAATCGTGCGCTGGACTTTGAGGCGGAGGGGGAAGTTTAGCGGAAAGGCAGACCCGTCCTTACACCGGCTTCCTCTTGCGCTTTCAACGCAGCATCTTGTTCGCTTTCTTCGTTCTGTTTATTTGAGAGTGCCGTTCTTCTCCCAGCTTCTAATGACGCTTCCGTATTCATCTTCGATTGCGCTAGCAAGATATGCACTATTGAAGAGACCCTTCTTTGATTTCTCGAGGAAAACAACTTTTTGACTCTCAACACCATCGCCCTTCTTAGACTTTAGAAAGCATAATGCCCCGCCATCGTAGTCATCATCCCCTGTGCCTTTGACCTCCAGCGTCTTTACAATCTCGATCTTGTTGGGAGAAGCGGATTCCCAGTCGGAATCATCACGAAAGAGCTTGTTCATCCTTCTGTAGTCCATGAATGATCCCAATTGGTGCACTTCGGCTAAAGACTTGATTGCGTCTTCTGGAGTCTCAAAATCCAGATTGGATCTAGGAAAGATGCCAAGCTGCATAAGCAGTGCGAGGATAGCGATCACAAGTGCTGTAATCGATAAAATGGTATTTGTGTTTTGGTTGATCTTCATCATCGGTGTTTTTTTGGCAACTTCCCTATCAGACGGGATGTTGACATCTCCATCGCAAGACGGGCATTTGGCGGCCGTTCCAGCAAACGAGTCGTCAGGGGGTAGTCCTTGCCTTTTTTCTTCCGCCAGTCGGGCGCTTACCGGCAGAGTATGAGCAGCTTGCGAAGCTGCGGCCCGGTGGCCTCGCAGCGGGGGATGACGGCGTCCTCAACATACTGGAGTGTGGCGGGCAATCGCTCCGCGCAGAGGACTGCGCAGGCCTTGGGGTGGAGTTCGCGCACCCAGAGTTACTTGGGTCTGCCATGGTCGGTGTAGTAATCCTGGCGGGTGCGCCCGCTGCCCTTGGTCTCGCCTAACAGCTTCCATCCCTGTGCCTTGTAACAGGTGCCGCGGAACAGCTGGCCATCGACGAAACTCTCGGCCACAAGCACGGGATGGCCGCAGGCCTGCTGCCAGTCATCGGACAGACGCCCGCAGCAGAGGGCGAGCACGCGGCTGGCGAGATTGGGGCAATCCGGTCCGGGCAGGATGAGGAAGCGGGCGTTGTTGGCGACAAGGGCGAGGCGGCGGCGGTGTTGGGAAATGTTTCATCCCAGCCATTGCTCGCGGTCTTTGAGGTGGTTGGCCGCCGCACTCCAGCTCAGGAGGGCGACCTGGCGCCCATCCACTTCGGCCACGTAGCGGAGTTGCTCGCCGACGAGGGTGTCGCTCTTGAGATAGTGGTGTTTTTCCATGAGTTCGCGGAAAACCCCGCGTTCCGCAGTATCGCCAGGAGCGAGCGGACGCGGAAATTATGTTTCGCTCCGGCAATTCCCACAAAGGAGACATTGTCGGCGAAGATGTCGTTCTGAAGCGCCAGCCTTTCGAGGTATCCCAGCGGAAGTGCGGGACGGAGTGCAGGTTCGTCGAACTCAAGCGAGACAACATAGCCAGCAGCAGAAGGTTTGGTGAATTTCAGCCAGCTTGAGAATGCCGAATCAAAGGTGATATCGTGTTCCCGCCACCCTCTTTCAGCGGCAGAAGGCTCTTGAAGTGACATCCGCTTTCTTCCGCCTAAGCCTGGAGTCTCCGGAAATTTTCGTCATAAACGGACCACTCGTCGATTTCGCCATTCGATCCACCTGGGCGTAAGCGCTCTCCGAACTCCTCGATGACTTCGAGGAGCGGGCGGCCGCGATCTGGCTGAGGTAAGGCGGCAGCTCATTCAACAGCAGAAAGCTACACAATTACGAAGAGTTGCGCCAGTCAAAATTCTCCCTTCTGTTTCCGTTTCTCTCCAAATGGGGTCGGCTCTTTCAGATTGATATTTTGCTGCGAAGCACAGCAGAACTGAGGAGCAGGTGCGCCATTGACCCTGATAGTATAACGCGCTACTATCACCTCAGGAATCCGCCCTTCAGCATCACCCCCCGGAATTCTCCACTCATTGGCTCAAATTGAGCGCCTCATCGGGCGAATCAAAGGTCTCGAGAAACCCAATTATCTACCCGTCCTAACTACGCCAATCCTCTCAGATCCCGGTCTCCACCGAGGCCCTCTCCAGTTCAGGATTACGATTCAGCTTTAGCCAGTTCCCCCTTTTCCCCCCAAACTAACAATGGCTCAGAATGTCCATCCTCTCGTTTTCGGCCCGCTCGGGCGGCGGATCACGCATCTTGTCGCGTCGCCGGACGGACGGACTCTGGCGTTCAAGCATATCCCGCAGAACTACTCGACGGATGACTATCACGATGTTCTCTATCGCAAGGCTGGTGACACCTATGTCGATTTGGGCGAACTCCCGACTCCCCCACCGATCGGTTATGGCTATTCCGAAGCGATGCAGCGGGCCGACTTCGCTCCGCTCGATGACGGGCAATGTCTTTCCCTTGAGACCGGCCCCCACAGCATAGCGCTTGCTCGCTATGCTCCCGCAGAATCGGGCTTGGTTGAAGCGGCACGCTGGAACATCGGTGGCACACTGTCACTGGTTGGGGCGACACTTCGTCTGCGGCCGTCCGGTCAGGAAGTCGTGGTACATATCTCAGACCGTGATGACAAGAATGTCGATTGGGGTGGGGGGCCGCCACCGGACTTCCCACAGAGCTACCTGTGGATAGATGTGACTTCTGGTAAAAAGTTGGAAAAGTTTCACATAACTTCTTCGGACGCTGGCGTCTCGATTCCTGGATTCTGTAATCCGGGCGGCGTGTCCTCCTTGGTGTCGTTAGGCGCGCCCTCATGGACGGGTGCCCGTGATCTGCGCGAAGGTCAGGCGATCGATAAAATCCTCGAGTCTTTGTCCGGACAAAAGGACTTTCCGATACGCGCGGGCAGGAGGCGATTGCTCACGCGTATGCGAGTGATCGAGATCGGTTCAGGCCAGACCTTGCTGCAACTTGCGGACGATGAGCCGCAAATGAGTCTGATGCGCGTTTACCCGCGGTTTCACGTTCTTTCACCGGACGAAAACCACGCACTGAGCACCGTTCCCGGTGGTCACTTCGAGCTTTGGAACGTGACGGACCGAAGCTCGTGGAGACCCTCATTACCCCCGCACGGTGGCGTGCATTGCGCGGTCTTCTTGCCGGGTGCGCGAGCCGCGCTAGGCACGGCGGAAGGCGGAGTGATCGTGGTCGATTGCACTCCGGGTCTCGAACCCGGATGCATACCTTGGTGAGAGCCGCCAACTCCTACTCTTGGAAATCCTTTGACTCGCAGTCGGCTTCGACATCGTAGCCGAGATAATGATAGCGATGCCAGACCCGCTCGCCGGTCAGCGGCGCCCCTGACCACATCGTGAGGTGCATGCCTTCGCCAGAAGTGCAGGTGCGAAAATGCAGCCGTTCACCTGGAGGCGCGCTGGCGACACGGGTGCTTGCCACCTTTGATGTATCGATCGTGATGCCGTTGATCGGATCGACCACTCCTGTGCCGACAAACACTTCCTCATCGGCCGGCTCGGGAGTGCACTTCAAAGTGTAAGCCAGCGCCCCGTCCTCCATGTCAGTTGCCGCCACCGCTTCGTCGATTTCTGCGTCGTAAACAGCCTGTTCATCGCCAAGTCGCACCACCGTGACAAAATCTCCTTTTTTTAGGGGTGGGCCACTGATCGAAAGTCGGCACGGCTTCATCGCCTCTTTGGTGACGAGACCAAAGCTATCCGGCAGCTTGCGTGCCGACTTCCCGGCGTTCGCTGCGCCCGCCCCTTCGCTGACATCGAGACCGGTGATCGACGCCAACGCTTCGCTCGCGACGAAATGCGTCGATTTCGTATCGTAAAGCAGGATCGCGTATTGCCGGTCGGAACCCTTCGCGACTTGCAGATAGATGTCTTGCAAGCCGTCGCCGTTGAAATCCAGAGTGCCGATCCAGTTGCCCGGCGGGAGATCTTCCTGGTCCAGATCGCATCCGACGATCTCCCCTTCGCCGATCAGGATCCGTTGCGCGGGCGGGCCATCGGCTTTCGACCGAATCTCGATCGCTTCCAACGAAGACTTGTTCCAAACCAGTGTCACGAGGCTCGGCGGCCCACCTGGTTTGAGTTCAAAAGAAAATCCCTTCGCCGTTACCTCCTCCGTCCATGCGGCTGATGGAATGAAAACCAAAAGGGCGGAGACGAGCACAGGAATTAGATGGCGGTTGTTCATAATTACGGGTATGACTTGAGCAGGGAAGACGGCCGCTTGGCAAGCACCATCGTCTCAATTCCTCGACCGAACCAAAATCGAATGACTTGTTAGAGCGATGCGTTTACTGAAACTCGAGAACCTGGTGATTGCGATCTACCTCCTGATCCTGGCGGGGACCTTCGTCTTGCTGGATCAACTCCGAGTGCCCGAGAAGCGAGGGATGCCGATCTTGCTTGGCGTCATAAGCATGGCGTTTTACCTCCTCTCTTTCCGCGTCTGGTATCGCATGGCACCCTCTTCCAGCCGGATTTTTCTCGCGATTCATGCGGTCGTGATCGCTCTGCTTTTTGTTCCGCAACTGGCGGTGATCGGTCTCATTTCACCGGTGCCCATGTTGTTCTCCGCGATCTTTTTCGCGCAACGGGAACGTGGGAAGGGGTTGGCTGAATGGCTAACGACCAATCAGTTTACCCGTGCGCCGCAAGTCTCCGCCGCGCTTCTTGGGAAATTGGGCACGAGCATCCCGTGGCTTTGTTGCGCCAATTCATTCTCGCTGCGAAACGGCCAACTGGTGCCGTATATATTTTGGTATGGCCTGATGGACGGGATGACCACCATCAACGGCAGGCCGGCGAAAGTTCGGCATCCCGTGATCGCGTTTTCATTTTCCCAACAAGACGTCGGCGAGCGATTCATGGACATACTCGAAGGGATGGAGCTGGACAAACTCGGTTGGTTCCAGCGGCTCAGACCATCGAAGCAGTCCGGCTGTCCCTATCTGGTCGATCGTGTTTCCGATGGCTCGTTCGTCGTGGCCTGGGGCAATGACCATACCGTCTCCGTGATAAAAGGGCGCAGCGAGATGTTGCGCCGAATTTTGGAAGACGCCACGGTCTGTTCCACCAATTCCGAACCCGGAATTCCTACGGGAGCGACTCAAGTATGATTATGAAAACAGCAGTCATCACCGCGTTGCGTCTCTGCGTAGCATGCATCTTCGTTTCGTCCGCAAGCGCGGTGCCCGACTTCAAGATCATCGCTTCACTGACAACAGGCGAACGAAGCAAAGACAGTAACTCGCAGACGACCACGATCAGCGTTGACGCGAAAGGCATCATATTGGAGGAGACATCCAAGGGCAACGGAAGACGCCGAGGACCCGCGGCCGGACGAAAAGGGTTCAAGCTAACAGATGCTGATCGGGACGCCCTCCTGAAGGTGATTCAAGAAAACGGCATGCTGGTGTCGGATTCGATCACTCTTCCGCAGCCAGTACCCGCCTTCTACTTTGGGATCGGAATCAGCATTGGTCTCGATGGGGAGAAGGGTTCGATCCGGATCAGCGGCCCCAGATCCGCGTCAGAGCTCGCGGAGGAGAAACTCTACAAAAGAAGCATCCTGCTGCTGAAAGAGCTCCACCGGATCATCCATGCGCAGGATCCAAGCATCGGTTTCGCAGAGCCGGTTCGGGCGCGGGCAAAGGATTCACGAGGCGAACCCTGACATCTATGCCGACGATCTCCCTTCAATCTTCGTGACCGCTTTCACATCGGCCGCGCACAGACGCCCCTACTTCTTGACGAGTTTTTCCTTATCCATCGTCACCGATCCGTCGTCGTTGATTACTCCTTCATACTTGTACGTTCCAGCGGTGTAGGTGACCTTTTTGCCGTCAACGGCGTATTTCATCTGTGCGCCGCTCGGCGATCCGTTGGCAGTGACTGTGACGGTGTCGCCTTTGAATTCATAAGTCGCATCGCTCGAGGTGTATGTTCCTTCAAGCGGGCCTTTCTTGCCACAACCGGAAAGTGCGAGGAGACCAACGGAAACGAGAAGACCGCGAGAATATACGGCGATGGATTTGGAGGTAACGCGCATGAGTAGGTGGGGTTGGAGTTGTCTTACAGTGGGGAGAGAACAAAATGCTCACTGCGAAGTCAAGCTGTTCGATCTGAAAAAGACGACATCTAATTAGTAATCGTAAACTTCACCGTCAGCTCGCCCGGTTCTCCTGCCGGACGGAGCACGACAAGATAGTTGCCATCCTGCGAAACCTTCTCGCGGCTCAGGACATCGATGCCGCCTTCTTCGTCCTGCTTCTTATCGGGAAAATACAAAGAGATACTGGCGCCTGGCACCTCGACCAGGAGACTTTGACCTTTCGAGAGATTGAGCCAAAAGGCCTGCCTGTCCTCCGGGGTTTCAAAGGTCACCTTCTCCGTCATTGTCCCGACCGGCTTGTCGGAGCCGGAGACGCGCTTGGCAGTCTTGGCAAGCCTTTCATAGCTGGGCTCGCACGATTCAAAGTCGGCAAAGTAGTCCGCGTATTTGTTGGTCTCATGATTTTTACCGTAAAGCTTGATCCGCAACACCTCGCTGTCACCTTTCATCACCAGTTTCCAATCGAGGTCTTTCATTTCGGAAGGAGCCAGATCGGGCCGTTTGTCACCCGCGAATTTCACCCGCAAGGTATCGCCTGAGCGCGTGCCCGTGAAATCGTAGCTGGCTGCTTCGCCTTCCTCTTCGATGGAAAAAGTTCCATTAAACTGGTTTCCATCGAGTTTGAAAACGACTGAACGTTTGCCTTGCAACGCGTCGGCCTGAAAGCATTTTGATTCCGATTCGCTTAAAACAACCGTAGCAAGACTCAGGGAAACGCTGCAAATTATGAGGTATTTCATCGTGACGGGACGGAAAGTTTAGTTCGCTTACTTCACTGGCGCTTCTTTTTCGACATTGCCGTTGCGCGAAAAACGGACCACGCGATAAGCCGTCGTGGCCGCGTAGATCGGGCCTTCGGCATTTGTCGCAAAACCCTTCACATATTCCGGCCAACCGGGAAGTGGGCTCAGTTTCCCGTTCTGTTGCGTCAACGTATCCATCGGTGCGAACCCGACGGTTGACATGCTACCGACCATGACAAACTTCTGATCTGGTGACGCCCCGGTGGCATAGCCGCCGTTCTGCAGACCGAAAGTCTCGACTTTAAAATCCGGCGTAACCTTCGCATGCACGCCGGAATCGGCGATAACGACCGCTTTGTCGCCGTTGAAGAAAATCCGGCCCCCATAAGTGCTGTAGTAAACTTTGCCGTCCGCGAGAATTTTCCCCGAGGGCACTTCGATGAAAACCATCCGCGAGGTTTTTCCGTCATGCTGCTGCGTGAAATCGTTCCGCGCGTCGGCCTGCAGGTCTTTCGGCATGTCATTGTATTCCACTTTCTTTTCCGCCGGATCGTCCTTGCCGTCGAAGAGGACTGCCAGCCGCGTGCCATCGGCATTGATGCCGCAGGCTTTCACAGAGTCGTCTTTGGTGAACTTGACGTTGCCCTTGTTGCTACCATCTGAGGCCGAGCAGAAGAAGATCGACGGTCCCTGATAGTCCGCATCCACGCCGGCGAAAAGGTCCACGTCGCGTGCCATAGAAACCATGCCCCGCTTTTCGAAGGCGAGTTTCTTGGTCCAGTCGTTCGTATTGTAGAGAAGCATCCGGTCGGAGGTGTCGCCGATCAGAAGCGTGGCTCCATCCTTGCTGAAATGGAGATCGGTAATCGTGGTCTCAACCCAGACGCGATCTTTCACTTCGAGCGATTCGGGATCGATGATGAGCAGAGTGCGCGTATCGCCGCCGGCGACTAGCGTCTTGCCGTCCGGGGAGATCGCAACCGTGAGACCGCCAAGCGGGGTGCCCGCGATAGCCGGGTTGGCAAGGATAAGCGCGGCGCCGCACGCAGTGAAGAGGCAACGGATGATGTTGGAGCGTTTCATAGGTTAAAGCGTGCTCACTCTTAATGAAACGTCCGTCCGCAGTCAACAAATAACACTGTTGCCGCGCGCCTCCCGTTTCTCCGATTGTCATCCGGATCCAGCCCAATGAAAAGTTGCGCAACGACGCCGTTTCACTGGCGACCCGCACCGATGGAGTCGTGCTCGCCCTTGACCGCCTGTGGGAGAGTATGAACCTGACGATATTTTTTGTTTTTCCGCCTCACGTGTGTTAGGGAATAAACACTATGAATGGAGGGTCATATGGATGCGGATTGCCGTGAAAAGCTCAGCGAATCCTTTGGCGCTGATTTGACGAAGACCAGTTTGAAGGACTTGGAAAAGCGGTTCCTTTAAGGTTTCGAATCGTGGCATTCTAACACCTGTCCCCCGCTTCCTGTGGGACGACCGGATCCGCGAGGACTGGCGAACTTCAAATTCTCTGCCCGGGAATTTATTTCGGGTGGATTTCGGCACCTGATAATGACAGAAGTCCTGTGAAAACAATCTTGCGTCCATCAGGGTGTTTGTATCCGCTGCTGCCCCGATGATTACCTTTGAATATCACTTCATTCCGAACGTATCAGGGAGTCTCCGTCTGGTATGCGTGACGGATTCCGGCGTCAGTTCGATTTACGGGGGAAATGCGACGATCCTGCCCTTTGAGAGAGTCACAGGTGTGAGGCTCTGGTTCAGCCCGACACGATTTGATGCCCATCGGTTCTGCTGCGAGATCAGCGGAACACCCGGAATCTCGATACAATTCCAAAGCACTACCTGCGAGGGAGTGGGGAGGTTCGTCCCGCAATCCGCCGGGTACCGGGCCTTGGTGAAGGAACTCCACCAGCGGCTCGCCAACCGGAATCCCGGAGTCGATTACCTGACGGGTGTTTCCAAGCTTCGTTATGCGGTAAACTTCGGGTGTCTGGGGATCGGATTGGGCGGGATGGCATTGGCTATTCTGATTTTTGGAACCGCGGCGCTCGGAGCGGGTGTGATCATCCCGCTGGCGCTGATCGCTTTTTATACCCCGCGCACGTGGCGCTGGTTGAGAACCAACGGAAGCAGGAAATACGATCCGCTCTCCATTCCTGATGAACTGCTGCCGCCGGGCGAGGCGGACGGGGGGACTGCTCCCAGCCATGGACCACCACCTTTGCCCACATTCGAGGAAAGCAGCGTATCCTCACCGATCGAACTCGAGATGGAGCGTGCCCTGGCCAATCCCGCCTGGTGCGGGGAACCTCCTCCGGGCGGTGGCCGCTGGTATGCTCTGGAGGATTTCGGCCCCATCGCAGAACCGGGCGACAACTCGTGGTACGGCGCCGCAGGCACAAGCACCCACTGGGCCGATGCGACACGCTACGCGGAGGAAGCGAATGACAAGCTCAAGGCCGGCTTGATCGGCCCGCCTCTCGATCCCGCGCCGCAGGGTGAGCAATCCCTTGCCACCTGATCCATCGGTTTGAGGCTGTCTTTCATGAAGCGCGTTGGCGGGCGCGGCTTCGAGCATTGCTTTCTCACTCTCGTCCTCGCCGAACCGCCAACTTTTTCACGGCCAGAGGAAAATGATCGCTATCCCCGAGAGGATCGCGATCCCGTATAGCAGGACGATCCGTTTCAACAGTGCCCTGCCTCCGAGAAATGCCACCACCCCACCCTTGAACAATGTGTTCGCCAGAGTCGCGACCATGATCAGGCGCCAGCCGGTGTCCACCCCGATCCTGTCCTTGTTCATCATTTGCGCGGTGGAGAGGGTGATGGCGTCCACATCGGTCAGTCCCGAGAGAACCGCTACTACGTACAGCCCGCTTTCGCCGAACTGTTCACGGGTGGCCGCCACCGCAAAAAGGATCACCGCATACAGGAGCCCGAAGATGATCGCCGGCTTGAGTTGCGCGGGATTTCCGGGTTCCTCCCGGCTTACGAGTTCATCGGATTTCTTCCGGTATAGAACGAAGGTGAGCACCAGGAAAACCCCGAGCAATACGGCGAACGGGCCGACAACCGTGAGGAAAAACGAGTTCGCCACCGCGAAGACTTCGAGAAGAACCCTCACGATCGAAACGGCGGTCGCGATCATTATGATCAGGGCCGCCGCTGTGGCCCGCGAGGGGGAATTTTTCGTGTCCCGTGCCGCGCTGATCGTCGTCGCGGTGCTAGAGATCATGCCACCGAGGATGCCTCCGAGGAGCGTGCCGGCCTTCGCACTGAACAGCTTGAAGGCGACGTAGCCGAAGAGGCCGATCCCGACGATCAGAACCACCATCAGCCAGATTTTGAACGGGTTGAGCACTCCGTAGGGATCGTAGGTCTCGTTCGGAAGCACCGGCAGTATCACCAGGCTGATCAGCACGAACTGCATGATCGCGCGCAAATCCCCTTCGCTCAATTTTCCCACGAACGAATGCAGCGGATCCTTGTAATGCAGCAGGAGGGCGATCACACCCGCGGACACCACCGCCACCTCTTTCTCCCCATGCATCAGATACGCTGAAATGCCGAACACCAGCAGTGCCGCGATTTCACTGGTGATGCCAGCGCCGTGTTGCGGATCTTTTTTCGTCTCCAGCCAGTTCGCCATGACGATCAACCCGGTCAACGCAAGAAAGGCCGCAGCCAGCAACCATTGGCCGAACTCATCCGCAAGCAGTGCGCTGAAAGAGCCGAAAAGCGCGATCAGTGCGAATGTCCGTATGCCCCCGGGCGCCTTATCCACTTTCTCGCGCTGGGCGCCCACGAGCAATCCGAGTCCCAACGCGATTCCGATACGGAGATATAGATCCAAGGGCATGACTGTCTGCAAGGTAGCTCCGGATGCGGCCCGTGTTCAACGAAAGAATGCACGGCACCGTGGAGAACCCGTGACGCCAGCAGCGGCTTGATCACCATCGGAGCAAGTCGAAAAGCATTTCTCCCTGCGGATGGAGACACCCGCCTGAACCAAGGGAATCTCCGGAGGTCAAGGCCGGGCGCGAGCGGTTTTCACCTTGTTTGCCGCTTCCGACCGGGACTACTGTCATCCATCATGAAACGACTGCTCGCCCTCTTGCTTCCCGAATCCTCCAGACCGCGGGCTGCGTGGTCAGCGTCCACGCCTTCGAGGGCGGTCACCAGATGCCTCCGCCATCGGTGCAGACCAAGGCACTGAAATGGTTGCTGGAGGATGAGATGTCCGAGGCTCCGATTCCTTGAGCGGATACGGATTCTGGTTTTGACGCGGGACCGACGAAAATTTGTCTCGCGCCTGGCAGGAGGGCTTCACTATCTTCCAAGACTACGAATTGAATATCATGCCCGATACCATCGAACATCGACGTTTGAACGAGTCCTTCACCGGGCCCGTGGAACCATGGAGTAGCTGGGGTCCGTATGTGTCGGACCGCGCCTGGGGGACGGTCCGCGAGGATTACAGCGAGCACGGAGGGGCATGGGACTACCTTACGCACGATCTGGCGCGTTCGAAGGCGTATCGATGGGGCGAGGACGGGATCGCCGGATTTTGTGACCGCTACCAGGTGCTGGTATTCGCGATGACATTCTGGAACGGGCGGGATCCGATCCTCAAAGAGCGCCTGTTCGGAGTGAATCCGGGAGAGGGGAACCACGGGGAGGACGTGAAGGAGTGCTACTTTCACCTC
>Ga0105047_10002628_pt1 | contig 31963 bp, 22 predicted proteins | sample MAT04_FD_78384 | JGI IMG/M metagenome (GOLD analysis project Ga0105047, IMG submission 78384) | Freshwater microbial communities from Lake Fryxell liftoff mats and glacier meltwater in Antarctica - MAT-04 (megahit assembly) | ecosystem: Environmental > Aquatic > Freshwater > Ice > Liftoff... | reverse complement strand
TCTGCAGGCCGATGTTCGCCCGCGCGGCGCCCTTCCGGTGTTCGCATCGTTCGCCGCGCTGGCATTCGTGCTCGTCTCTGTCGCCTCGCCGATTTCGCAGAATGAGGCGGCCGCGGCGGTCGTCGTAGCCGAGGCCGAGGCGAAGCCCACGCAGGCGCTCGCCGTCGCCGGCGACTACTCCACCGTGATCGTGCGCGACTCGTACGGCGTGACGGCGAAGCCCATCCCGGTTGTCGTGCCTCCGAAGCCCGCGCCGGCCCCCGTCGCGAAGGCTGCGCCCGACGCCAGCACCGCAGCGCCGGCCGCGCCAGCACCCGCAGCTCCTCCCACCCCCGCTCCGGCGCCAGCGGCCAGCGCCCCTGATCCCGGCTCGGCCAAGTCGATCGCCTACAACATGGTGCTTGCCCGCGGTTGGGGAGCCGACCAGTTCAGCTGCCTCGAGCAGCTCTGGCAGAAGGAATCCGGCTGGAACACCTTCGCGAACAACCCGAGCAGCGGCGCCTATGGCATCCCGCAGTCCCTCCCCGGATCGAAGATGGCGTCTGCCGGTGGCGACTGGGCCACGAATCCCGCGACGCAGATCACGTGGGGCCTCGGGTACATCGGTGACCGCTACGGCTCACCGTGTGGCGCGTGGAACCACAGCATCGCCAACAACTGGTACTGATCGCCCCGATCGCCGCCACCGTACGGAATTCGGATTGGACCCATGCCGCGCAGCAATCGCCCGCGCAGGGCCAAGTCCGGTTCGGGGCCCGACGACCAGGCTGACCTGTCGCGCGGCGGATACGGCCGGCTGCGCACCGAGTCCAAGCGCGGAGCCCTCTGGAGTGTGCAGTCTCTCGCCGCATCCTCCGCCGCGAAGGCGTACGTGTGCCCTGGTTGCGGACTGGGCATCGCGGCGGGAGTCGCGCACACCGTGGCGTGGCGGGCCGACGGGCTGATGGGCGAGGCGGACGACGTCGCCGCGCGGCGCCATTGGCACAACCACTGCTGGAAGATCGCGTAGGGAGCCATGGAGATCAAGGGCGGCATCGAGCTTCCGGCCCGCCGGGAGAACATCGAGCTCCACACCGAAGACGGCCTGGTGCTCGTCGGTGAGCTGAGCCTTCCCGAGAGTGCGACCCCGACGGCGACCATTGTCGCGCTGCATCCGCTGCCCACCGCCGGCGGATTCATGGACTCGCACATCATCCGCAAGGCGGCCGCCCGGCTGCCGGCGCTCGCGGATCTCGCCGTGCTGAGATTCAATTTCCGGGGGGTCTCCTCCCCCCGTGGCTCCTCGGAGGGCGAGTTCGGGCATGGCGTCGACGAGCAGCACGACCTCGACGCCGCCATGCGATTCGTCGCCGAGCGTGCCCTGCCGCGGCCCTGGCTTCTTGGCTGGTCCTTCGGCACGGAGGTCGCCCTCAAGCATGGCCTGGAGCATGACATCGAGGGCATCATTCTGCTGTCGCCGCCGCTCCACCGCACCACCGCCGAGGAGCTCGCCGCGTGGGCGGGAAGCGGAAAGCGGATGATCGTCGTCGTACCGGAACTCGACGACTACCTGCGGCCGGCGGAGGCCGTGCGGAGGTTCGCGAGCGTCCCAGAGGCCGAGCTCGTCGCCGTCGAAGGGGGCAAGCACCTCTGGGTGGGGGAGCAGCAAACCCGTCGAGTGCTCACAGAGATCGTCACGCGGCTGAACCCCGTGCTGCTGCCCCTTCCCGAGGAGTGGGACTGAACCGCACGGGGCAGCGCGTCTAGAGCTCGTTCTGCCGGGGCACGACGACCTGCTTGATGATCAGCTGAATGGACGCCGCGACGGGGATCGCAACAAGCGCTCCGAGCAGTCCGAGCAGCGTGCCGCCCGCGAGAGCGGCGATGACCACCAGCACGCCGGGAATCTGCACCGCCCGAGACATGATCCGGGGGCTCAGCACGTACGCCTCGAGCTGCATGTAGACGAGGTAGTAGCCCGCGACCCAGAAGACGGTCGGTGGGCCGTCGAACAGCAACACGGCGAGCGTGACGATGATCGACGCGGTCAGCGTGCCGACGAGGGGAATGAGCGACCCGAGGAAGGCGATGAATGCGAGCAGCGCCGAGTACTCCGCGCGGATGAAGAACGTCAGCACGATGAACGACAGCAGGCCGTTCACGAAGGCGAGCGTGACCTGCCCGACCACGAACCGGCCGACCGACTGGCTGATCTGCTCAGAGATGTCGATGAATCCGACCCGCTTCGAGGCCGGGATCAGCTGGTAGATGCCCCGTTTCAGGCTGCCGAGCGACGCGGTGAAGTAGATCACGAGGATGATCACGATCAGGGCACCGGCAAGGCCAGTGGCGAGGCCGATACCCGCCTTCAGCACGCCGCCGCCGAGATTGCTGAGGAAGGTGGGGTCTCCGACGCTCTGCGCCACCTGCTCGAGTAGGGAATCGACCTCGAGCCAGGGGAGCGCATCCTTGATCGCCTGGTTGAGGGTGCCGTCGGAGAAACTCTTGATCACGCGCGGGATCTGGGCGATGAGGGTCTGCACCTGGTCGACGATCACGGGGATGATGGCGAGCACGAGGCCCGCGACGATGGCGAGCACGCCGACGAGGACCGTGACGATCGCGACCGGGCGCTTCATCCCCTTCTTCTCGAGCCACGTGACGATGGGATCGAGCCCGAGTGCGAGGAACAGCGCCGCCCCGATGTACGTAAGAATGGTGGCCAGCGAGCTGGCCGCAGCACCGATGAGCAGCGCGACGAGAACGCCCAGGCCGCCGAATAGTCCGAGTCGAAACGTGTTGTGGATCTTCACGGGCGGGGTTCCTCACGGTCGTCGGATTCAGCGGGGACGTTCCGCCACGCTCGCGATCAGCGGGGTAATGGCGCTGTTGTCGCCCGCGTCGGATGCAATCCTAATGTTGTGAGAGCGAGCCTTTCGCTTCGACGCGGTTTACTCCGACAGCGAACGAATGGAGCGCGTCCAGACTCATCGGCTAGGCTGTACTGTCTTTGCCTGTTGCCAGCTCGGGCCCAACGCGGGTTCGACATCATCCCGATCTCGCTCCACGCGCGAGCGTCGCGTCCGAAAGCGACACCCGGGCAACACCCCGTGATCGGCCGGGCAACACGAAAGGAGTAAATCCGTGCGCTTTGCCCTCGCCATCATGGCTCTGCTGATCGCCCTCGGCCTCGGCGGCTACGGGATCGCCCAGACGACGGTGCTCAACGGTCCCGAGGAACTGACGGCGACGAGCGAGTCGGATTCCCCCGCTCCGGTCACCGTCATCGGCGGGGAGACCCTCAACGCCCTCGAGGGGCGGCAGGATCTGCGCATCAGCGGATCCGACACGATCTTCGCGGCCTATGCACGCACCGATGACGTGCTCGCCTGGGTTGGGGAGGCCGACTACAACAGCATCGGGTTCGATGAGGACACCGGCTCCCTCGTGAGCGTGACCAACAGCGGTGCCGAGAATACCGTGCCGACCCCGGTCGGTTCCGACCTGTGGCTCGCCGAGTACACAGCGGAGGATGAGCTCGAGATGAAGCTCCGGCTCGACGAGGACTACTCGGTCCTCGTGGTGTCGGATGGCGTCGAGCCGGCCCCGTCCACCGTCGCCCTCACCTGGCCACTCGACAACCGCACCCCGTGGGCGGGCCCCCTGATGGCGGGTGGAGGGCTGATGCTTCTCATCTCCCTCATCCTGTTCGCGTGGGCCTTCGCGAACCGGCGCCGCACCCGCGGCCCCCGGCGCACGAGCATCGATCAGGGGAAGGCACCACAGCTGCCGCAGCTGCCCCGACAAAGGAGCTACCGCGTGACCAAGTCCGCCACCGACGCCTCCCCGCGGAGTCGTCGATCGATCCGCCGCATGATCGCCGTGGTTCCCGTGATGCTCGTCGGCAGTCTCGTGCTGTCCGGATGCTCCCCGGCGCTCTGGCCCGACCTCGCGGGTCGGGATGCGATTCCGCTCGCGTCGCCCAGCGCATCCGCCCCGGCCGAGCCGGTCGACGAACGCGAGCCGGCCGCGACCGTTCGCCAGGTCAAGGCGATCGTGTCGGATGCGGCCTCCGTCGCGGCGACCGCCGACGCCGCACTCGACGCCGACGCGCTCACGGCTCGATTCGACGGCCCCGCCCTCACCCTCCGTACGGCGAACTATGCGATCAAGGCGAAGGACAAGGCGTTCCCCATGCTCCCCGAGTTCCCGACCGGAGACCTCGCGGTGACGCTTCCCCAGTCGCTGCCGAAGGACGCTGAGACCTCCTGGCCCCGGTCGATCTTCGCTGTCGTCACGCCGGTCGAGGACGACGCGGCCGCCGCAGAGGAGGCGGAGGCTGCGGCGCCCGTCGCGCTCATGCTCGTGCAGAACGCCCCCCGCGAGCAGTACAAGGTGTACTACTCGGTCACCCTCGGCCCCGACGCGGTGCTGCCGGAACTCGCTCCACAGACCGTAGGGGCCCCCCGACTGCCGCCCGACACCAAGCTGCTCTCGATGGCGCCCGAGAACCTCGCCGCGGCCTACGTCGACGTGATCTCTCTGGGCGAGGAGAGCGAGTACTACGACATGTTCGACGTTGAGAAGGACAGGCTTCTCCCGAGCATCGGCGTGGATGCGCGAGCCGATCGCAGGGAGGCTCTCGACAAGAAGGCGAAGATTGTGTTCGGAGTGGCCCCGGGCGATGCCGAGACGATCGCTCTCGCCTCGAACGAGTCCGGAGCCCTCGTCAGCGTCTACATCCGGGAGAGCGAGCGGGTCCTGCCCGTCGAAGACGGTGCGACGATTAACCCGGAGGGCGCGACGAAGACCCTTTCCGGCATCTCGGGCACGAAGACGGGGGTGTCGGCGTTCTACAGCGACCAGCTGTTGTTCTACGTCCCGCCCGTCGGCAGCACCGAGAAGATCGTCCTTCTGGGGTTCAGCCAGATCCTCGAAAGCGCCAAGGAGTCCAAGTGACCAACGTTCCCCCCTCCGCCGCCAGCCTCCGTGGCGCCGTCGACCTCTCGTCGCTCGTGCGCCCGCCGACGCCCCCGAGCGCGTCTGCCGCGCCGGCGCCCGGCGCGCGGTCGGTCGTCGTCGACGCGGACGACGCAAGCTTCACAAGCATCCTGGAGCTGTCGAACACGGTCCCGGTGATCGTGGAGCTCCACGGGGGCCAGCCGACCACGACGCTCTCGACCCTCGTCGCGAGCTTCGGCGGGCGCCTCGTGCTTGCGCGAGTCGATGCGACGACCAACCCGCAGCTCCAGCAGGCGTTCCAGGCGCAGGTCGCCCCGACCGTGGCCGCGGTCGTCGGCGGCCGCCCGCTCGCGCTGTTCGAGGGCGAGTTGCCCGAGGCCGAGGTGCGCCAGGTTCTCGACCAGCTGCTCGCTCTCGCGGCGCAGAACGGGGTCACCGGGTCGGTCCCCGCGCCAGATGTCGACGAGGAGCCCGCCGAGCCCGTCGAGCCCGTCGAGGAGCCTTTGCCGCCCCTGCACCAGGCTGCGTACGACGCGATCGAGCGTGGCGACTATCCCGCCGCGATCGCTGCCTACCGTACGGCAATCACTCAGGACCCACGAGACCAGCTCGCGGTCGCGGGACTCGCCCAGGTGACCCTGCTCGACCGGTTGGGCGGCCTCACCGCCGTCGGCATCCGTGACGCGGCCGCGGCCGCGCCGGGCGATGTCGACGCCCAGCTCTCCGTGGCCGACCTCGACGTGTCCGGCGGTCATCTTGAGGACGCCTTCGACCGGCTGCTGGTGCTATTCCCGTCGCTCGACGCGGACGGCAAGAACGCCATCCGCACCAGGATGCTCGATTACTTCGAGATCGCCGGTTCCGAGGATCCTCGCGTCGGAGCGGCCCGCCGCCGCCTCACGGCACTGCTCTACTGAGTCGCTCGGCCGGCCGGGTCGTTCGGCCCTGTCGTTCGGCCGGGTCGCCGTGCGAGCGCCGCACGGCACTAGGTAGCGCGTGACCGCGGGTTGCCTACTCACGTCCCCTGTAGGGGCTGATTGGGGACCTGTATGGGCAACTCGCTGGGGTGGAAGCGGAGTGGTGGACGGAGCGAAGTGAGCGGCTGGACGCCACGGTAGCTGGGTGCCTGGTGCGGGGGCGGTAGCTGGGTGCCTGGTGCGGGGGCGGTAGCTGGGTGCCTGGTGCGGGGGGCGAAAGGCGAAGCGCGGGTCGGGCCACCCGCCCTGGCCGGCGCGACTTCGGCAACCGAGGGTCTCTCGCGAATGGTTTCTACTCCACGGGGCGTCAGCCAGGCGGATGCAACTCGCCCGCGCAGCGCTGCTCGACGACAGCGACCGCGTCAGTTGGCCCGCCGCGCCCCCACCATTCCCGCGCCAGCGAGCACGCATTGCCCACTTACGTCCCTTCTGGGCGGTTCCAGGGGACGTGAGCGGGCAACTCGCGGGGCGGGGAGGGGCGGGGAGGGGCAGGGCTGGGCGGGGCTGGGCGGGGCGCGGTCGCTACTTGCGCAGCTTCAGCCAGAGACCACCGAGCGGCGGCAGCGTCAGCTCGGCCGAGGCTGGCCGGCCGGCCCACGGCTCGTCGACGGCGGTGACCGCGCCGTAGTTGCCGACACCGGAGCCGCCATACTCGGCGGCATCCGTGTTGACGAGCTCGTCCCAGACCCCCGCGAAGGGGAGACCGACGCGGTAGGGGCCGACGGGGTTTCCCGAGAAGTTCATGATCACGGCAATGGGCTGGCCGTCGCGTGACCAGCGCAGGAACGAGATGACGTTCTGCTCGGCGGCCGAGTTGTCGATCCACTCGAACCCGGCCTCGACGTTGTCCTGCTCCCAGAGGGCAACCTCGTCGCGGTAGACACGGTTGAGCCGGGAGACGAGGGTGAGGAGCCCGCGGTGCACCGGCTGGTCGAGGATCCACCAGTCGAGGCCGCGCTGCTCTGACCACTCGGATGGCTGGCCAAACTCCTGGCCCATGAAGAGGAGCTGCTTGCCCGGGTGCGCCCACATGAACGAGAGGTACGCGCGCAGGTTGGCGAGCTTCTGCCACTGGTCGCCCGGCATCTTGTGCAGCAGCGATCCCTTGCCGTGCACGACCTCGTCGTGGCTGATCGGCAGCAGGAAGTTCTCCGTGTACTGGTACACGAGGCTGAAGGTGATCTCCCCGTGATGGTGTGAGCGGTACATCGGGTCGGCCTGCATGTACGAGAGGGTGTCGTGCATCCACCCCATGTTCCACTTGAGACCGAAGCCGAGCCCGCCGGCGGAGGTGGGGCCGGTGACCGAGGGGAAGGCGGTGGACTCCTCCGCGATCATGATCACGCCCGGGCTGCGCTTGTAGGCGGTCGCGTTAACCTCCTGCAGGAAGCTGATCGCCTCGAGGTTATGATTGCCGCCGTGGATGTTCGGCTCCCACTGGCCGTCCTCCCGCGAGTAGTCGAGGTAGAGGATCGAGGCGACCGCGTCGACGCGGAGGCCGTCGATGTGGAACTCCTCGAGCCAGTAGAGCGCGTTTGCGACGAGGAAGTTGCGCACCTGGGAGTCGCCGAAATTGAAGATCAGCGTTCCCCAGTCCAGCTGCTCGCCGCGGCGAGGGTCGGAGTGCTCGTAGAGCGCCTGGCCGTCGAACTTTGCCAGAGCCCACTCGTCCTTCGGGAAGTGGCCGGGCACCCAGTCCATGATCACGCCGATGCCGGCATTGTGCAGCCGGTCGATCAGGTAGCGAAGGTCATCGGGGTGGCCGAACCGGCTCGTCGGCGCGAAGTAGCCGGTGACCTGATAGCCCCAGGAGCCGCCGAACGGGTGCTCCGCGAGCGGCATGAACTCGACGTGGGTAAACCCGGTCTCGAGCACGTAGTCGACCAGTTCGTCGGCAAGCTCCCGGTAGCCGAGCCCGGGGCGCCACGATCCGACGTGCACCTCATAGACGCTCATGGGGGAGTTGTGCGGGTCGCGCGCCGCACGCGCGTCGAGCCAGGCGCCGTCGGTCCACTCGTAGCGGGTCTTGCCGACCTTCGACCCGGTGGAGGGGGACACCTCGGTGTACCTGGCCATCGGGTCGGCACGGGTGACCCACTCGTTCGCCTGGGTGAGCAGCTCGAACTTGTACGTCGTTCCCGGCTCGACGCCGGGCACGAAGATCTCCCACACGCCGTTGTCGTCGAGGCGGCGCATCGAGTGCAACACGCCGTTCCAGCCGTTGAAGTCACCGACGACCCGTGCCGCCTTCGCGTGCGGCGCCCACACGTTGAACGCGGTTCCGGTCACGTCTTCATGGGGCCGGAAGTGCGACCCGAAGACGCTCCACATCTGCTCGTGGCGGCCTTCGGCGAAGAGGTAGAGGTCCATCTCGCCGACAGACGACACGAAGCGGTACGGGTCGTCGGTCGTCCAGCCGGGGGCGCCCTCGTAGGTGGTCTCGAGCACGTACGACTGGCCGGCTCCGGGCAGGAACGCCTGCCAGAGACCCTCGGACAGGTGGGCCAGCTCGACCCGGGTCGCGTCGCCGCGGATCGCGGTGACGGTACTGGCGAGGGGGCGCACGGCCCGAACGACGAACCCGTCGCCGAGCGCGTGCTGCCCGAGCGTGTCGTGTGGCTGCGGGTGGCTGCCTGAGACGATCGAGGCGATGAGGCCAGGGTGCAGCTCGGGGAGTGCGGTCGGGGTGATCAGGGTCTTCTTCTTGACTGACTTCGGCTTGGCCATTGGCTGGTTACCTTCCTAGAAATCGACGCGCAGGATGTGCACGGGCTCGGTGAACGCATCGAGGCGCACGTAGTTGTCGGCCCCCCACGTGAATCGCTGCCCGGTTATCAGGTCGGTGACGTCGAAGGTCGAACCCGTCTCGATCCCGAACCTCGTCGGGTCCAGATGCACGACGGTCTCGCGAACCGAGTGCGGATCGACGTTGGCGACCACGATGATCGCGTCGTTGTGCCCGCCCGGCACGAAGCGCCCGGCGAGGAACTTGCTGTAGACCAGGATCGACTCGTCATCGCTCCAGTGCACGTCGAGGTTGCGCAGTTGGAGCAGCGCGGGGTGCTCGGCTCGGATCGTGTTGAGCCGGGTGAGGAACGGGGCCAGCGAGCGCCCGAGGGTTTCGGCCTTCGCGTAGTCCCGCTGCTTATACTCATACTTCTCGTTGTCGATGTTCTCTTCCGAGCCCGGCCGCGCGATGTTCTCGAACAGCTCGTAGCCGGCGTAGACGCCCCAGGTCGGGGCCGCCGTCGCCGCGAGCGCCGCCCGGATCTTGTAGGCCGGCTGCCCGCCGAACTGCAGGTACTCGGTGAGAATGTCGGGGGTGTTCACGAACAGGTTGGGGCGCAGGAAGCCGGCGTGCAGCTTCGAGAGGCCGGTGAAGAACTCCTCGAGCTCCTCCTTCGTGTTGCGCCACGTGAAGTAGGTGTACGACTGCTGGAATCCAACCTGGGCGAGCGAGTGCAGCATCGCCGGGCGGGTGAACGCCTCGGCGAGGAACACGACCTCGGGAAACTCGGTGTTGATCTCGTGAAGCAGCCACTCCCAGAACGCGAGGGGCTTGGTATGCGGGTTGTCGACCCGGAAGATTTTCACGCCCACGCCGATCCAGTACTTCACGATTCGCAGGATCTCCTCGCGGAGCCCGATCGGATCGTTGTCGAAGTTGATCGGGTAGATGTCCTGGTACTTCTTCGGCGGGTTCTCCGCGTAGGCGATCGTGCCGTCTGGCAGCGTCGTGAACCATTCCGGGTGCTCGGTGACCCACGGGTGGTCCGGCGAGCACTGCAGCGCGAGGTCGATGGCGACCTCGATTTTGTTCTTGCGCGCCGTGGTGAGGAAGTGCGTGAAGTCGGCGATCGTGCCGAGATCGGGGTGGATGGCGTCGTGCCCGCCGGCTGCCGAACCGATCGCCCAGGGCGACCCGGGGTCGCCCGGTGCGGGGGTCATCGTATTGTTCGGTCCCTTGCGGAACGACTCGCCGATCGGGTGGATCGGGGGGAGGTAGAGAACGTCGAAGCCCATCGCGGCGACGGCGGGAATGCGCCGCGCGGCGGTGCGGAACGTGCCGCTCGTCCAGCTGCCATCCTTGTTTTGCTTGGCCCCCTCGGAGCGGGGGAAGAACTCATACCAGCTGCCGGCACCCGCGCGGGCGCGTTCGACACGAACGGGCACCGAGTCGGAAACCGTCACGAGGCTCGCGAGCGGCTGTTCGTCGATGGCCGCAGCGACCAGGGGGTCGTTCGCCGCGGCGAACCGCTCCTCGACGCTCAGGCGCAGGTCGGTGATGCGCTTTCCCGCGTCGCGCAGCGCCGTGGAGCCGGGGTCGGCCGCGACGGCACGGGCGAGGAGTTCGGCGCCCATGGTCAGCATGAGGGGCACGTCGATGCCGGCCGGGACCTTGATCGACGCATTGTGGAGCCAGGTGCCCCAGTCGTCGTTGTAGGCCTGGATGCGGTACTCCCACTCGCCCTGCACGTCGAGCTGCGCGTCGGTGACCCACCGGTCGGTGCCCGGTGCCCCCGGCACCATGGCGTGCTTCGAGCGCGCGCCGGTCGGGTCGGTGAGCAGAAGATCGACGCCGAGGATTTCGTGGCCCTCCTTGAAGACCGTCGCCTGGAAGGGCACGACCTCGCCGACATAGGCCTTCGCGGGCCACAGCCTCTCCGGTTGTTGGGGGGTCAGATGCCTGATGGGGATGCGACCCATCTTCGGTACGTATTCCTTAGCCACCATTCGACCGTACCGCGTATTGGCCTTCGCGCGTTTTATGTATCCGAAACCAGCAGCGCCTAGGCTGATTGCTCGTGAAAGCAATCAGGCGATTTACCGTCCGGACAGTCCTCCCCGAAGCCCTCGCGGGGCTCGAAGAGTTGGCCTCGAACCTGCGCTGGTCGTGGGACGAACCAACCAGGCAGCTCTTCGCGGAATTGTCTCCTGCGCTGTGGGAGGAGAGCGGACACGACCCCATCGGGTTGCTTGGCGAGATCGAACCGGCCCGGCTCGATGAACTCGCCGCCGACCACGGCTTCGTCGGCAGGGTCGGCGAGCGCCTGCGCGACCTGCACGTCTACCTGAACGAGCCGCGCTGGTACCAGTCGCTCCCGGATGGTTCCCCCTCGGCTATCGGCTACTTCTCGCCGGAGTTCGGTATCGCCGCCGCCCTCCCGCAGTATTCCGGCGGCCTCGGCATCCTCGCCGGCGATCATCTGAAGAGCGCGTCCGACCTCGGCGTGCCAATCATCGGTGTCGGGCTCTTCTACCGCGCCGGCTATTTTGCCCAGGCCATCTCGCCCGACGGCTGGCAGCAGGAGTCGTACCCGGTGCTCGACCCGGACGGGCTCCCGCTGAGCGTGCTTCGTCATCCGGACGGCACTGCGGGGGAGGTCGCGCTCGCGCTGCCCGACGGCCGCACGATGCACGCGCGCGTCTGGCAGGTCGCCGTCGGGCGCATCCGCCTGCTGCTGCTCGACACCGACATCCCCGAGAACGACGAGGAGCTGCGGTCGGTGACCGACCGACTCTATGGCGGCGGAGGGGAGCACCGGCTGCTCCAGGAACTCCTGCTCGGCATCGGCGGGGTGCGCGCCATCAAGCTCCTCACCGAACTCACCGGCTCGCCGACCCCCGAGGTATTCCACACCAACGAGGGCCACGCCGGATTCCTCGGCCTTGAGCGCATCAGCGACCTCATTGGTGTCGGCCTCTCGTTCGACGAGGCCCTGCAGGTCGTGCGCGCGGGAACCGTGTTCACGACCCACACGCCGGTTCCCGCCGGCATCGACCGGTTCGACTCGGGTCTCATCGGCCAGTACTTCTCGACCGAGCTTCTTCCGGGAGTGCACGTCGACGATGTGCTGACCCTGGGGGCCGAGAACTACGAGGGAGGCGAGCCGGGCACCTTCAACATGGCCGTCATGGGGCTGCGCCTCGGGCAGCGCGCCAACGGTGTCTCGCAGCTGCACGGCGAGGTGAGCCGCGGAATGTTCGGTCAGCTCTGGCCCGGCTTCGACACGGCGGAAGTGCCGATCACCTCGGTCACGAACGGGGTGCACGCACCGACCTGGACCGACCCCCTGCTGCTGGGACTCGCCGCCTCCCGGCTGGGAACCAGCGACACGACCACGTGCGACTGGAACAGCCCCGCCGTGACCGACCTCGACCTGTGGCAGGCGCGCAACGCCATGCGGGCCCAGCTCGTCGGGGACGCCCGCCGGCGCGTCGCGGCCGCGCTCGCCGAGCAGAACCCCGGCACAATCACCCCGCAGTGGGTCTCCGGCCTGCTCGATCCGGATGCGCTGACGATCGGATTCGCGCGCCGGGTGCCCACCTACAAGCGGCTGACCCTCATGCTGCACGACGAGGAACGCTTGCGGTCGATCCTGTTGTCGGCCGAGCATCCGGTGCAGATCGTCATCGCCGGCAAGTCCCACCCCGCCGACGAGGAGGGCAAGCGACTCATTCAGAAGCTGGTGCAGTTCGCGTCGGCTCCCGACCTGCGCACTCGGATCGTCTTTCTCGAGAACTACGACATCGCGATGGCGCAGCTGCTCTACCCTGGAACGGACGTGTGGCTGAACAACCCGCTGCGGCCGCTCGAGGCGTGCGGTACGTCGGGCATGAAGGCCGCCCTCAACGGCTCGCTCAACCTGTCGATACTCGACGGCTGGTGGGCCGAGTTCTATGACGAGGAGAACGGATGGGCGATCCCGAGCGCCGACTCGGCCGGCGACTCCGCTGAGCGCGACAAGCTCGAGGCCGAGGCCCTCTACGACCTCATCGAGCACCAGATCGCACCGCGCTTCTACGACCGCGGCGCCGACGGCGTGCCGACGAGGTGGGTGCAGTCGATCCGGCACACCCTCTCGACGCTGTCGGGCGACCTCTCGGCCGACCGCATGGTCAAGGAGTACGTGACGCGCCTGTACGTGCCGGCGGCCGAGGCCCAGCGGGCGATCGGGGCGCAGTCCTACGCGGGGGCGAGGGAACTCGCCGCGTGGAAGCAGCGCGTCAGGGACTCCTGGCCGCTCGTCGCCGTGACCCATGTCGAATCCGGGGGAGTCGACTCCGTCCCGCAGGTCGGCGACATCCTGCACGTGCGCGCGCACGTGCAGCTCGACGGGCTGAGCCCCGACGACGTCGCGGTAGAGGTCGTCTACGGGCGGGCCCGCGAGGGGGACAACCTCGAGAGCACCCACCGGGTGGCGCTGGAGGCCGAGACGTCGATCCCGGGGGTCGCGGTGCAGTTCTCCGGGTCCGTGCCCCTGACCAGGGCCGGCAGCTTCGGTTACAACGTGCGCGTGGTGCCGCAGCACCCGCTGCTCGCGAGCGCGGCCGAGCTCGGCCTCATCGCGGTCGCCGACTAGCGATTCCCCGCACACCACAACGCCCCGCACACCACAACGCCCCGCGCGCAAGCGCGGGGCGTTTTTGGCGATAGCGCCGATAGACGAACCTGTCTAGTCCGCAGTGGGCGTGTACCCCGATTATCGGTCCATGCGTGCGTATGGGGTACGTAATCGGGGTTGCGCAATGCGTATTGCGACTGAATCCGTAGTGTTTACCGCTAAATACGGATGATTTGAGTCTTGATTGCTTCGGATCGCTGACCCCCGGAGTGGGGGTGAGTGGCGGATAGACAAGGCTGTCTGTCCTTCCTATAGTTCTTATTGGGGACGCAGTCCAGGCCCGGAAGCCATCAGGCGCAACCGACCAGGGACTGACACTTCCCAACCCGACCTCGTCGGGACTCTCCTTGCCATCGGGCCACGTGCTTCACACGTCGCCCATGCTGCATCCCGCGGCACAGCACACCCGATCGCGCGCCAATTCGGCGCGCGCGAAACCGCACCGGACCGAACCGGTGTGACGAAAGGACACGAAATGAACAAGCTCCTCACAGGTGCGGTCGCCGGGGCCGCCGGTGTCGCCCTCCTCCTCGGCGGCGCGGGAACCTTCGCCCTGTGGAACTCGACCGCCGGAGTCAACGTCGGCACGGTCTCGTCCGGTGTGTTGACGATTGCGCAGAGCGGCAAGCCGGCCTGGACCGACAACTCCATCGAGGGGACATCCACGCCCATCAAAGAGATCTCGTCGTTCAGGATCGTCCCGGGCGACAAGATCCAGCTCACGCAGGACCTCACGATCGCGGCGACGGGTGACAACCTCCGCGCCGAGCTCAGCTATGACGCCACCAAGGTAATGCCCACCGCGGACGCGGACAAGGCGCTCGCCTCGGACCTCGAGTACACCTTCGATGCGACGGGTGGGACGGTCGAGCGGATCTCGAACACCGACCGGTTCCTCGTCACGCCGACCGACGAGTCGAGCATCGTGACCGTCACCGCGACGATCGCGCTGCCTGCCGAAAACGTGAACAAGCTTGCCCAGAACGGCACCATCGACCTTTCGAAGATGGCCGTGACGCTCAAGCAGACGCGCTGATAGCGCGCCCCAATGCCAGGGGGGCGCGCTGACCCGAACGTGCGTCCCCCTCCTCCCGCAACACCAGCACCACCTAGCACCAGCACCACCTAGCACCAGCACCACCTAGCACCAGCACCACCTGCACTGCCAGCACCACCCGGCCGACCCAGCCGGACCACCGGCACCGCCGGCACCACCCGCACCATCCGGCCCACCCAGCCGCCCGGCCCATTCGGCCTGGAGGGCGCACCGCCCGAACGGTGCGTCCTCCGTCTCCCCCCGCAGTGACCCGCGCTACCTTCCCCCGCACCACCCGCACCACCCGCACCATCTGGCCCACCCAGCCGCCCGGCCCATTCGGCCTGGAGGGCGCACCGCCCGAACGGTGCGTCCTCCGTCTCCCCCCGATCCCCCAAGCACCACCACCAGCACCCAGCCCCAGCACCGCGAGCCCGGTCCCGTTGCGCCCGCGCAGAGAGGATGATCCGCATGAACACCCACACGCGTCGTCACTCGGCACAGGGCCGCACCCGTCATGGCAACCCCGTGAGGGCGATCCTCGGCACTGCGGGGACGACCGCTGCCGCCGTCGCGATCGCCCTCCTGGGCACCGGCACCAGCTACGCGTTGTGGAGCGGCGAGGTCCCACTCGGCGCGTCCGCCGTGAGCTCCGGAAGCACGGGCCTCACCGTAAACGGGGTGTCCTCGTACTCCCTGACCGGGCTCGATCTCGCCCGGCTCGCGCCCGGCCAATCGGCGATAGTGCCGATCAGGCTCGCCAACACCGGAACCACGGCGCTGTCCATCGTGCCGAGCGCGGAGGTCACCACCCAGGCCAACGCGCTCGGCGACCACCTCCTGCTCGCCCTCAGTGGCGGCTCCGTCTGCGGCACGACGACTGTTGCCACACCGAGTGGTCCGATCGCCGCCCTCGGTGCGGGAATCGATCCGTATCTGGTGGGCGCGGGGAACTCCCTCGACCTGTGCCTCTCGGTCGCCCTGAGCCGCACCGCTCCCGCGACGGTGCAGGGCGGATCGGCGACGTTCACGCTCACCCTCGATGCCGTTCAGGAGAGGGCAACGCGGTGAGCAATCGCGCCGCCATCGCTCTGGGCGCCGCGCTGTTCCTCGCGCTCGCGGGAACCGGATCCGCCAGCGCCTACTGGGGTGCCAAGGCGACGCTCAGCGCGACCGCCTCCGCCGGTTCGATTGGCATCGCGTCGACGGGGTTCCCGTCCCTCTCCACGAGCTATTCGCCGTCCTCCCTCGCCGCGACCGCACCGGTGACCGTGACCAACACGGGCACGATCGCGGCACCCTTCACCCTCCGGCTCGCGGCAGAGGCACCCACCCCGCTCGCCGCGGGCACCCGGGTGAACACGTGGCCCGTCGGCCCGGACCACGGCTGCGCGGCGTCGAGTCCTACGCCGGCGGGGGCGACCGGCAGCGACTGGTCGGCGGTTCCCGACCTCACCGCAACCCTTGAGCCCGGCGCCGAGACCACCTACTGCGTGCGCACCTCGATCACGTCCGCGGCGCAGACCTCGCTGGCCGGCACGAGCATGCTGGGCACCGCCTCGGTCACCTCATCGGTGGGCCCCTGGACCGCGTCGACCGCGTCGACCGCAGCACAGTCCGTCGCCGACACCGCGCCGCCCAGTGCGCCGGGAACGCCGACGGCATCCGCCACGAACGCGACCTCGACAACCCTCGCCTGGACGGCATCCACCGACAACGTCGGCGTGGTGGGATACGACGTCATCCGCAACGGCGCGCTCGTTGCTACCGTGCCCACGGCGACCTTCACGGATGCCGCGTTGGCGCCGGGCACGAGCTTCGGCTACGCGATCGTCGCGCGGGACTCGACCGGCAACGCGTCGGCACCGTCGAAGGTGGGCATGGTGACAACCCCGCCCGCCCCTGTCCTGCTCGACGCCGCCAAGTGGCACCGGGTGGGCGCCTCGAACGGCTGCGTCGATTCCGGCGGCACCGGCCAGTCCCTGTCGGTCGCCTCCTGCGGCGGCAGTGTCAAGTCCGACTGGGAGTTCACCCCGGTCAGCGGGGCACCCGGTCACTACAGCGTCGCGCCGCGTCGGGCCCTCTCGCTGGTCTGGGACATCGCACTCGGCGCCGGCGGTGCAACGGCGAACAACGCCGCGATCGTCCTCGCGCCCCGGTCGACCGGCCCCAGCCAGCAGTGGCGGGTCGAATCCGCGTCATCCGGCGCCTATCGATTCGTCAACCGCGGCAGCGGGCTGTGCCTCGACGCCCAGGGATCCCAGCTGCGCCAGTCGACCTGCACGGGAGCGGCCGCCCAGGCGTTTACCCTCACCGAGGTTGGGGGATAGCGATGCCGGCCTGGGAGGGGCGGCGCGTTCGCGCCGCCGTGCTCGCGGTTGTCCTCCTCGTCGGGGTCGCCATCGTCGCCGACGCCACCGCCGCGGCCGGGGCCGCGGCCAGGAAAGTCGAATCGATCAGGCCAGAGGCTCCGGTCGAACTCCTGCTCAGCACCGACGGGGTCACGTTTGTGCCCTCACTCTCCGGGCAGGTGCTCCACCGGGTGGGCGCGCTCGTGCCGGGCGAGGCGGTGGAGGCGCCGCTGTGGGTGCGCAATCCGACCGACGCGCGGGTGCGATGGCGCGTCGAAGTGCGGGAGCTCTCGGTGAGCTCGGCGACCTACGCGGAATCCGTCACCCTGTCGACCTGGTACACGGGTGCCCACCGGGCGCACACCACAACCCTCGACGACCTCTCCTCGTGCGACGAGCTCGCCTCACCGCCGTCCCTGGCCCCAGGAGGGACCGCGAAGATCCTCCTGACCTTCGGGATGGACCTCGACGCCGACAACGGCACCCAGGGCCAGGCCGCGACCCTGCGCATCTCGATCACGATGCGCGACAGCGCCGGCGGGCCGCTCGCGCCCCCGGCATGCGAGGATGGCGCCGTGACCACCACCTCGGATGCCGGCCGCCCGAGCCCACTCGCGGACACCGGCTCCGCACCGAGCACCGCCGCCATCGCGGTGGGCGCGCTCTTCACAGGAATCGGACTCGCCCTTGTCCTCCTCCGTCGCCGCTTCCTCCTCCGCGCCGTGCATCGCAACGGAATCGAGGGGGACCGGTGAGGCGTGGCGAGACCAACCCGGTGCAGTCCGACCTCCCCGACCACCGGGCGCAGTCCGTCCACCCGGCGCTGCCCGACCGCCCGGCGAAGTCCGGCCTGCCCGAGGTGCCTGACCGGCCAGACCGGCATCCCCGGAGGGGAATCGCCCATTACATCGCGCTGGGGCTGAGCGCCGCCGTGCTTCTCATCGTCGTGGCGCTCGCCCTCGTTCTCGTCGTCGTCCCCAGGATTGCCGGGGCCACGCCGCTCACCGTGCTCACGAGCTCGATGGAGCCGGGGCTGCCGCCCGGAACGCTCATCGTGGTGCAGCCCGTCGACACCGACACTCTGGGTGTGGGCGATGTCGTGACGTACCAGATCCGCTCCGGCGAGTCCGCCGTGATCACCCACCGCATCATTCGCGTCGACGCCTCGACAACGGGGGAGCGCAGCTTCATCCTGCAAGGCGACAACAATGGCTCCCCGGATCCCGACCCGGTGCTGCCGGAACAGGTGCAGGGGCGCGTCTGGTACTCGGTGCCGTTCGTCGGCTTCGCCAACAGCGCCGTGAACGGGGTCGATCGCGCCTGGATCGTCCCGTCGCTCGCCGCCCTCCTCATCGCCTACGCGGGGTACTCCCTTGCGCGGGGTGTGCGCGAGGCAATTGTCGCCAGGCGCGAGCGCGCCGTCGCCGATCCCGCTAACCCGCCGGGGAGGGGCTAGCCGGCGCGGTAGAGCTGCATCGAGGTGCCGGCGACCTCGCGGGTCATGCCCGGTGCGAGCTCGACTCCCTCCGCCGTGTCATCCGCGCTGTCCCAGAGCAGCGTGTACACCGCGACGTCGACGTGCGTCGGCAGGGTCACGGTCGTGGCGCTCTCGAGCCCGTGCACGATGAGCAGAATGCGGTTGGGATCCTCGAACTCCGGCGTCGACGCCGCGAGGTACTGCAGCGTTCGCGAGGTCGGAGAGTCCCAGTTTTCGGTTGACATCGTCGCGCCCTCGGCATTGAACCAGTCCATCTGCGTCGCCGACGGGGTCGGCTCGCCGAATACTCCGAACCGCACGGGGCGCAGCGCCGGGTTCTCCCGCCTGAGCCGCAGCAGTCGCCGTGACACGGCGAGCAGGTCCGCTTGCCAGGCATCCTGGTGCCAGGGGAGCCAGGTCAGCGCACTGTCGTGGCAGTACGCGTTGTTGTTGCCGTGCTGGCTGCGCCCGAACTCGTCTCCGGCGGTGATCATCGGAATCCCGGCCGACAGAAGGAGCGTGCCGAGCAGGTTGCGCATTGCCCGGCGCCGCGCGGCCAGAACGCACTCGTTGCTCGTCGGCCCCTCGATCCCGTGGTTGAAGGAGTGGTTGTTATCGGTGCCGTCCCTGTTGTTCTCGCCGTTGCCGATGTTGTGCTTCTGGTTGTAGGCGGTGAGGTCGGCGACGGTGAAGCCGTCGTGTGCGGTGATGAAGTTGACCGACGCGAGCGGGCCGCGCTGGCGCGCGAACACGTGTCCCGATCCCGCGAGCCGCCTGGCCATGCTCCCGATGCCCTGCGATGCGACGCCGTGCCGGCGCTCGCTCGAGATGTCGGTGAGCCAGAAGTCGCGCATGCGGTCGCGGTACCCGTCGTTCCACTCCGACCATCCGCTGCCGAAGTTGCCAACCTGCCATCCGCCCATCCCGACGTCCCAGGGTTCAGCGATCATCTTCACCCCCTGCAGCTGGGGGTCGTGGATGATCGCCCTGAGCAGCGGATGATCCGGATCGAACATCGCCTGCTCGTTGCGCCCAAGGGCCGGCGCGAGGTCGAAGCGGAACCCGTCGATCTGCACGTCGTTCGCCCAGTAGCGCAGCGAATCGAGCACGAGCCGCTGCGCCGCCGGCACAGAGACGTCGAGCGTGTTTCCGCAGCCGGTCACGTCGATGTAGTCGCCATCGGGCATCTGACGGTAGTAGTTGGCGTTGTCCAGTCCGCGCAGGCTCGTGATCGGCCCCCTGGGACCCTCCTCGGCTGTGTGGTTGTAGACGACGTCGAGGATCACCTCGAGGCCTGCCTCGTGCAGGAGCTTGACCATGCCCTTGAACTCGCGCAGCACCGCGGCGGAGCCCGCCACCTGGGCGGAGCGCGACGCGTACCCCGCATGTGGAGTGAAGAAGTTGAGGGTGTTGTAGCCCCAGTAGTTGCGCAGGCCCTGCTTCGCGAGCCGCTCCTCGCTCACGAACTGCTGCACCGGCAGCAGCTCGATCGCCGTGACGCCGAGGTCCTTGAGATAGGCGATGTTGCTCTCGTGGGCGAGTCCCGCGTAGGTGCCGCGCAGCCTCTCGGGGATCGCGGGGTTCAGCTTGCTCAGCCCCTTCGCGTGCGCCTCGTAGATCACCGTGTGGTCGAGGGCGGTAGCGGGTTTCGCGGCGCCGGCCCAGTCGAACTCGCCGCCCTGCACGGTGGAGTTCCATCGGCCGGAGGTGCGGGCGAGGCCGCGCGCGTACGGGTCGATCAGGTGCCTGGCCCGGTCGAAGGCGTGGTTCGGCCCTGGGGGACCGGATGCCCGCAGCGAGTATTGTGCGCCAGGTACGAGGGTGCCGGCAATGCCCGACCAGACGGCGTGCTCGTCGCGCGCGAGTGCAACCGACTCGAGCACCCAGTTCGGGTCCTTCTCGGCGAACACGCACAGCTCCATCGCTGTCGCGCTCGCCGACCACACACGCAGTTCTCCGCCGCCGTCAACGGGGCGCACGCCCAAGTCGCGCAGGGGGTCGATGTCAGGCATGCGTCCTAGAGTAATGAGTGCGCGAAGCACTTTTTGTCAACCCCCGTCCCACGCTCGCGCGTTGGAGCCCCCATGACCGTCTATCTCGACCACGCGGCCACCACGCCGATGCTCGGCGCGGCGGCGGAGGCGTTGGTTGCGGCCCTCGGGATCGTCGGCAACCCCTCGTCGATCCACAGCCAGGGGCAGAACGCCAAGCGCCTGCTCGAGGAGGCGCGCGAGCAGGTCGCGTCCTCGCTCGGTTGCGACCCGATCGAGGTCGTCTTCACGAGCGGCGGCACCGAGTCGATCAACCTGGCGATCAAGGGCCTGTACTGGGCGCGCAACGCCGACCAGCAGCGCCCGCGCATCCTCGTGCCGCTCGGCGAGCACCACGCGACCATCGATACGGTCGAGTGGCTCGAACGATACGAGGGCGCGATCCTCGAGTGGCTGCCGCTCGACGAGTTCGGCCGGGTCTCGGTCGCCGCCGTCGCCGGGGCCTTCGCCGAGCATGACGACATCGCTCTCGTGAGCCTGCTCATGGCCAACAACGAGGTCGGAACGATCCAGCCGGTCGAGGCGGTCGTGGCCATCGCCGCCGCCCACGGCGTTCCCGTCCATACCGACGCGGTTTCGAGCTACCACCACCTGCCGATCGACTTCGCGGCGACCGGACTCGCGGCGCTGAGCGTCTCGGCGCACAAGATCGGAGGCCCGCTCGGCATCGGCGCGCTCGTGCTCGCCAGGTCGGCGACCGTCGTGCCCCTCATCCACGGCGGCGGGCAGCAACGCGACGTGCGCTCGGGAACACAGGACGCCCCAGCGGCAATCGCATTCGGCGTCGCCGCGCGGCATCGGCACCCCTCGCTCGCCGGGCTGCGCGACCGAATAATCGACGGCGTGCGCGAGGCGGTGCCGGATGCGGTGCTGCGTGGCGATCCGAAAGACCGCCTCGACAACAACGCCCACTTCACCTTTCCCGGATGCGAAGGGGACTCGCTGCTCTTCCTGCTCGACGTGGCCGGGGTGTCGGTGAGCACGGGGTCCGCCTGCCGTGCCGGTATCCCCGAGGTGTCCCACGTGCTGCGGGCCATGGGCGTGGGGGATGCGGAGGCGCGCGGCGCGCTGCGAGTGACCCTCGGCCACACGAGCACCGAGGCCGATGTCGACGCGTTCCTCATTGCGCTTCCCGCCGCGTATGAGCGCGCGCGGCGTGCCGGCTTCGCGGACAGGGATGTCACGGCCGAGCGGGAGATGACGGCGGAGCGGGAGATCAATGCGTAGCCGCACGCGCCCGATCGCGCTCGCTGGCGCCGCGCTCGCGATTGCGCTGCTCTCGGGATGCGTTGAAGGCGACTCCGAAGGGCCGCCGGCATCCGCCCCGATCGCCCCCACCTCGTCGCCCGAAGCCGAGTCGCCCGACGCCGAGTCATCGGAGCGGTCGCCGCTGCTGCCGGTCTATCCCGAGCAGTACACGACACCGGACGTGCAGGCCGAGACTGAGCGCGTCGCGGTGAGGGTCGGCGGGCTTGTCGCCATCGCGGGACTCGTCGGCCAGGACACCTACTCACAGCAGGTCGAGAACACCGAGGGGGAGGGGAGCTACTGGGGCGTGCTCAACACGATCACCCTCGAGCCGGAGATCGACGCGGCGCTCCAGGCCGCGAGCGTCGCAGCTGAACTCGCCGACGCCGGGTGGCTCCTCAACGACAGGGCGCAGAGCGAGACCGACTACGCAGTGGCCCTGTCGAGCGAGGAGGATCCGACCCGGTCGTGGTTCCTCGTGATCGGTGCCGACCTCAGCGTGCCCGGGGAATCCGTCGTGACCGTGCGGCTGTCGAGCCCGCCCCTGCCCTGAGTGCCGCCGCGTCCACCCCGGCGCGTACCATTGAGCGCATGAGAGTTCTGGCAGCGATGAGCGGCGGCGTCGATTCGGCGGTGGCCGCGGCCCGCGCGGTCGACGCCGGCCACGAGGTCGTCGGAGTGCACCTCGCGCTGAGCCGCATGCCGGGAACCCTCCGCACCGGCGCCAGGGGTTGCTGCACGATCGAAGACTCGATGGATGCCCAGCGCGCCGCGAACATCATCGGCATCCCCTATTACGTGTGGGACTTCTCCGAGCGCTTCAAACTCGACGTCGTCGACGACTTCATTGCCGAGTACAGCGCCGGCCGCACCCCCAACCCCTGCATGCGCTGCAACGAGCGCATCAAATTCGCCGCCCTGCTCGAAAAGGCCGTCGATCTCGGGTTCGACGCGGTCGCGACTGGGCACTACGCGAACATCGTGACCAATGAGAACGGCAACCGCGAGCTGCACCGCGCGGCCGATTGGGCGAAGGACCAGTCCTACGTTCTCGGGGTGCTCACGACCGAGCAGCTCGCGCACAGCATGTTTCCGCTTGGCGCCACGCCGAGCAAGGCCGAGGTGCGCGCCGAGGCCGCGGCGCGCGGGTTCTCGGTCGCGACCAAGCCCGACTCCCACGACATCTGCTTCATCCCCGACGGCGACACCCGAGGATGGTTGGCCGAGCGCGTCGGGGCCGAACAGGGTGTCATCCGCGACCGTTCCGGTGCGATCGTCGGCAGTCACGAGGGCGCGGTCGCGTTCACGGTCGGCCAGCGCAAGGGACTCAGCCTCGGCGTGCCGAGTCCGGATGGGCGGCCCCGCTTCGTGCTCGAGGTCAGGCCCGCGACCAACGAGGTCGTCGTCGGCCCCAAGGAGGCGCTCGACCTCGCCGAGATCGCCGGACGCAAGATCAGCTGGGCGGGCCTTGATCCGGTCGAATCCGGAATCGTCGATAAGCCCGACCTCCCGTTCGACTGCTTCGTCCAGATCCGCGCGCACTCCGACCCCGTGGCCGCCGTGGCATTCCTTGCCGAGACCGACGGGCCGGATCAGGGGCGGGAACTCGTTATCCGCCCGGTCGCACCGCTCAACGGCGTGGCCCCGGGGCAGACAGCGGTGCTCTACGTCGGCACCCGCGTGCTGGGCCAGTGCACGATCGACCGCACGGTGAGCGCGGTTCCCCTGCCGGCGTAGGGGACCTCCGGTCGCCTCTCCGGCATTCGGTGCAGGGTGGAGGGGGCCGCCCAGGCGGTCGCGGGGCGCCGTTTGCCGCCGCGGATGTTTTGATCACCACCTGGCTTGGGCCCGCGGGTGTTGCCCGCCCCTCAGATTGTCGGCCACCCCCGAGGGTGGAGTCATGCCTGAGACGTCAGCGGTGAAAGCTCGCCCTCGCCGGCTGAATGGCACCCGCGTGAGCGCAGTGGCCCGGTGTCGGAGCCACTGCCTAAGCTGAGGGGGTGGCACAGACGACATCCGATGAATTCGACTCCGCGAAGCGCGAGACCGAGCGGCTGACGGCCCGCATCATCGAGCTGCGCGACGCCTACTACGAGCACAATTCCTCCCCGGTCTCCGACGGCGAGTACGACGAGATGGTGCTGCGCCTCGTCGAGCTCGAGCGGATGTACCCCGCGCTGCAGTCGCAGGACAGCCCGACCCAGATCGTCGGCGGGCGGGCCGAGACGACACTGTTCGCCCCCGTCGAGCACGCTGAGCGCATGCTCAGCCTCGACAATGTCTTCAGCGATGAGGAGTTGCTCGTGTGGGCGGCGAAGGTCGAGCGCGATGCCGGCAGCGCACGGGTACGCTACCTCACCGAACTCAAGATCGACGGCCTGGCGATCAACCTCCGCTACGAGCGTGGCCTTCTCGTCACCGCCGCGACCCGCGGCGACGGAGTCGTCGGAGAGGACGTCACTCAGAACGTCCTCGCGATGGGATCGATCCCCGAGCGGCTCGCGGGCACCGGGCACCCGGCTCTCGTCGAGGTACGGGGCGAGATCTTCTTCCCGGTCGCCTCCTTCGACGAACTCAACGCCAGGCAGGCCGCCGCGGGTGAACGCCTCTTCGCCAATCCGCGCAATGCCGCAAGCGGATCGCTGCGCCAGAAGCAGGAGGGCAAGAGCGCTGAGAAGCTCGCCCTCATGAGGGACCGCCTCCGTCGGCTGCGCATGCTCGTGCACGGCATCGGTGCGTGGCCCGTGCGGGAGATCGAAAGCGAGAGGCCGATCACCGAGCAGTCGGAGGTCTACCGCCTGCTCGGCGAATGGGGCCTCCCGATCTCGACCCACTTCGAGGTGTTCGGCGACATCGCCGACGTCACGCGGTACATCGCGAGGTACGAGTCGGCGCGGGCGAGCGTCGAACACCAGATCGACGGCATCGTGGTCAAGGTCGACAACCTCGACCTGCATCTGGAGCTCGGCGCAACGAGCCGGGCTCCGCGGTGGGCCACGGCCTACAAGTATCCGCCAGAGGAGGTGCACACGAGACTGATCGACATCGTCGTCTCGATTGGGCGCACCGGCCGCGCGACGCCGTTCGCGGTCATGGAGAAGGCGCTCGTCGCAGGAAGCGAGGTGCGGCAGGCCACGCTGCACAACCAGGAGGTCGTGAAGGCCAAGGGCGTGCTCATCGGCGACACCGTCGTCTTGCGCAAGGCCGGCGACGTCATCCCTGAGGTGCTCGGTCCCGTCATCGACCTTCGCGACGGCACCGAGCGCGAGTTCGTGATGCCGGCCGACTGCCCCGCCTGCGGCACGCCGCTGCGCCCCATGAAGGAGGGCGACATCGACCTTCGCTGCCCGAACGCACGCAGCTGCCCCGCCCAAGTGCGCGGCCGCGTCGAGCACATCGGCAGCAGGGGAGCGCTCGACATCGAGGGCCTCGGCGAGGTTGGCGCCGCTGCGCTCACCCAGCCCGTGTTCCCGGCCGCCCCGCCACTCGTCACCGAGGCAGGCCTGTTCGACCTCACGCTCGCCGACCTCTTCCCCATCCGTGTCGTCGTGCGCGACAGCGAGACCGGCATGCCGAAGCTGACCGACGAGGGCACCCCCAAGGAGGTCACGCCCTTCCGGCGGAAGAGGCGCGCCACCGGGAAGAATGCCGACCCCGCCTACGACCCCTCCGCCGCGGAGTTCGCGGGCGATGCCGGCTCCGTTCCCTCGGTCGCGGCCGTCGAGCTCATCGACAACCTCGGATCGGCCACGGCGAAGGACCTCTGGCGGTTCCTCGTTGCCCTCAGCATCCGGCACGTCGGCCCGGTCGCCGCGCGTGCCCTGGCCGCCTACTTCGGGTCGCTTCCGGCCATCCGTGCGGCGACGCGCGACGAACTCGCCGCGGTCGACGGAGTCGGTGGCATCATCGCTGACTCGCTCATCGAGTGGTTTGCCGTCGACTGGCACGCCGACATCATCACCCGGTGGTCGGATGCCGGGGTCCCGTTCGCCATCGCCGGACACCCGGGGCCCGGCGCTGCGGCCGCGGCCGGCGGCGTGCTCGACGGCGTGACCGTGGTGGCGACCGGAAGCCTGGAGGGGTTCACCCGCGAGGGCGCGCTCGAGGCGATCATGGCGGCCGGGGGAAAAGCGGTAAACAGCGTGAGCAAGAAGACCGACTTTGTGGCGGCCGGACCCGGTGCCGGATCCAAGCTCGCGCGGGCCGAAACGCTCGGGGTGCGCATCATCGATGCCGCACAATTCGCGATTCTCGTCGCAGAGGGGCCAGCCGCACTCGACAGCTGATCCCCTCGGAATGTTTCCTGTTTGTCAAGTCTTTCTCGACTCATGGCATCGTCGGGACCTTCGCCTCTAACATAGGGGCGGGGATATTTTTTCGGGCGCGGAATCCAATCGGGATCCGGCGCGACATGAGGGGTTTAACTCAATGCTGTTCGGCGTTGCAGCGCTACTCGCCACCTCGGTCACCCTCAGCGGGGTAGCTGGGGTCGTCGGTGTGCCGCAAACTGTTGCCCCCGATTTCCTCGCGGTTGCGGTGTCCTCGACCGCTGTCGGCGCCGGTGCCGGCTCGACGGTCGCGGATGGACCGGCCAGGCAGGCGGCCGTCGACCCGGCCTCCCCGCGACTCGCCGGCGCCCAGGGCCCTCGGGTGTCGCCCACGCGGGCGGTGGACGCCGGGCTGCTCCCGAACCTCGGCGGTCGCGCGCTACTCGACCAGCTCACGCTGCTTTCCTCCCGCGACATCGCCGCCTTCGTCGAGGCGCACCCGGCGTCGGTGGCGCGGCTGCTTGCGAGCCCGCCCTCGGCGAAATCAGTCGCCGGATGGTGGGCGCTGAACTCCGACGCCGCGCGGGAGACCTTCCTCACGGGGGCCCCGGAGCTTGCCGGCAACCTCGACGGCCTCCCCATGCGGCTGCGGGACGAGGCGAACCGGGTGGTGCTGCGGGAGTCCATCGCCGCGGCGAAGGCGGAGATGTCCGGGCTCGGCCGGGCGCACCAGGTCGACGCGGCACAGCGCTTGCACATGCTCGGCGAGGTGCGCACGTCGCTCGTGACGAGGGCGGGGCAACCGCCCCGCCATCTGCTCCAGCTCGACACCGTCTGGCCGGGCAGGGCCGCCGTCGTGATCGGCGACCTCGAATCGGCCGACTTCGTGAGCTACTTCGTTCCCGGAATGTTCTTCTCGACCGACCGCCTGATCGTCGAGTGGTCGGTCATCGCCGAAGACCTTTACACCGAGCAGACCGATTGGATTAGGCTCCTCGCCCGCGACGACGCCAAGCTGCGCGGAGCAAGCGTCGCGACCGTGGCCTGGATCGGCTACCAGACGCCGGGCCTACTCGACATCGCCTCGCTCGACCTCGCGCGCGAGGGGGCTGCCTCGATCAGCAGCGCGGTGCAGGGTGTGCAGGCGACGAGGGCGGGTGAGGAACCGTTCCTGACCCTCCTCACCCATTCCTACGGATCGACCGCGACGCTCATGGCCATCGAGTCAGGAGGCGTCGAGGTCGACTCGCTCGTGCTGATCGGCTCTCCCGGCAGCGCCGCCCAGTCCGTCGACGACCTGGGAATGCCCTCGGACAGGGTCTTCGTGGGTGAGGCGGCCTGGGACCCGGTCGTGAACAGCGCCTTCTTCGGCAGCGACCCCGGTGCCGCCTCCTTCGGGGCGCAGAGCATGCACGTCGCGGGCGGAATCGACCCGATCACCGGGCGCACTCTCGCCGCGGCCACCGGACACCTCGGCTACTTCGACATCGGCACAGAGTCCATGCGCAACATGTCGCTCGTCGGGCTGGGCCAGGGGCACCTGGTGACCGGCAGTGAGTCGGCCAAGCGGGGCACGATGGTCGCGGGCGGCCGGTAGCCGTCGCCTCACCCCGCGGGATCGGCGGTTGACTCTGCCGAATAGACTTGGACCCATCCCCGAAGCCTTCACGGGCGCCGACGAATGCACGGAGTCGCATGTCTGAAATCACGACCGAACAGGTCGCCCACCTGGCGCACCTCGCCAGGATCGCCCTCACGCCGCACGAGATCGAGAAGCTCACCGGCGAACTCGGCACGATCGTCGACTCGATCGCCAAGGTGTCACAGGTCGCCGGCGGCGACGTGCCGGCAACGAGCCACCCGATCCCCCTCACCAACGTCTACCGGCCTGACGTTCCCGGCGAGACGCTCACTACCGAGGAGGCGCTCGCCGGGGCGCCGGAACACGACGGGTCCCGCTTTAAGGTTTCCGCGATCCTGGGGGAGGACCAGTAATGCCGCTCACACGCATGTCCGCCTCGGAGCTGTCAGCGAAGCTCACAGCCAAGGAGATCTCGAGCGTCGAGGTCACCCAGGCCCACCTCGACCGCATCGCCGCCGTCGACGGCGACGTGCACGCGTTCCTGCACGTGTCGGGGGCCGCCCTCTCGACTGCCGCCGACGTCGACGCTCGTCGTCTCGACGGGGAGCACCTCGGGCCGCTGGCCGGGGTGCCGATCGCGATCAAGGACGTGCTCTGCACGGTCGACATGCCGTCGACCGCCGGATCACGGATTCTCGAGGGCTGGGTGCCGCCATACGACGCGACGGTCGTGCGCAAGCTGCGCCAGGCGCACCTCGTGCCGCTCGGCAAGACCAACATGGACGAGTTCGCGATGGGGTCCTCGACCGAGCACTCCGCGTACGGCCCGACCCACAACCCCTGGGACCTCGATCGAATCCCCGGCGGATCGGGCGGCGGCTCGGCCGCCGCGGTCGCCGCCTTCGAGGCGCCTCTCGCGCTTGGGTCCGACACGGGCGGCTCGATCCGCCAGCCGGCCGCGGTCACGGGCTCGGTCGGGGTCAAGCCGACCTACGGCGGGGTCTCGCGCTACGGCGCGATCGCGCTCGCCTCCTCTCTCGACCAGGTCGGCCCCGTCTCCCGCACCGTGCTCGACGCCGCCCTCCTGCATGACGTGATCGGCGGCCACGACCCCCGCGACTCGACCTCCCTGAAGGACGCCTGGCCGTGCTTCGCGGATGCTGCCCGCGCCGGACGCGACTCCCGCTCGCTTAAGGGTGTTCGCGTCGGCGTCGTCAAGGAGCTGAACGGCGAGGGCTTCCAGGCGGGCGTTCGAAGCCGTTTCGCCGAGTCTCTCGAGGTCATGGCCGCCGCGGGCGCGGAGATCGTCGAGGTCTCGGCACCCCACTTCGAGTACGCGATTGCGGCGTACTACCTGATCCTGCCCGCCGAGGCCTCGAGCAACCTCGCCAAGTACGACTCGGTCAGGTTTGGCATGCGGGTCAGCCCGGCCGGCGGCGGCACCGTCGAAGACGTGATGGCGGCCACCCGCGAGGCCGGATTCGGCGACGAGGTAAAGCGCCGGATCATCCTCGGCACCTACGCCCTCAGTGCCGGCTACTACGACGCCTATTACGGCAGCGCGCAGAAGGTGCGCACCCTCATCCAGCGCGACTTCGACGCCGCGTTCGGCGAGGTCGACGTGCTCGTCTCGCCCTCCGCGCCGACGACGGCCTTCAAGCTGGGGGAGAAGCTCGACGACCCGCTCGCGATGTACCTCAACGACATTACGACGATCCCGGCGAACCTTGCGGGAGTGCCGGGCATGGGCTTGCCGATGGGGCTCGCCCCCGAAGACGGGCTCCCCACTGGGCTGCAGATAATGGCACCGGCACGGCAGGATGCGCGGCTCTACTCGGTGGGTGGCGCGTTCGAGGCGCTGCTCGAGGACAAGTGGGGGCATACCCTGCTCAGCCAGGCGCCACAGCTCGAACTCGCCGAAATGAATGCAGCACGCGGAGGAGTGGTCTGATGAAAAAAGCAGAACTGATGGACTACGACAGGGCCATCGAGATGTTCGAGCCCGTGCTCGGCTTCGAGGTGCACGTCGAGCTCAACACCCGCACGAAGATGTTCTCCGACGCGCCTAACCCGGCTGCGCCCGAGCACCACGACGCCGAGCCGAACACGCAGATCACGCCCGTCGACCTGGGACTCCCCGGGTCGCTTCCGGTGGTGAACGAGCAGGCCGTCAAGTATTCCATCAGCCTGGGCCTCGCGCTCGGCTGCGAGATCGCCCCGAGCTCGCGCTTCGCCCGCAAGAACTACTTCTATCCCGACCTCGCGAAGAACTACCAGATCAGCCAGTTCGACGAGCCGATCGCGTTCGACGGCAACGTCGAGGTCGAACTCGACGATGGCCGCACCTTCCAGATCTCGATCGAGCGCGCGCACATGGAGGAGGACGCCGGCAAGCTCACCCACGTCGGCGGCGCGACCGGCCGCATCCAGGGTGCCGAGTACTCGCTCGTCGACTACAACCGTGCTGGAGTTCCCCTCGTCGAGATCGTGACGAACATCATCTATGGCGCCGAGCGTGACGCCCCGGAACTCGCCAAGGCGTACGTCTCGACGATCCGTGACATCGTGCGCTCGCTCGGCATCTCCGAGGCCCGCATGGAACGCGGCAACCTGCGGTGCGACGCGAACATCTCACTGAGCCCGCGCGGTTCCGGCATGCTCGGCACCCGCACCGAGACCAAGAACGTCAACAGCCTTCGCAGCGTCGAGCGGGCCATTCGCTACGAGATCCAGCGTCAGGCCGCGATCCTCGCCGAGGGCGGCACGATCACGCAGGAGACACGTCACTGGCACGAGGACACGGGGGTCACTTCCGCGGGGCGCCCGAAGAGCGACGCCGACGACTACCGCTATTTCCCCGAGCCCGACCTGCTCCCGGTCGAGCCGTCGCACGCCATGATCGAGGAACTCCGCGCGGCGCTTCCCGAGTCGCCGCTGCTGATGCGCCGCCGGCTCAAGACGGACTGGGGCTTCGGCGACGTCGACTTCCAGTCGGTCGTCAACGCGGGCCTGCTCGTCGAACTGGTCGAGACCGTCGCTGAGGGCGCCTCGCCGCAGTCGGCCCGCAAGTGGTGGATGGGCGAGATCAGTCGCACCGCCAACGAACAGGGCGTGGATGCCGCGTCGCTCGTCATTCCGCATCAGGTCGCCGCACTGGTGCAACTGGTCGACGAGGGCACGCTCACCGACCGCCTGGCCCGCCAGGTGCTCGAGGGCGTCATCGCGGGCGAGGGCAGCCCGGCCGAGGTCGTCGCCGCACGCGGGCTCGCCGTCGTCTCGGACGACAGTGCGCTGATCGCTGCGATCGACACCGCGCTCGCCTCGCAGCCCGACGTGCTCGCGAAGATCCGCGACGGCAAAGTGCAGGCCGCCGGCGCCGTAATTGGTGAGGTAATGAAGGCCATGAAGGGCCAGGCGGATGCCGCCCGCGTGCGCGAACTAGTGCTGGATCGCGCCGGCTCCGCAACCTAGGGTCGCGCCGGCGGTCGCGTGCAGGGCTGCGGGGTCCGCTGAGCAGGGCCTGCGGGTGGCTGCCCTGCTTGCCTCGTGCCGGTGTGGGTTGCCGGGCCGGTCCTGCGGTCCTGCTGGCGCCTCCTCAACTCACACCCGCCTGGAGTAGGTCCCTCAGTGCCGCACTCTTGCTGGGGATGAGGCGCGCGGCGCGGTCCGGGTCGACTGACGCGGGCGGCACAAGCCAGAATCCATCGGAGTTGCGATAGATGTCCCAGTGATTGTTGTGCAAAAGCGTGTGGTGATAGCGGCAGAGCAGAATTCCGTCGGCGAGGTCGGTTCGGCCGTTGTCGCGAAGCCAGTGTTCGACATGGTGAGCCTCCGACCACGACGGGGGTCTGTCGCAGTCGGTCCACCGGCATTCTTCGTCGCGCGCAGCGAGAGCGACGCGTTGCCGCATGGAGAAGAGGCGTTGTTCGCGTCCGAGGTTGATAGCCCGGCCGTCGTCGTCGAATTCGATGTGCACAATGCCGGACTCGAAGGCGATCCGTTCGATCGATTCGATTGCCACGGGAATGTCAACGCCCTCGATGCGACCGTGCCCCGGGTATTCGTTCGCCGGGCGATCCTTTTCAGCGCGACCCTGCTCGGGGCGCTCGTCGTCACCGCGGTTCGGCCCGTGGCCACCACCCTGACGGGTGCCGGGTTCCTGGGCTCGGCGGACCCGAGCGCGCTGGCGGGCGGAGTCGAGCGCTTTCGAGGTCACGAGAACCCTTACCGCCGGCTCCCGGGAACCGATGATCTTGCGAGCGTCGGTGTTCTCGGAGGCCACCGCGATGCGCAGGAGCTGGGTGACAGCATCCTGCACGTACTGCGCGGTGGTGCGCTCGTCGGTCGCGATAGCCTCGGCCCACTTAGTGTCGGTCTCGTCGACGAATCGGGGCCCGCCTCGCCGAGGTGACGTGAGCTTGTCGTAAACATGGTCCCAAAAGGCCGCGGATTCGAGGTCCGGGTCGATGATGAAACGGCTCAGGCCGTTGCTGCGTCGCACGCGCCGCACGGATCGCGCGGCGCGGATGGCGCGCTCCCGGAGGGCGATTCCCGCCGCGTCGAGCTCGTCCCGCAGTTGGCGCGAACGCCGAAGCAGCTGGTCCGCGTCGAGGGTGGGCGACTCGC